>Ga0207690_10001104_pt1 | contig 17213 bp, 17 predicted proteins | sample KBSC23metaG_FD_184315 | JGI IMG/M metagenome (GOLD analysis project Ga0207690, IMG submission 184315) | Corn rhizosphere microbial communities from Kellogg Biological Station, Michigan, USA - KBS C2-3 metaG (SPAdes) (version 2) | ecosystem: Host-associated > Plants > Roots > Rhizosphere > Soil ...
CGTCGTCGAGGAGTTCTTCGCCGCCCTGGACGAGCTAGATCTCGACCGGCTCATCCCGATGTTCGCTGAGGATGTCGAGGAGATCGACGAGGTCTCGCGGCATTGGCTGCGCGGCAAGAACGAGGTCATGCCCCATTTCACGGAGTTCGTGAAGTCCGCGACGAGCGTGAAGTCCGTGATCAGCAACGCCCACGAACGCACGTGGGGTGACGTTGGAGTCGTCACGTGCTGGCTCGACCAGGCGTACACCTTCGACGGAACGGATGCCTCGATCTCTGCACCGACGACGATTCTGCTGGAGCGGCAGAAGGGCGAGTGGCGGTTCGGGCTGTTCCACTCCTATCCGCTGCCGGAGGCCTGACCTTCAACGCGACGGTCGATCACGGCTACGCGTCCTGATGGCTTAGGACTTGCCCTAGCCACTCCAACGCCATCTGGAATCGCTCCCTGGCGCGACCGCCGTGATTGCCGGGGTTCTCTCGGTGCTCGTGCTTGATTCCGGCTTGGCCGAGGTAATGGCTGAGCAGCCGATGACCCCAGTGCAGGTTGTAGTCGTCGTTTGCTCCCGCGTCGAGCAGGATGCCGGAAAGCTTGCGGAGGTTGTCGAGGCGTTGGTGGACGTTGACCACCGGGTCGAACGCGAGCCAGCGATCCCAGACGTCCTGCCGCAGCTCGCCGCTCGGCCACGCCATGGGCAGGTCGACGTAGAACGGTGGATTGTCAGGATTCGGCGAGTAGGTCGCCGAGTAGTCGTAAACAAGCTCCGACCAGACGTTGCCTTCGATCGGGCCGTTCGGCGCCTCCGGCCAGATGCTGTCGAGGAACTTGTAGAGCATGAACTTGTGCGTCATGTCGAGCCACGAGTCGCCCGAGAGCACGGCCATGGCGCCGAAGACGTCTGGGTTGCGCGAGGCCAAGTTCCAGGACCCGAAGCCCCCGGACGAGAAGCCGAACACTCCTCGGCTGGATGCCGTCGGCAGCGTGCGGTACTTGCTGTCGACGTACGGGATCACATCGTGCAGGACGTACTGCTCGAAGTTTCCGGTCACCGGCGAGTCGACCCACTGGCCGCAGCCCCATCGTGACCAGCCGTCCGGGATGACGACGATCATCGGCGGAACGCCCATCCGGCCGAATACCGGGTCGAGCACGTCCTCTAGCGGCGGCTGCCAGCGAGGCCCGTCCAGCACCGCCTGTATCGACTGCTCCGCTGTCTCGCCGTACGCATGAAGCATGTACGCCGTGGGGTAACGCCGGTCGCTCTCGTCATAACCGGCCGGGAGATACACGAAGACGTCGCGTTCGGTCGGATCGCCGAGCAGGTTTCCGGCAAGCTGCGAGCCTTCGATCTTGGTGTGCAGCATCGCGAACCCCCAGCGGTCGCCGTGCAGTCCAGTCGATCATTGCCTGCGGCAGACCGTGTGTCCTGAGAACGCCGGGATGGCCAAGCGAGCAGCGCCGGCAACCCGATGATCGATAGCGGCACCTAATGCGCTCGATCTCCGGCTGGATAAAGCAGCCGCCAAGCCGCACCAATACCGAGGACGAGTGGCGCCACTGCGAGTCCGGTAACGAGGGCGTTCCCGGTGCCGAGGCCGGCGAAGATCTCCGCGACAGCGATGGCTTGATAGATGATGATCAGCCGGAGTGAAGCCGCGGGACTCTTTGCCTCGAGCGACGGCCACCGCTGCAAGACGTTCTCGTCCAACCGCGCCAACCTCTGCGTGACCTTCACCCGCGAAGTCTCCCGTCGGCGGCGCGAGCGCGCCACAGAGGTACTCTCCGCTGGCCAGATCAGCGCCTGGCGGGACACCTCGGAGCGGGCAACCGTCGTCCCGATGCAGCGCAGCACCACAACCGGCTGAGAAATCGCCGTAAGGGCGAGGCACTCCGGGCGGTATAGGAGGTGTCGATCTCCATGCATCGAATCACGAGTAGAAGCCCGATTCGGTCGCCCACCACGAGGAGCTTGTTGTGCCAGTTCGTCCCCGGACCGTCATCGCCATCGGCGCCGCGATGTGCCTCGCCGCCTCACTCCCGGTGCTTACCCAAGCCGGCGCATCCACGATGGCCAACAAGGTCCTCAGCCGCGACCTGCTGCCGGCGAAGCTGCTGGCCCATCCGGTCGGCGCGCCGAGCGCGAGCGCGCACTGGCACGTCGGCGTCTCGATCGCCGGTCGCAATGCGGCCGGGCTCCAGCAGCTCATCGCCTCGCAGTACGACAAGAGCAGCCCGAACTTCCACCGCTTCCTGACCCCGCAGCAATACGCCGCACAGTTCGGCGCGGACCCGGCGGCGACGTCGGCGGTGCGTTCCTGGCTCACGAGTCGCGGACTGCACATCACGTTCGCCGACCGGGCCGGCACCTACCTGCTGGCGGAAGGCACCGCGGCTCAGGTCGAGCGCACGTTCACGGTCAAGCTGCGCAACTACGTCACCGGCACGACCCACTTCGCCGCGAACACCAACGCGCCGACGGTGCCGATCGCGGTGACTGCGGTCGCCGGCCTCGACACGCTGTCGACGCGCGCACACACCCAGGTGGCCACCCCGACGTCGTTCCCGATCCCCGCATCGACGACGCCGGCGGACCTGTGGTCGGTCTACGAGCAGCCGTCCAACAACCGCGGCCACGGTGAGAAGTTGGCCGCGTTCGGCTGGGGCGCCCCGGGCAGCCTCACGACCGACCTGCGGAAGTTCGAGACCGAGTACGGGCTGCCGACGATGCCGTTCACGGTGACGCAGGTCGGCACGCACGGCACGGACACCAGCGGTCTCATCGAGTGGGACCTCGACAGCCAGGCAGCCTCCGGCATGGCGCCGGACGCAGCCGGGATGACCTTCTACTTCGCCGAGTCGGGCAACTCCGACCTGCTGGCGGCCGCCATCAAGAGCTGGGCCGACGACACGGCCGGCGCCAAGCAGGCATCCGGTTCCTATGGCTTGTGTGACGTGTTCGGCTTCATCGGCACGCTCGACGCGCACGAGGCCGCGCTGGCCCAAGCGGCGAGCGAGGGCCGCTCGTTCTTCGCGTCGACCGGCGACAACGGGTCCGGCTGCTCTGCCCTCATCGGCACCAACGGCATCACGATCGGCCCCATCCCGTCGCAGGAGTACCCGGCGACTTCGCCCAACTCCGTCGCGGTCGGCGGCACGGTGCTCTACACCACCGGTACGCCGAAGCGGCGTGACCAGGAGATCGCGTGGACGCACGGCGGCGGTGGCCCGTCGTACGCCTACGAGGCGCCGAGCTGGGAGACCTCGCCGCTGGCAATCCCCGGCCGCGCGGTCGCGGATGTGTCAGCGCAGTCCGGTGACCTGCTGTCCGGCTACAACATCGTGAACGCGGGCTCGGACACGATCGTCGGCGGCACCAGCCTGTCGGCTCCGCTGTGGCAGGGCATGTGGGCGCGCGTCAACGCAGCGGGCCCGAACGGCACCGACGGGGTCGCGAACCTCGGCTTCGCCGCCCCGCTGATCTGGAACAACAACGCCAACTCGACGAAGTACGCGAGCTCCTTCACCGACATCATCATCGGCGCCAACGGTCTCTACCCGGCGACGCCCGGCTACGACTACCCGACCGGGTGGGGCGTGCCGCGGGTGAGCGGCCTGGCGATCGCGCTGGCCGGCAAGACCGCACCGACCAACTAGCACCAAGACTTGTCAGACGGTGGCGTTGCTCTCGCGACGTCACCGTCTGACAAGTCGGCTATTCGGCCTCGGCCGTAGCGTCGTCGGCGACGTTGGCGACCCCGACCGGGCACGACATGCCGGTGCCGCCGAGGCCGCAGTATCCGTTGGGATTCTTCGCGAGGTACTGCTGGTGGTAGTCCTCGGCGTAGTAGAACTCGCCCGCGTCCGCGATCTCGGTCGTGATCTCGCCGTACCCGCCGGCCGACAGCACCGGCTGGAACGCGTCCCGGCTCGCGAGCGCCGCCTGCTTCTGCGCGTCCGACGTCACATAGATCGCCGACCGGTACTGCGTGCCGACGTCGCCGCCTTGCCGCATCCCCTGCGTCGGGTCGTGCGCCTCCCAGAAGACCCGAAGCAGCTCGCGATACAACACGACCGACGGGTCAAAGACGACCTTCACGACCTCCGCGTGCCCGGTCCGGGCCGAGCACACCTCTTCGTACGTCGGGTTCGGCGTGAATCCACCCTGATAACCCGCCGCCGTCGACACCACACCCGGCGTCTCCCAGAACCGCCGCTCCGCTCCCCAGAAACAGCCGAGCGCGAAGTACGCCGTCTCCCCCGGCTCGCCGTCGAGCAGCGTGCCCAGCACGTAGTGCCGCTCCGGGACTGCGAACGGCCGCTCGGCCCGGCCGGGCAGCGCATCGGCTTCGTCGATCATTTCGGTCTTCTGGCGGGAGAACAGCATGGTGTAACCCCTCCGCAATGGATGAACACCAACCGTAACGGGAACACCGAACCCGAGATTCCGGCCGCCCGAGGCCGGTCTGCGTTCGGAGGTTTCCGATGACGATTGTCGCTTCGCGCCCGCGCGGCTCGTACGCCATGTCCCGCCTCGCCGCCCTGGTCGCCGCGGCCGCCCTCGCCGTCGCGCTGATCATCGGCGCCGCCATCCTGATCAACGTCTACGCCCCGCACACCAGCGCCTCGATCGCCACCTGGGTCCGGCACGCCGGCTCCTGGCTCAGCCAGCCGTTCCACAACCTCGTCAACGCCCACGGCGACCGCCGCATCTGGCTCAACTGGGGCATCGCCGCGGCGGTGTACCTCGTCGGCGGCCTGCTGATCGCCCGCGTGATGAGCCCCGGCCGGGACTAACGGCCGGCCCCAATCCCGCGTTGACTGTGACGTTGTGTGTCTGTCGGACCCTGCGGATCGACACACAACGTCACAGTCAACGAAGCGGTGAGTCCGCGATCTAGGCGACTGAGCCGAGCCGGCCGTCCACCAGCCCGGTCGCCGGCGTCCGCCGCCACCGGTCGGCGACCAGCATCGCCGCCGCGAACGCCGCCGGCAGCGCCGCCGCGAACAGGAACGTCGCCCGCGGCCCGAACGCCTCGACCGTGAACCCTCCGGCCGCCGCCCCCAACGACGCGCCGGCCAGGAACCCGACGCCCAGCCACGCGAACGCCTCCGCCGTACCCGACTCGGGCACGCCCTCCGCGACCAGCCCGTAGAGCCGGGCGAACGCCGGCGCGATCGCCGCGCCGCCCGCGAACAAGACGGCCACCAGGCCCACCCGCCCCGGCGACGCGGCCAGCAACGCGAGCCCGCACGCGACCACGAACACCGACAGCGCGACGGCGCGGTTGTCCGCCGTACGGCGGGCGGCGCCGAACAGCAGCCCGCCGACCATCGACCCGACCCCCCAGAGCGACAGCGCGATCCCGGACGCCGGGCCGGCATGCTTCCCGCTCATGAACGCGATCACGCCGATGTCCACCATGTTGAAACCGACCGTGCAGGTCAGCCCGAGCGCGATCAGCACCGCCAGCCGCCGGTCGAGGACCCGCCGCCGGGGCGCCGACGACCTCGGCGCGTCCGTCACCAGCGGCGAGCTCACCAATCCAACGGTGCCGGCGAAACCGAGCACGCCGGTCACCAGCACGGCTTCACGCGCACCCGCGAACGCCGCGATCAGTGCGACGAGAGCGGGACCGAAGACGAACACCAGCTCTTGCGCGGTCGCCTCCAGCCCGTAGAGCACCGGCACCTGCTCCGGCGGGAACAGCCGCGGCCACAGCCCGCGCACGATCGCGACGATCGGCGGCTGCAGCACCCCGGCCGCGACCGCGCAGCCGAGCAGTGCGGCGTACGGACCGTTGGCCAGCGTCGCGAGCGCGACCATCGCGGCCGCATAGCCGCACGACATCGTCAGCAGCACCCGGCGCAGCCCGAGCCGCGCGCACAGCCGCGTCGACAGCGGCCCGCACACTCCGATCACCGCGACGTAGACGCCGACGACGACACCCGCGTGCCCGTAACCGTGGCGCGGCGTGACCAGCAGCAGGATCGCGAGGCTGGACATGCCGTTGGGCGCCCGCGCGAGCAGCGTCAGGGCCACCAGTCGCGCGATGCCGGGGGTGCGCAGCACCTCGCGGTAACGACTGAAGGCCATGGCCCCACCATGCCTTACGCCGCCGACGCTTCGACAGCGGTTTACCGGACGCGGCTTTCGTCCTGTCTGCGCTTCGTGTCCGCCGCGGCGAGGAACTCGTCGTACCGTCCCGCGGGCCATACGACGACGCCGTCCGCGTCGGCGACGACGAGGTCGCCGTCGTGCACAGCCACGCCGCCGATGCTCACCTGTCCACCGATGGTGCCGGCGCCGTCCTTGCGGCTCGCGACGGGTGTAACGCCGCGCGCCCACACCGCCAGGCCGAGCTCGGTAACCGCGCGCGAGTCGCGGATCAGCCCGTCGGTGACGACGCCGACGATGCCCGCGGCGAGCAGGTCGGCCGCGACCAGGTCGCCGAGAACCGCCGTACGGGATTCGCTCGCGCCGCCCACGACGAGGATCGTGCCGGCCGCGGTCACGGCGCCGGGCACCGCCCGCATCGGGGTGTTGTCGTCGCGGCCGAGGGTGACGACGAGCGCCGGGCCGGCGACGGTCGCGGCCGGGGACAGCGCACGGATCCAGTACGGCAACGCACCCTGCCCGGCGGCGCCGTCCGCGGCGAGGGTGCTCGAGAGCCAGTCCGGTACGTCGACCATGGCCTCATCCTGCCGGTCGGCGCGACGCGGTCCGCTACTTGCCTGCGCAGAGCACCACGACGCCCGACCGGTCGTGGCTCGCGTCGACGGCACCGCCGACGGCCGTGCACGTGCCCCGGACGCCGTTGACCGTGAAGTGCGAGGAGTTGCCCGTGACGATGTAGACACCGGGCGGGACGCGCGCGGAGAAGTGCCCGTTGGCGTCGGCGGTCACCGAGCGCGTCGTGCCGCCGCCGGTCAGCATCACCGTCCCCGGCATTGCGATGTACGGCGGCCTCCCCGGCGCGGCCACGCCGCCGGTGAAGCCCAGCGTTCCGGTCACGGTCACGGTCACGGTGTCGGGCGACGACGACGACGAGGCGCACCCGGACAGCAGCATCAGAACGGCAACGGCCGCGGCTCGCATGCTCTTAGGACTCCGGAGGCACCACTCCGGTTCGCCGCCGGCGCACGCGAGATCATCGAGCCGTGACAGAAGACGTCGGCGTCGGGCCGCACCCGAAGCCGTGGCCGGACGACCCGCGGTTCGACCCGGAGCTGCTCGAACACGGTGACCGCCGCAACGTCGTCGACCACTACCGCTACTGGCATCGCGACGCCGTCGTCGCGGACCTCGACCGCAAACGCCATCCGTTCCACGTCGCGATCGAGAACTGGCAACACGACTTCAACATCGGCGCGGTCGTCCGCAACGCCAACGCGTTCCTCGCCGCCGAGGTGCACATCGTCGGCCGCCGGCGCTGGAACCGGCGCGGCGCGATGGTCACCGACCGCTACCAGCACGTCCGCCACCACGACGACATCGCGACGCTCGCGGCCTGGGCGGGCGAGAACGCGTTACCGATCGTCGGGATCGACAACGTGCCCGGCTCGTCGAGCATCACCGACGCGGCGTTGCCGGCCGGCTGCGTGCTCCTCTTCGGCCAGGAGGGACCCGGACTGTCGGACGAGGCGACGAAAGCGTGCGCAAGCGTCCTCTACATCCCGCAGTTCGGCTCGACCCGGTCGATCAACGCCGGCGTCGCGTCCGGCATCGCGATGTACGAGTGGCTCCGCCAGCACGCCGACGGTCAGCGGCGGCGCGACTCGTAGTCCTTCAACGCCGCCTCCGCCATCTCCAGCTCGGCGCGCAGCGCGGCGGCACGCTCCTCGACGACGGACCGGCACGACTCGATCGTCTCGGTCAGCGCCTCGCGCACGGCGCCGTCCTCGACCAAGTCGGCGAACGCCTTGACCGCACCCGGCCGCACGAAGACGGCCTTCGACACCCGGCGGGCACCCCGGGACGCCTCGACCGTCCAGTCGCCGTCGGTGAACCGCAACGTGACGACGAGCGGCGGCAGCGCCTTGCGCTTCGCCGCCGGCTTCCTGACCGGCCGCTTCGCCGCCGGCTTCTTCACCGCCGCCGGAGCGGCCTTCTTCGCCGCGGACGCTCGCTCCGCGGGCACTCGCTTCGCGAGCGGCGCGGCGCGTTTCGCCGTAGCGGCCTTCTTCACCGGCGCGGCCGGAGCCGGCGCCGCCTTGGCCGGCCGGCCACCACGCCCGCCGGCCGCCAGCTCGTTGGGCGCGAACGGCACCTCGTCACGACCGAGCCGTACGACGATGAACTCGCCGTCGGACGGGTTGCCGATCCTGACCACGTTGCCGCGGGTGCCGGCCGGGACCGCAGCGGACGCGGTCCGGACGACGACCCTGGGCTTTTCGCCGGACGAGAGCCGGGCCCGCAGATCGGCGACGTCGCCGTCGTTGAGCGCGGGCGGAGCGGGGGAAGACTTCTTCCGTGGTGGCACGGCGAAAGACTACGACCGATCATGCACGTCACGCCCAGCCCGGTACGTCGTTAGGACCTACATGAAGCGTGTCTTGGTGCTGTCGACGGCGCTCGCCGTCGCCGGCTCGGCCATCGTCGGCTCGGCCGCGGTCGCCGCGCCCCGCCACCAGCCCAAGCTCGTGTGCACCGGGAACTCGCACACCGTCCACCGGCTCGACATCACCGTCGCCGGGACGAAGACGTTCGGCTTCTACGCCGTACCGGCCCGCACCGCGAAGGGGATCGTCGTCTTCGCGCACGGCTACGGGCACACCGCCTACTCCTGGATCCAGCACCTGCAGCAGGTCGCCACCCGTGACGGCGTCATCGCGATCGCCATGGACTACCGGTTCCAGCACGACAGCCCGCCGGCGAAGGGCGAGTCGCTGCCGAGCTCGCGCGGCTGGCGGGTCAGCGAAGGCGCGGCGGACTCGATCGCCGCGGCCCAGCTGTTCGACAAGACCTGCCGCACCGGCGGCGTCAACACGATCTACGGCGTCAGCATGGGCGGCAACACCAGCGGGCTCGTGGTCGCCGCGAAGCCGAAGCGCGCCGACGGCTCGCCGCTGTTCGACTACTGGTTCGCGATCGAGCCCGCGGTCAACGTGACCGAGACGTGGGCCGAGGCGAGCGCCGTCGCGAAGTCGGGCAACACCTTCGCCGTCAACGCGGTCGCCGACATCGAAGAAGAGACCGGCGGCACCCCCGCCACCGCGACCGCGGCGTACCAGTCCCGCACCGTCGTCGCGCGCATCGCCGACATCGCGGCCGCCGGGCTGAAGGGTGTCGCGGTCGTGCAGGGTGTCGACGACGGGCTGGTGCCCTACAACCAGAGCCGCGAGATCGTCGCCGCGCTGCGCGCGAACCGGATCCCCACCTACGACATGACCGTTCTCACCCGCGGCTCGGGCGAAGCCGGCACGACGCTGTCCGGCAACGTCCTCGGCCCGCTCGGTCAGGAGTCGCCGTTCGCCGGCCACGCGTCCGAGGTCAGCAACACGCAGCTCGTCGGTGTCGGCGGGTTCACGTTGCTCGACAAGCTGTACGTCGACAAGACCCCGCCCACGTGCGCCACCGCGTTCCTCGACGGCCAGACGCAGGCCGCCGTCAGCGCGACCCAGCCCTGCTGAGCCGGGACCTGAGAGATCAGCGCGCGTCGCTCGCGATCCGGGTCGCCGGTCGCCGCGGCGGCATCGGCTCGGCCGGCCAGCGACGCGGCCCGGACCACAACGCCGGCACCGCGTCCGTCGCCGCGGCGAGCGTGTAGGCGAGCGACTCGTAGTTGACCCGCCAGCCGCGGAAATGCGGCCAGGCGTCCTCCGCGGTTCGCTCGATCGGGTAGCCGACCTCTTCCAGCCGCGCGACTCCCTGCCGGAACTCGTCGTACGTCAGCTCCAGCGGCCCGTCCGGATCCGGATCGAAGTCGACGGGCAGGCCGACCGCGACGCCGATCTGCCGCAACGCGGTGAAGCCCATCCGCAGGCAGGCCCGCGTCTCGTACCTTTCCTGGCTCGGGCACAGCGCGAGGTGCATCGCCGCCGAGTCGAGAACGGCGAGCAGCCCGACCAGCCACGACGACAGCGGCTGCGGCGACCGGAAACGCACCAGCACCGGGTAGTTCGCATGGCTCTCGGCGACGTCGGCCGCCCACCGTTCCCACAGCGCGTAGAACTCCGGCAGGTCGTCGGTGCGGGTCCGCATGCCGTACCGGGTGCGGGCCAGCAGCTCCGGCCCCCACGGCGGCGACCCGGCGCGCGCGCCGAGCAACGTCACGTCGGTCTCGCGCCGGTTGAACGCGGCGTACAACGTCGGCAGGTAGGCGATCTGCACGGCGATGACGACCAGCCCGGCGAGCGCGGCGAGGGTGTCCAGCGCGGTCGGCGCACCGCTGTGCGTCGAGTCGAATCCGAGCGTGAGCAGCGAGCTGGCGGACTCCTCGAACGCGCCGCCGAGATCGTGCGTCCACGGCCAGAGCTGGAACGCGAACCCGACGAGGTACGACGCGAGCCACACCAGCAGTACGGCGACCAGGTAGACCGCCGCCTGCGCGGCGAGGACGTCGTCGCGCGTCTCGTACGACGAGCAGCGCCGCGTCACCGTCGCGAACGCGCGGTCGACGGCACGGTCGACGATCCGGGCCAGACCACCCGGCCGCGACCGCGGGATGACGAGGTTGCGCACCACGCTCACCGTCGTCAGCAGTGCGAGCACCAACCCGGCGACGGCACCGAAGACGCGGACGACCTGCACCGCGACAGTGTCGCGTAAGGGGGTCAGCCCTTGTAGACGCGCACCAACGCGAGGACCTGCTGGAACGCGGCCATGGCCTTCGTCGTACTGGCGTCGCCGTTCGTGAGGATCGCGAACGTGACCGCCCGGCCGGCCCCGTCGGTCGTGTAGCCGGCGAGGCATTTCACGCCGTCGAGGGTGCCGGTCTTCGCGGCGACCTTGCCGGCCGTGATCGTCGCGCACAGGTCGTGCTCCAACGTGCCGGTGCGGCAGGCGACCGGGAGGCTGCCGCGCAGCAAGGTGTTCGCGCTCGACGCCGTCGAGTACTTCAGCAACGCGACCTCGGCGCGCGTCGTCGTCACGTCGTTCAGCGACAGCCCGGACCCGTCGGTCGCGCTCGTGTTGGTGACCCCGGCGGCGTTGCTGGTCGCCGTCACCGCCGCGCGGCCTTCGATGCTGAGCAGCTGCTCGGCGTAGAAGTTCACCGAATAGAGCAACGTCGTACGCACGATCGACGCCAGCGTCGCCGAGCTGTGGCTGGTGAACACGCGCGGCATGCTGACGTGCCGCAGGACAACCGTGTCGCCGGTGATGCCGACGCCCGCGTTCTTCAGCCGGGCGCGCAGGAACGCGAGGTTGCCCGCGGTCGGCCGCGACAGGTACGCCGACGACGAACTCAGCCGGTCGCCGCCGATCGGGAACGGCGACAAGGGCGCGACGTCGGCCGGGACGTACGACGACTTCCACCCGGACCGGACGCGGTCCATCGGCAGGCCCCCGATGTCGAGCACCAGCCGGCCGGCGACCTTGCGGACGCCGCCGTCGTGCAGGTGCTTGGCCAGCCGGTCGATGTCCGGGCCGCCCAGCGTCGGGTCGCCGGAGCTGCGCACGATCAGGTCGGCGTGCAGCACGCCGAGGCTCGGGCCCTTCGTCGATCCGAACGCCGTCCCGAGCCGCCGGTTGGGCTGGTTGATCAGCGCCGGCAGCGTCGTGTAGAGCTTCTCCGTCGACGCCGGCCGCAGGCCCGTGGCGCCGGCGATGTCGACGACCCGGCCGCGGCCCGCGATGTCGACGACGACCGACCATGCGTGCGCGGTCGAGGTCGCCATCCGGGACCGGACGCCGCTGGTGAGGTTGCCGTCGATGGTCGACGTCGCTCGCGGTTGCACGGTCGCCGTGAGCGCGACCGACCGCGCGCCGATGTCGGCCGGGCGGGAGCCGCTGACCGCGTTGGCGGCGGGTACGGCGGCGAGCCCGAGCACCCCGGCGACGGCGAGCAGGGCGGAGCGGCGGCTGGGCGCGGGCATGAAGGGATTCTCGGCCGGGTGCGGCGCCGGGTTCAGCCGATTCGCCCGAATGTCACCTGCGAGTCTTGTCGCGCGGCCGGTGAGAATCAAGGCGTGCTGATGCTCGACGAGGTCGTCCGCACGTCCGCCGACGTGGGCGCGACGAGCAGCCGGACGGCGAAGGCAGAGCGGGTCGCCGCGCTGCTCCGGCACGCCGGGCCCGACGAGGCGGCGGTCGTCGTGCCGTGGCTGTCCGGCGAGCTGCGGCAGCGCCGGACCGGCGTCGGGTTCGCCACGTTGCGCGACGCGCCGTCCCCGGCCGAGGCGCCGACGTTGACCGTGCGCGAGGTCGACGCGGCGTTCGAATCGCTGGCCGCGGTCGCGGGGGCCGGCGCCGCGGCCGAACGGCGGCGCATCGTGCACGACATCTGGTCGCGCGCCACCGCCGGCGAGCAGCGACTGCTGGCCGGCCTGATCTCCGGCGAGCTCCGGCAGGGAGCGCTCGAAGGCGTGATGGTCGAAGCGGTCGCCCGGGCGACCGGCGTACCCGTCGCCGACGTACGGCGGGCGGCCATGCTTTGTGGCGCGGTCGCGCCGGTCGCCGAGGCCGCGATGCGCGGCGGCGCCGCGGCGCTGGCGTCGTTCCGGCTGCACGTCGGCCGGCCGGTGCAACCGATGCTCGCCGGCACCGCGACGTCGGTCGGCGACGCGCTCGCGAAACTGGGCACCGCGGCGCTCGACTGGAAGCTCGACGGCATCCGTGCGCAGTTGCACAAGGACGGCGACGACGTCGCGGTGTTCACCCGATCGCTCGACGACGTGACCGCACGGGTGCCGGAGCTCGTCGCCGCGGTCCGCGCGTTCCCGGCGCGGACGCTGGTCCTCGACGGCGAGGCGATCGCGTTGCGATCCGACGGCCGACCGCGGCCGTTCCAGGAGACGGGTGCGCGGGCAGCCACCCGCACCACCGGCACGCCGGTGCCGCTGTCGCTGTTCGTCTTCGACGTACTGCACGCGGACGGCGCCGACGTGCTGGATCAGCCGCTGTCGTCGCGCCGGGAGGTGCTGGCGGGCGTCGTACCCGGCGAGCACCGGGTGCCGTCGATCGTCACGTCGTCGGCGGGCGAGGCGGCGGCGTTCTTCGACGAAACCGTACGGCGGGGCCACGAGGGCGTCGTCGCGAAGTCGCTGACCGCGCCGTACGAAGCGGGCCGGCGCGGGGCCGGCTGGCTCAAGGTCAAGCCGGTGCACACGCTGGATCTCGTCGTGTTGGCAGCGGAGTGGGGGCACGGCCGGCGGCGCGGCTGGCTGTCCAACCTGCACCTCGGCGCGCGCGACCCGGCGAGCGGCGGTTTCGTGATGCTAGGCAAGACGTTCAAGGGGCTGACCGACGAGTTGTTGCGCTGGCAGACGTCGGCGCTGCTCGAACGGGAGGTCGACCGCAACGAGTGGCAGGTGTTCGTCCGGCCCGAGCTGGTCGTCGAGATCGCGTTCGACGGCGTGCAGACGTCGTCGCGCTATCCGGGCGGCGTCGCGTTGCGGTTCGCGCGAGTGCTGCGCTACCGCGACGACAAGCCGGCGAGCGAAGCGGACACGATCGACACGGTCAGAGCGTTTGCCCTCTGACGTTGACTGTGACGTTGTGTGTCAGTGCGGTACCCGTTACTGACACACAACGTCGCAGTCAACGAGGGAAGGGCTAGCCGCCGAGGAGGCCCAGCAGTTGGCCGAGCTCGTCGCCGGAGTTGTTCGGGACGATGTAGCCCTCTTGGTTCTCGATCTCGTCGATGTGGTCGAGCACGTCCTCGGCGGTCGGGTGCCGGTCCTTGCCGGAGTACCAGCCCTTGCAGAGCCCGAGGAAGATGCGCGCGTAACGGCCGCCGGCCGCCGAGAAGATCTCGTGCGTGAACGTGCACTGCTCGGACGCGAGGAAGACGACCATCGGCGTCACGCCCTCGGGGTCGAGCACCTTCCCGAAGTCACCGAGCAGCTCGTCGGTCATCCGCGTCCGCGCGACCGGCGCGATGCAGTTGGACAGGATGTTGTTCTTCGCGCCCTCGATCGCGAGCACGTGCGACAGCCCGACGAGGCCCATCTTCGCGGCGCCGTAGTTGGCCTGGCCGAAGTTGCCGAAGATGCCAGAGTTGGACGACGTGTGCACGAACCGGCCGTAGTTGTTCTCCTTCATCACCTTGAACGCCGGCTGCGAGACGTAGAACGCGCCCTTGAGGTGCACGTCGAGCACGAGGTGCAGGTCTTCCCAGGTCATCTTGGCGAACGACTTGTCGCGCAGGATGCCGGCGTTGTTGATGACGATGTCGACCTTGCCGAAGGCGTCGACCGCGGTCTTGACGATGTTCTCGCCGCCCTCGGGCGTCGCGACCGAGTCGTAGTTGGGCACCGCCTCGCCGCCGGCCGCCTTGATCTCGTCGACGACCTTCTGCGCCGCGGCGTCGTTGCCGCCTTGCCCGTCGACGGACCCGCCGAGGTCGTTCACGACCACGCGGGCGCCGCGCCGGGCGAGGTCGAGGGCGTACGTGCGGCCCAAGCCGCCACCAGCACCGGTGACGATCGCAACCCGGCCGTCGAAGGAGATCTCGGACACGTGCACTCCCGCAAAGTCGTAGGACATTCTCAGAACGGCATTCTGCCGCGTGCGCCCTCGGCCGTTGCGCGCGGGTGGCAGACTGCGCCCATGTCCGCGAACGCGCGCGCCGACGCCCTGCTGCACCGGCTCGCCGAGCCTGGGCCGCAGTTCCACGCGCTGTGGTCGCTCGCCTACGCCACCCAGTCGGTGTCGGCGTGGCTGGTCTGGCGGGCCGACGCCTCGCACGGCGAGTACGACGTACCGGCCTTCACCGCCTACGGCGCGCAGCTCGGCCTGTCGGTCGCGTGGGCGATGTGGTTCTTCGGCTTCCGCAAGCCGGCGGTCGCCCTGGTCAACGCGTGCGTGCTCTGGATCGCGGTCGCGGTGACGGTCGTCGAGTTCGCCCGCCGGCACCGCCTCGCCGCGATGCTGTTCCTGCCCTACCTGCTCTGGGCGACCTACGCCACGGTCGTCAACGCGGCCACTTGGTGGACCGCCCGAGGAGATGCACAGTGGGCCGCACGCTGACCGAGCCGCTGGTCGAGCGGATGCGCTCGTTCGGCACGACGATCTTCGCCGAGATGACGGCGCTCGCGCAGCAGACCGGCGCGGTCAACCTCGGTCAGGGCTTCCCGGACACCGACGGCCCCAACGCGATGCTCGAGCAGGCGGTCGACGCGATCCGCGGCGGGCTCAACCAGTACCCGCCGGGGCCCGGCCTGCCGCCGCTGCGGCAGGCGATCGCGGCCCATCGCAAGGCGCGCTACGGCCTCGCCTACGACCCCGACTCCGAGATCCTCGTCACCGTCGGCGCGACCGAGGCGATCAGCGCCGCGATCCTCGCGCTCTGCGAGGCCGGTGACGAGGTCGTGCTGCTCGAGCCCTACTACGACTCCTACGCCGCGGCCCTCGCGCTGGCCGGCGCGGTACGCCGTCCGGTCCCGCTGCGGCCGACCTCGGCGAACGGCCGGTTTGCCTTCGACCCCGACGACTTGCGCGCCGCCGTCACACCACGCACCCGGGTGCTGCTGCTCAACTCGCCGCACAACCCGACCGGCACCGCGCTGACGGTCGAGGAGCTGCAGACGATCGCCGACGTCGCGATCGAACACGACCTCATCGTCGTCACCGACGAGGTCTACGAGCACCTCACCTACGACGACGTCGTCCACGTCCCGATCGCGACGCTGCCCGGGATGCGCGAGCGCACCGTCTCGGTGTCGAGCGCCGGCAAGACGTTCAGCGTCACCGGCTGGAAGATCGGGTGGATCTGCGCGCCGGCCGCGATGGTGCGCGCGGTCACGACGGTCAAGCAGTTCCTCACGTTCACGCACAGCGGGCCGCTGCAGCTCGCGGTCGCGCACGGGCTGTTGCGCGAGATGGAGTGGGTCGAGGCCCTGCGCTCGTCGTTGCAACTGCGCCGCGACCGGTTGGCCGACGGGCTCGCCGCCGTCGGCCTCGACGTACACCGCCCGGAGGCGACGTACTTCATCCAGGCCGACGTCCGGCCGCTCGGTCTCGCCGACGGCGAGAAGTTCGCCCGGATGCTGCCGCACGAGGCCGGCGTGGTCGGCATCCCGACTGCGGTGTTCTGTGACGATCCGGACGTCGGCCGGCCGTTCGTGCGGTTCGCGTTCTGCAAGCGCGACGACGTGCTGGACGAGGCGGTCGGGCGGTTGCTCGGTTACGCCGCCCGTCGCGGCTGACGCCGACTTATGGTGACGGCATGCCGTCACTGCACCGCTCGCAATCGCCGCTGCTGCTCGAGCTCGACCTGAACCAGCCGCTCGTCGAGGTCGAGCCCGAGGATCCGATCGCGAAGCTGCGCAGCCGGAACAAGCCGCGGCTGCGCGCGGTGCTGCGCACCCTCTACGACGCGGGCTCCGACCCGCGGGTCGCCGGCCTCATCGCCAAGGTCGGCAACCCGGCGATGTCGCTCGCGCAGGCTCAGGAGATCCGCGACGCGGTGCGCGCGTTCGCGGCGTCCGGCAAGCCGACGTTTGCGTGGGCGGAGACGTACGGCGAGAACACGCCCGCGTCGGTGACCTACTTCCTCGCGAGCGGGTTCGGCGAGGTCTGGCTGCAGCCCAGCGGCGAGGTCAATCTGGTCGGCGTCGCGATGGAGACGCGGTTCCTGCGCGGGCTGCTCGACAAGCTCGGCGTCGTACCCGAAATCGGCCAGCGCTACGAATACAAGAACGCCGCGGATCGCATCCTGCGCACCGAGATGTCGGACGCGCATCGCGAGGCCTACGACCGCCTGGCCGAGTCGGCGTGGGAGCAGATCGTCGCCGGCATCGCGGAGTCGCGCGGGCTGCCGGCGGACGACGTACACGCGATCGCGGATCGCGCGCCGCTGTCGGCGGCCGATGCCGCGGCGGCCGGGTTGGTCGACCATGTCGGCTATCGCGACGAGGTGTACGCCGCGGCCCGTCGGGCGGCGTCCGGCAACGGCGACGTCTCGTTGCTGTTCGCGGAGAAGTGGAGCAAGCCGGAGAGCCCGGTCGCGAAGGTCGTTCATCAGATCCGGCAGCGCAAGGCGCCGGCGGTCGCGCTCGTCGAGGGGCACGGCGGCGTCGTCATCGGCCGCAGCCGCCGGAGCCCCGTGCAG
>Ga0207690_10001105_pt1 | contig 17175 bp, 9 predicted proteins | sample KBSC23metaG_FD_184315 | JGI IMG/M metagenome (GOLD analysis project Ga0207690, IMG submission 184315) | Corn rhizosphere microbial communities from Kellogg Biological Station, Michigan, USA - KBS C2-3 metaG (SPAdes) (version 2) | ecosystem: Host-associated > Plants > Roots > Rhizosphere > Soil ...
TGATGCAAATAATACATAAGCGACTTTTTATAAAAAATGATCAGGGTGGTCAATCCCGCTGACTGAACTAAAATTGGTTAGGCAAATTTGCAAACCAATAGCTCAGAAAGAGACGAAAATTCATCTTTTTTAGGGGTAAAAAATGACTTATCGTTTATTTCCATGTTAAAATTTAAAGATGTACACACAATTAAAATATTTGGATGAAAGTGAATAGGAAGGATTGCCCGACTTTGGCATTGAGCCAGTAGGCACACTCTATCTTGGTGGTCAGTTCCACCCGTGCTCCCTCTTTGGGTTTGGAGCGGTCATTGATAGCGATACCGAAATTCACTGCTTTTTCCCTCCTTTAACCTCGCTTACCTTTAGCGTCTGCTACCAATCTTCCTGTCAGTTCCATAACTTTTTTTGTTTTAATGATTAAAAATTTATTAACTTTTCTTTCCACCCGACCGATCCCATGTACATTTTTCCAAAAGACCAAAAGGGTAAAAAAGAAAGCCCAAATAAGCGTAGGCGGGTGGCGGAGAACTATAAGTACCGGAGGCCATTATGCATTCGCAGCAGGACGCTGACACAACATTTGCGGCTCTTTTTTACCCTTGGTCTGTGGAATGCATGGCGATGCCCCTGAATCCATCAACCGCCAGCGATTAAAACGGGCTGGAACGCCGAAGCCTATCCCGCCAATGCGACAGGAAAAAAGAAAAAAAGAGCGCCTTGATCACGTATCACTGAACGGGTGATATGAAAAACAGCCTGTTGCATTCAACTGTCACTTGATGAAAATTCATCCGGTAAGGTGACCATACCCTTGACGAAGTCTCATGCACGCAGCTATTACCCGAACCTTCCCTCTGCGCGAAGCCTGTACGGTAACCGTGACCAGGCTGGCATCATCAAACGCCCTACACCTATCGCAAATTGTTCCCGGCACTTATTACCGATTGGCGCGCCCGGTGGCAACAGAAAGACCTTCCTTTCATTTATGCCCAATTGCCTAATTTTCAACCCTTATACGACCACCCTATTGAAAGCGATTGGGCCGAACTACGGGAAGCGCAGGCAATGGCACTCAGCCTTCCGAACACGGCGATGTCGGTAAATATAGATCTGGGCGAAGCGAATGATATCCACCCGGTCAATAAAAAAGATGTTGGCTACAGGCTGGCCCTGGCTTCGCGCAGACTGGCGTATGGGGAAAGAAATCTTATTGCTTCAGGGCCGGTTTATCAATCCATGAAAACCGATGGTAATAGGATTATATTGACGTTCAGCGGAAGTGCGCCCGTAGCCAAAAGTGGCGGCGGTCTGAAATTCTTCGCCATCGCCGGGCAAGATAAAAAATTTGTCTGGGGGATGCCTGTGATCAAGGGACATACCCTAGAGGTATCAAGCCCCGCGATCGACAACCTGTTGCGGTAAGGTATGCTTGGGCGGGTAATCCGGAGGGTGCAACTTGTGTAACGAGGAAGGCTTACCCGCCTCCCCATTTCGTACGGATGACTGGCCTGGAGTAACCATCGGACATCTTGACCTGAATGTTATCCAAGACAGGACGACGCGGTGATCCTTCCTGACCAGGCCTTTGTATTGAAATTGGCGGAACAGATCAAGTCCCGAACTTTTTGGAGTACTTACAAGTTGTTTTGCACTTCGTGAAAGAGAATGAACAGAAAACAACAGACGTTCTGAGTAAATAGCTCCAAACCTTATAAATCCCGTATTTCGTTTAACACAATGTCTAATACCTTTGTCCGCGATATAAAAACATAACAGGCAGATTAATCGCCACCTTCACCTCCGCTCGGCTTTATGCATTGATAACCAATCTATAAATACTTTTACCGCATTATGACTATTCGATGAGTTCAATTAGAAATCAATTGACGATCAAAGTACTTATCGAATGCGGCAGACTTTCGATATCGGTTACTTTTCCTTTTATCCATAATTTATAGGCCATTTTTTGATCGGAGGTATTTAAAACCACGACAGCTATTTTACCATTGGTGTTTATAAATGCCGTAGTTTGCAATACATCCCGGCTTGATGTGGCAGCAATGTGCTTAGCTCCCGGGCGAATAAATTTAGAGAAGTGGCCGAGGTAATAATATTCGTTGGTGTACATCAATTTGCCGGTACGCGTATCGCCAATAATGGGCGCAAAACAAAAATTACCTACATGATTAGGCCCGCCGGTTTCATCAAGCAAAATATTCCAGTCTGTCCAGCCAACGGTGCCACAGTTAAAATCGTTAATCATAGAGTAACCGTACTTTTCGCCCAAAGCCCAATCATCCAGTCTGTCATATTTAAAGCTTTCGATACAACCCTCTGTAAATAACAGATTTTTCGCGGGGAAAGAATCGGCAACGCGTTTTATATTGTCAAACTGCATTTTACTGCCTGTCCAGGTTTCGTACCAGTGGTAGCCTGTTCCCCAGATATACTTCGCTGCTTCCGGGTCATCGTAAATGGTGCTGGCGGTTTGATAAACCAGGTCGCGGTTATGATCCCATACAATCAACTTTTTGCCTGCCATGCCACTCTTCACCAACGTTGGCCCTAAATACTTTTTCACGAAATTACGTTCATCTTGGGCCGTAAATATGCACGATTCCCACTTTTGCGTAGCCATAGGCTCGTTCTGCACCGTCAGGCCCCAAACGGGGACACCGGCCTTTTCATATGCGTTAATAAATTTGACATAATAATTAGCCCAGCTTTGCATAAACTCCGGTTTCAGCTTACCACCGTGCAACACATCATTATTGGTTTTCATCCATGCGGGCGGGCTCCAGGGACTGGCAAACAACGTAAGTTTACCGTTTGCTGCAATCATGGCTTGTTTTATCAAAGGTATCTTATATTTTTCATCATGCGCAATATTGAAACTCTTCAGAGAAGCATCGTTATTATCCACGTAAGTGTACATATCCGATGAAAAATCGCAACTATTAATATTGGTACGACCCAAAGTATAGCCAATGCCCTTGTTAGGGTCGTAATAGGCGGTGATAAATTCTTGTTGCGCTGCCTTTGGCAATTTTGCAAACGTTTCTGCGGCGGCATCGGTTAAGGCGCCGCCTATGCCCAGCATAGTTTGGAAGGTCCTGTTCGGATCGACCACAATAGTTGGCTGCGTTTCCAGCGGCTGAGGGAAATCCTTAAAAGTTAAAACTTCGGTTTTGGATAATTTCAGGTCAGTATTTTTGGCGGTAACGTACACCGTTACCTTTTTGTTACTTGCATCGTACACCTTAGCGGGATACGCTGTACTTTTATGTTGCGCGCTCGCTGCGAATGCGGACTGACTTAATACGATGAGGGCTAATATCTTCTTCATATGTGCTGGGTATCTATGGGGGGTTATTTTATCAATTTAAATGCCGCTTGCTTTACCTCGTTGGAATTAGTGCCAATAAAAACCTTAAACTCTCCAACGTCGACTACGCGTTTCAGGTCGGTGTTATAGTACTTTAGTTTTTCGATGCTGATATCAAAACTCACTTCTTTGGCCTCTCCTTTTTTAATGAACAGCTTTTTAAAGTCCTTCAGCTTTTTAACAGGCTGGCTAATGGTTGATACCGGCTCGCCAATATAAAGCTGCACCACTTCCTCACCATCATAATTTCCGGTATTAGTTACGGTCACAGTAGCAGTTATTTTACCACCGGCATTCATTTGGGGTTGGCTCAATTCAATATCGCTATAGCTGAAAGTGGTATAGCTTAAACCATAACCAAATGGGTAAAGCGGGTGGTTATCGATATCCATATAGTTGGATTTGAATTTGGAGAACGGGCCATCCGGCTGTGGTCTGCCGGTATTTTTGTGATTATAATAGATGGGTATCTGCCCTACCGATTTCGGGAAGGTCATGGTGAGTTTCCCCGATGGGTTATAATTACCGAACAAAACATCAGCAACAGCGTTACCGGCCTCATGCCCCTGAAACCAGGTTTCGAGCATAGCACTTGACATTTCGGCTTCATGCGCCAAGGTTAAGGGCCTTCCGTTCATCAAAACAATTACTAAAGGCTTACCGGTTTTCGCCAGGGCTTCCAGCAATCTCTTTTGACATTGGGGTAAATCAATGTCCGACCTGCTGGCGCTTTCACCACTCATCTCGGCTGCTTCGCCTACTACGGCAACAATTACATCCGCTTTATTGGCTACGTCAACGGCTTGCTTTAGTAACGCTTCCGGGGATTGTTCATCTATCACGACCTTTACCCCCAGTGCGTTTGCGGCTTTAGCCAATGCTTTATCATCTGTGATATTAGCCCCTTTAGCATACCATATTTTAGCCGAGCTGCCCACCGCGGTCTGCATACCCTGTAAAACAGGCACTGACAATTCCGGGTCACCGCTTACTGCCCATGAGCCTAACATGTTGGCCTTATCATCGGCCAGCGGACCGATCAACGCGATAGTTCCCGACTTCTTAAGGGGCAGAGTTTGGTTGGCATTTTTCAGCAACACGCACGAACGTACGGCAAACTCGCGCGAAGCCATACGCTTATCGACGGATAACACTTCATTTTTTGTTCTTACTTCATCACAGAAACGATAAGGGTCGTCAAACAGACCTAATTTATATTTGGCTTCCAATATTCGCCGGCAGGCGGTATTGATACTTGCCAGGGTTACCTTACCTTCTTTCAGCGACTTTTTTAATGTAGATAAATAACCTTCACCCACCATATCCATATCCACACCAGCATTCATCGCCATTTGCGATACCGTTTGCAGGTTACCCAGGCCGTGATTGCTCATTTCGTTTATGGCTGTATAATCTGTCACCACAAAACCTTTAAAAACCCATTGTTTACGCAACAGATCGGTCATGAGCCATTTATTGCCCGACGCGGGTATGCCGTCCACATCATTGAACGAACTCATGATAGATGCCGCACCCGCATCAACGGCTGCCTTGTAGGGTGGCAGGTAATACTCATACATTTTTATGCGGCTCATATCGGTGGTATTGTACTCGCGACCGGCTTCAGCGGCGCCATATAAGGCGAAGTGCTTTACGCAAGCCATCAAGGTTTTTTTATCGGCGTAGCTTTTCCCCTGGTACCCACGGATCATAGCGGCTGCGATCAGTGAACCCAGGTATGGGTCTTCGCCTGCACCTTCGGCAACACGGCCCCAGCGCGGGTCTCGGGTAATATCTACCATGGGCGAGAATACCCAGTTCAAACCATCAGCGGTCGATTCTTCCGCCGCAAGGCCTGCGCTTTTTTCTATCATCGGGATATCCCAGCCGCAAGATAATCCCAAAGGTATCGGGAAGGCCGTTTTATAACCATGTATCACATCCGATCCAAATATCATCGGTATCTTCAATCGACTGTTCTTCATCACGAGTTCCTGCGCCTGGCGTATTTTGTTTACGCCGATCACGCCGAACATCCCGCCCACGCTGCCCGCCCTTATCTTGGCTTCCATGTTGGTGCTCACTACCGAACCTGTAGGTATACCATCGCCGGGCGTAATGAGGTTGAGCTGGCCTATCTTTTCATCCAGGGTCATTTTTTGCATCAGGGTGTTGATGAAAGTATCCATCTTTTTGTTCGCCTGCGCGGATGCCTGCAAAGTGATGAAACAAGCAACTATAAGTATTACTATTTTACGCATGGGGTAGTATAGTGATAGGTTATTAATTTTTATGTGTAGCATTTTTTGCCAAAAACGCCATTATTTTTTTTGATTCATCGGGATAAATGGCAATACGATGCGTGCGTACCAGGTAGGGCTCGACACGTTGATCTGAGCTACCTTTCATGGTGATAGCGCGCGATGCCATTGCAGGCATATGGCAATCGATACACCTGGTTTGCAAACCATCGCCTGCCTGCGAAGCCATTTTACAACTGTTATGATTGGCATTGTTGTGGCAGTTTAAGCATTTTTGATTGTACAACATCACGTTACCGCGTTCGTTTACGTGGGTGTTATGGCAGGTGGTGCAATCCATGTTGCTCATAAAAAAGCACTTGCTGACGGCCAGCATCCCGTTCTGGTTGCCGTGTACATCCATTTTGGTGATGTCCTGTTTCTTTGGGAAAAAATCAGGTGTTTTAAAATTGGCCAGCGTGTCGCCGGGTTTAAAAGCAAAGGCAGTACGCTCAAAATTATCGGTATTGACTGAATGGCAAACCGCGCAGGCATCAAGTTTTTGTTGCCGTGTCAACGATTTAAAACGCACCATATATTTGTCCTTCTTCACCTCAGGGTTCGCAGTTTGAAAGTTCACGTGCTCTGCTGCAGGGCCGTGGCAGCGCTCACAATCAATACCGTAGATCATGGTACTTTTTTCAAACAAGTTGGTAGTTTTTGCCAGCGTTTCCTGCGGCACCTCATACAGGTATGAACTGTGGCACTCCAAACAACGGGTAACGATCGCCCTGTCAAAATTGATATGGAATGGCGAATAACCGGGGCTATTCGTCCAACCTTTTAAAGCCTTAAAATACGATACCGGTAACTCGAACAATTGTAACCCCTGCCAGTACAAATAGGTTTCGGCTTTTACCCCGCCAAACCTGATATCAAAACGGCGCGCTTTGGTTTGTTTACCATTTACATAGCCTACCTGGTACAGGCCGCTGTCGCGTTTTTCCATTACAATTTTTTGCCCGTCGGTCAGGGTTAACACATTACGCGGACCATTAAAACTGCCGTGTATATTATGTATATTGGCAGGTTGGGTGGTACCCGAATGCGCGGTAGTCAGGTAAGCATCGTAAATATTCTTGTGGCATTTTATACAGGTTATCGCACCCGCGTAACGCGGACCACGGGTGTCTGCCGGTGGCTGCCTGTATAAAAACGCGCCACCCCAGGCACACACCAGTACCAAAGCAATTATACCAATGATAAGCGTTTTTTTACTTTTCATTTTTATCCCCGGTGTTATGTGCCTTACCAAATATAAGTCGCGACAGCGCCACCGGCTAATGATGTATTTACCATTTTGCCATTGAATTTGATATTGAACAACTGGTTATTCGCACCGTTATTCAGTACAATGAGCACTTTGCTGCCATCCGTGTTTTTAAAAGCGACATTCAGCAGGGTACTTTGCTGGTCGGATTCGATCCTCACCGCACCTGGTCTTATAAATTTTGAGGCATGGGCGATGATGTAATATGATACATTCCGGGTAACCGCAGCGCCTATCGTTACCGCGCCTAAACAGGTAGTACAGCCACCTGTGGTATGCGGACCATAGACAGCATCGGCAGCCAGATTCCATTCCAATACATTGCGGCACCAATTGCGTGTGGCGCCTATCAGCAAATTGCTGACATGCCATGCCAGGTCGCCGCCAAAACTACCGCCGCCAAAGGTAGCCTGCTCGGTAAAATACAGGTTTTTATTGGGATAAGCCGTATGCACCGGGCCGATAGCATTTACATTACCGCCATACAAGTGAAACGCGGAACCGTCAACAAAAGCGCTTGCCGCAGGGTCGGCCAAAATGCTGGTCGCATACTCGGGATGGTCGGCATTATGGTCATAGCAAATAATTTTAGTTTGAATACCTGCGGTTTGAAATGCTGGCCCGAGATTGTTTTTAATAAAGGTTGCTTCATCGGCAGCTATCAATAGCATGCTTGGATTATTGTAAGCATTCAGGGGTTCGTTTTGCGGCGTAATGGCATCAATGGTAATACCGTTAGCCTTCATGGCCTGTATATATTTCACAAAATAATTGGCGTAAGCAGCATAATTGGCAGGCTTTAAACTCCCCCCGTAAAAGCTGTTGTTATCCTTCATCCAAGCCGGCGCGCTCCACGGGCAGGCCAGTATTTTTATGTTCGGATTGATAGCCAGTATCCTTTGCAGGATCGGTATCAGGTCAGTTTTTTCTTTATCGATGCTGAAGTTTGCAAGGCTCACATCACCCGACACATCGTCGTAACTAAACGGCGCAGCACTCATATCCGAAGCCCCAATGGTAATACGGATATAGCTGATGCCGATATGCGTACTATCGGTTGCAAACAGTTCATTTAGCAACGCGTTTTTTGCTGTAGTGCCCAGGCTGTTTATTACATACGCGCTGCCCCCCGTTAAGGCAAAGCCAAAGCCATCAATGGTTTGGTACGTTTGTGTGGTATCAACGCTTATAGTGGTATTGGCATTGCTGCCTGTATTAAACAATAAAGCCACATTTTGCTTTTTGAACAGTTGGTTTTGGTCGGGCGTGGTAAGCCACATGGCCATATCGGTTTTTACCGGGGCATTATCAGTACCGCCAGTGGTGCCGGTACTGCCACTTGTGTTACCCGGATCTGCTGCCTTTTTAGTGCAGGCCATTAAAGCGGCCAGCATACAAACCAGCATCGGCATAAATAAATATTTATTACTATTTTTCATAGGTCGCATGTTTATCGCAATAACAAAACCGCTACATTAAATAATGCAGCTCATAAAACGGGTTAAGGTCCAGCTGGCTTATTAGTTAGTTAACATTTTGTAATAGCGTATATAATCAACCTGCATCGTTACCGGAAAAATGGTATCGTCAACCCCTTGTGAGCCGCCCCAGCTACCACCTACTGCCAGGTTCATCAGGATGTGAAAAGCCTTATCGAACGGCCAGGTTGCAAACTGCCCCTTATTGTCATTGGCATAGCTAAATACCTGCTGGTCGTCATAATAGCCCTTAATGCCATCGGGGGTCCAATCCATGCGGTACAGGTGGAAAGCTGTTGCCGCTGTGGGAATGTCCATGGTACTCGTTTTTGAGTTACCGGCATAATTTGTTTGGGTGTGGGTGCTAAAGTGTACCTTGGTCCCCTCGAAACCTACGTTTTCCATAATATCAATTTCACCCGAGTTTGGCCAATTGCCGTAAGCGTAATCGTTAGGCAGCATCCAGATAGCGGGCCATGTGCCGCGGCCTCCGGGTATTTTAGCCTTTACTTCAACACGGCCGTACAGCATATTGAGGTTAAACTTTGAAACCATACGCGATGAGGTATACCCCATCCCGCCCATACTCTCTTTTTTGGCGATGATATTTAAAACTCCATTTGATATCACGGCATTATTGATGGTATTGGTATAATATTCCAGTTCGTTGTTGCCCCAGCCGCCGCCGCCGGTATCATATTGCCATTTGGTATTATCGGGCGCGCCATCGGTGCTAAACTCGTCCGACCAGTTTACCGCTGTATCGAACGTATATACTTTGGGCGGCTGCACCACCGGTACAAAAACGGGTAAGGTGTCGCCGCTGCCCGATTTACCACAGGCCATGCATATGATCATCATTGGAAATATTTTGAGCACAGATCTTTTCATAGGTAACGTTTTAAAAAATGGCAGACCGTTTTGCAACAGCCCGCCAGTAAACCAATCAATTATTGAACCCCTCTTAAAGTTACGTTGGTGAACGATACGCCGGTAACACCTGTATTATCGCCGCCGTTTTTTATTACCAGGTAATAAGTACCTGTTGTTGGTACCGTAAACGGGTTACCATCACCCGCGCAAGAAAGTGCTGACAGCTTGCCGTTAAAGCTCGAACCGCCACAACCTGCATAGGTGTTTAAGGAAATTGGCTTTTTACCTGTATTGTAATCCTGACCGTTTACAGGGGCTTTTGTGTCAACCCACACCTCGAACCAGCTATTGGTCATGCCGCTGCCTTTTACGATCATATCTACCATATATTTTTTCCCGGCGGTAAGTGTAAGGGTTTGTGCAATGGCGCCGGCCTGGAAGCCGGTTTGATTTGAGGTCATATAACCAGTTGAAGTATTGATCACCATTTGATTACCGGTACCAACAATAAAGTGCTGCCAGAAGGCGTCGTCGCCCGTCCCAAATTTTCCGCCCTTGACCAGGTTGCCCGATAATGGGTCGGAAGTGGCAACGGTGACGTTTTGTGATGAAGTTGCCGTTGTACCGCCGATGCCTATCGCCGTAAGAGTAATGGTATATTGCCCGGCATCGGGATAGAACACGGTGTCGACAGCTTTACCGGCGCTTGAGCCTCCGCCATCACCTTTGTCCCACTTCAGCCCAAGCAAACCGGCCTCATTGGCTTTTAATGCGTAGTAATTTAATTTACCCGTAACGGGTGTAACCGTGAAAGACGCCGCCAGGTTTGATGAGGTTAATCCATTGCCTATGGTAATGGTTTGAGGCTGACAGCCCATGTAGGTAACCGTTGCCAAGATCCCCAACATCAGGATATATGTTTTTATGCTATTTAATTTCATGATCTTTTAGCTTTTGAATCGTTAAAAAATTACAGGGTTCCGCCCCATTCTTTGCTTTGCTTAAGCTTGGTGCTGGTTAGATCGTTAAGCGGTACAGGTAGTATTTCGTGTTTACCGGCAATAAAACCTTTTGATGCCAAAGCTGTCGGCGCATCGCCCCAGCGTACCAGGTCGAACCAGCGATGGCCTTCGCCCGCCAGTTCAAGCCGTCTCTCCAGCTTTAAAGCTGCAAGTGTTGCAGGCAGCGGGTGCGAAACGTTGTCATTATACGCGCGGCTGTGTACAGCTGTCATTAAAGCAGCTGCACGTACCAAATCGCCGCTACCGCGGATCAATGCTTCGGCTTCCATCAGGTAAGTATCGGCTAAGCGGATCTCGTACAGGTTTTGCGGGAAGTTCAATTCAAAATTGCCCGAGCCTGTTGAGCGTGTTGAAACACGGCCCATGTATTTTTCTAAAAAGAAACCCGTGTTTTGGTAGCTCGGATCATAAGTACAAAGTCCTTTTGCTTTGAGGCTGTCTAAATTAGCTACCGTTGGCTTATTACGCGGATCGAAGTGTATGGCGTTAAACAGATCGGCAGTTATCGGTAAGAAACCGTAGCCCGAAATATAATCGGGAGCGGAGGCTGTTGGTGTATAGCTACGCGGCCCGGTAATGATATTCAACACGTTACCTTCGGTGCAGGCTATACATCCCCAATTACCATTTGATTGCGAAGAGTGCGCCACCTCCAATATCGACTCGCTGTTGTATTTATTAGCCAGTTTAAACAGGTCACCAAAGTTAGGCAGCAACTTGTAGCCGTAGGTTGGGTTAGCCACTCCCGGAGTACCGTTTACCTGGTTAAATTCGGCGGCGGCCTGTGTCCATTTTTGTTCATATAGGTACACTTTACCTAACAGAGCGTGCATGGTGCCTTTTGTCCACCTGCCGCCATCGGTAGCAATGGCTACGGTATTAGGCAAGCTTGGTTCTGCGATTGCCTCTGTCAGGTCCTTTTCAATTTGGGTATAGATAACCGCCGGCGCGACTTGCTCAATATCATAGATCTGATCAGCCGGAAGCGGCGATGTGATTAACGGTATATTTTTAAACAGACGTACCAGGTCGAAATAAAAATATGCCCTTAAGCCTTTTGTTTCGGCAATATACCGGGCTTTTAAAGCTGCGTCCATAGGTACATTAGGTAACTTACCTAACAATACGTTGGCACGGAACACGCCGGAGTAACCGGCCTTCCATAACTCGGCTTGCGGGCCGGCGGCTGGCGTAAGCGTATAATTCGATATCATTTGCAGATCGCTGATATCTGTAGCACTACCACCACCGGCAACGTGGTCATCGCTGGCGGCATCCATGGCGTTCTCTTTGGTAACAAAACCACCGCCTTGCCAGCCTACAACATCGTAAACAGATACCAAACCTGCGAAAGCCTGGGCCTGGTTCTGGTAATAATTAGCCTCGAGGTTTGTACCTACCGGCGTAACGGTAAGGAAACTTTTGGTACAGGCTGTAATTGTACTGCCAACTACAAGGCTGACCGCTAAATATTGAATGTACTTTTTCATGTTTTTCATGTTAAAATCCTAAACTTAAACCAATGATGAACGCGCGTGCCTGCGGATAAATACCCCGGTCGATACTTAAAGACCCGCCGCCTATTTCCGGGTCGTAACCGGTATATTTAGTTAATGTGAACAGGTTTTCGCCATTAAAATAAATCCTTGCCTTTTGAAGCGACACCTTACTTACTAAACTTTTAGGGAAAGTATAGCCAACCTGCACGGTTTTGATGCGGAAATAATTGCCGCTTTCTAAATAAAAATCAGAGTTATAAGTAAAGTTGTGATTGGGGTCGCCGTCAACTAAACGCGGGTAGGTGTTCGAGGTTCCAGGACCTGTCCATCTGCCTAAGGCAGCTGTGGTGTAATTGGCATTAGCGATATCCAAGCGGTGTAAGCCTTGGAATATTTTGTTGCCCCCTGCGCCTGCACCAAATACCAACAGATCGAAGTTTTTATAGGATGCATTGAAGGTTAAACCATAAGTATAGGTTGGCAATGAGCTGCCAAGATACGTACGATCGGCAACGGTTATAGCTCCATCACCGTTAAGGTCGGCCCATTTAAAGTCGCCCGGTTTGGCGTTGGGTTGTATAACTGTTCCTTTTGATGATACATAGCTGTTAACTTCGGCCTGTGACTGGAATATACCCATTTCCTGGTATCCATAGAAAGAACCGAACGGCTGACCAACGGCGGTTTGCGTTACGCCACCCTGTATATTTTGGAAGCCCTGGCCACCTATGGTCTGCACGCCGTTACTGATAAAAGTTACGTTGTTTTTAATGTGCGAGATATTACCGGTTAAACCGAGGTTTAATTTACCGATCTTTTTATGGTAGCCCAGCTCAAGCTCCTGTCCGGTGTTTTCCATATCGCCGATGTTGGCAAATGGGTTAGATATAGCACCAACATAGAATGGTATTTGCGGTGCGTATAGTATACCGCTGGTTTTTTTGTCGAACACCTCGAAGGTAAGGTTCAGGTCGTTATAAATCACGGCGTCGAAACCAAAGTTTAGCTGCGAAGTTTGCTCCCAGTGCAGGTTTGGGTTTGACGGCGCATTAGGACTAAAGCCGCTGATGAAGGAATCACTTGTACCGAAGCTATAGCTACGGCCGCCACCAATGGTGGAAAGGAAGGCGTTTTCGGCAAAATTATCATTACCTACCACACCATAACTTCCGCGTATTTTGAGAAAACTAACCGCATTGTTTTTAGGGAAGAACGATTCTTTTGTTGCCACCCAGCCTACTGATATGGAAGGGAAGTTACCGTATTTAAAGTTATCGCCAAAGCGTGATGAACCATCCCTACGTAAAATGGCTTGCAACAGGTATTTCTCATCATAATCATAACTTAAACGGGCAAAAAGCGAGCTTAGATGATGTTCCTGATTTTCGCTGCCGTAACCTACGCGCAGGTTTGCCGGAACGCTAAAGTTCAATGAGGCATCGGCAAAATTATCAACCGGAAGGTTATACTCGGTTACGCCAACCTTGTAAAAATTGTTTTCGGAGTAGGCACCTTGTCCGGCCAGTATCTCGAAAGTATGCTTACCAATAGTACGGTTATACGTAGCAGTGTTTTCAACGTTCCAGTTAAACAGGCGGTTATCCTCGCGGGTATAGTTATTTTGCGAATTGTTTGACGACGTGTTCAGATAAAATACCGGGGTAAACGATTCGAAACCATAAAAGGCTGTTTTAGTACCTAAAGTTGATTTTATTTTCAATCCTTTGATGGGCTCAACTTCTAAAAAACCATTTGCGACAACGTTGTGCGCCCAGCTATAATTACCTAAACGGGTGGTGATGTAAGCCAGGGGGTTGGTTATCTCCTGCGTAACAATGGTTGATATACCGTATGGATAGCCCTGAGGATTTCTGCGTACAGGATTATTTGCATAGATAGGTGCCGAAGCCGCCACAGGATCGGTTACAACTGCCGGGGTCATCGGATCGAGGTTCAGGGCCGAACTCAACGGACCACCAAACTCGCTATTGGTATTACCCAGGCCGATGTTCCTTTCATAGCTGTAACCTATGTTGTTACCAAAGGATAACCATTTGGCTGGTTTGAAAGTTTCATTTGTCCTGAAGTTTGCCCTTTTGTATTTTGATATATCGGTGGCAACGATACCGTCCTGCTGTAAGTAACCGAATGAGGTATAATAGGTAACTTTCTCATTACCGCCGCTGACACTCAATTCATGGTTTTGCTTTTGCGCGCTATCATTAAAAATAAGCGATTGCCAATCGGTACCTGTACCTAATGCTGACGGGTTTGCATAAATAATGCTCCCGCCGCCGGCAACACTGCTTTCATTACGTAAAGTAGCATATTGCGTAGCATTCAGCAAGTCCACCTTCCTGGCCGGACCTGATACACCGGCATAGCCCGAATAGTTGATGGCTGTATTACCCGCTTTACCTTTTTTGGTGGTTACCAGGATTACTCCGGTTGCGGCACGTGTACCATAAATAGCCTGCGATGCCGCATCTTTCAGCACTTCAATAGATTCGATGTCTGATTGGTTAAGGTAGCCTATTCCGCCGTTATCAACAACAACACCATCAACAACCCATAACGGATCGTTACCCGCACCAAATGTTGTTATCCCTCTTACCCTAACCGTAGCGCCGCTACCGGGCTGGCCGTCGCTTTGCGCGATGGTTAAGCCCGAAGTACGGCCTTGTAATATTGCTTCCAAACGGGTTACGGGTTGGTCCTCAAATTGCTTTGATGTTACTCCGGATATCGCTCCCGTGGTAACGCTTTTCTTTTGGGTACCGTAACCAATAACTACAATTTCGCTTAAGCCGGTTACGTCTTCCAGGAGTGTAAAGTTGAAGACGGTTTGATTGCCAACGGTTATCTCTTGTTTTTTGTATCCGACAAAGGCAACAACCAAGACAGAATTAGAGCCGGTAACACTTAACTTAAAGGTACCATCCATACCTGTTGTAACACCGTTTGTGGTGCCTTTTTCAATGATGCTGGCGCCAATAACGGGCTGCCCCTGTGCATCTAAAACTTTACCGCTAACAGGTGTGCCCGCTACATCGAACTTTGCCTTGGTTTTCTTTTTCGTTTTATTCTCCATGAGAGGCGGCGGAGGCACAGGCACGATCGGTGCGGATGATTTGCCCAGCACTATCCTGTCCTTTAAAACTTCGTAGTCAATACCAATAGGCTTTAATATCTGATCGAGTACATCTTTTAAGGGAAGATCAACTGCATCAATAGATATTTTTTGCTGTACGTTGATAGCGTTTTTGCTATAAATAAACTTGATATCGCTGCTTTTTTGCAAACCTTTTATTGCATCAGCCAGGCTGACATTCTGAACCGAAAGATTCACCTTTTTATTCAGGATGTCCTGAGCGTTTAATGCGCTTGAATAAGCCATACCGGTTAACAGCATAACTATCAGAATTGGAGTAAATGTGATCTTCATGATTTGAAACCAGGGGATAGGTTTTCGTAAATGAAATTTCATATATTTGATTTTTGTTTCTATGTGAAAATGAGACAATAAAAGCCCTTTCACCATATTATGGCGTTACTATTGGGCATCTTAGGCTTAGAAGTGGTCGTAACACTTCTAAGCTTTTTTTAAGTTTGTTGGATTTACCCTTGGTGTGGGCTTAGGTTTGTAATTTGCTCTTCATACGCTAATTGTTTTTTATGGTCAGTTAATAATTGGTTTATTGCAGATTAATTTCATTACCCTTTATCTCGTAATTTACATTAAGCGATTTCTTAAGTGCTTCCAATACATCAGGCAAATTAAAGCCCGTCATATCGGCATTGAGTATATAGTGATTCAGTCGCTCGTTAGACACTACGATATGAACATGAAATTTTGAATTTAACACCGGCACAATATCACCCAGGGGCTTGCTTTCAAAAGTTAGGTTTTGATGGGTCCATATCTGCAGGGTTGGCTCATCCGCAGATGCGGGTTTCAATATTTTCTTATCCGCCAGGTATATAACTTTTTGATGCGGATAAAGCATGATCTCACCTTTGTTGAGCGCAAAATCAATATCGTCGTCTTTTTTATTGTTATTGATGCTTACCGAAACCTTCCCGGTTACTACCGAAACATCGGCCCGTTTGCTACCTACATTATCCCGCACACGGAAACTGGTTCCCCAAACTTTGGTGATGATGGAGCCGCTGTTGATGATGAATGGCCTGTTCGGATTTTTTGTCACCTCGAAAAAACATTCACCCGTCATTGATATCGCCCTGAACCTCGCGTCAAAAACTTTAGGAAATTTGATCTGTGATTTAGGGTTCAACCAAACAATACTGTTATCGGGTAACACTTTCTTGTATATTTGGTGTGTATTGTTGGTAATGAGTACCTGCTCGATGATACCTGTACTTGCTGCCTGCTTTTCAACAATAGCAACCGTTTTATTATTAAGGAGTATTGCCCCGAATGCAGTAAAAATTACTACCGCAGCTGCAACCGCATACCAGATAGCGTAGTTGCGGCGCGATGGGATAACTTCTGTTTCCATTTCTTCATCCGCCCCCTCGTTAACACCGAGTTTACTGATGATCTGGTTGTAAATGCGTTGTTCGAGTTTTTTTTCCTCCTGCTGTGTAAGTTCCGAAACATGGTCTTCATCCTCCTCGAACGAGAAATACCATTTTTTTACTATGGCAATCTCTTCTGCGGTGCATTCGCCGTTTATATACCTTTCCAGCAGTTCGATGGAGATGGGGTGTTTCATAAAGGAAAAAATAATTGGTGTATAAGGGGATAACGTGCTACCTTAACCCAACCCCTACTCCATTACGAAATATTTTTCCGACCTGCCTTTAGTGCGTTAGCAGCAGCAGTGAAACCAGCAGTACATTATAGTTGCTCAGGCCCAACTGCAGGCGTTTGAGTGCTTTAGTGAGGTGGTTCTCGACCGTTTTTTCGGATATGCCCAGCGCGGCGGCAATCTCTTTGTTCGATTTGTGCTCCTTACGGCTGAGTTCGTAAACAGAGCGGCATTTGTCGGGCAGGAGCCTGATTTCAGATTCGATGGTTTCTGTGAGTTCTTTCAGCATGATCGCTTCCTCGGTGGAGTTGTCCATATCACTATGAATAACCCTGAAAGCTTGTTTGTACTTTTCGCGCACGAGTTCCTTGCGGTAATGGTCAATCACCTGGTGAATTACCGCGTTGTATAAGTAACCCGAAACCCCGTTACTGATATTCAACGTATGCCGCTTGATCCACAAATTGGTAAATAACTCCTGGACTATTTCTTCCGAAAGTTCTTTGCTTTTCAAACGTTTGTAGGCTGCGCCATATAGGGGCTTCCAATACCGCTCATAAATTTCTTTAAAGG
>Ga0207690_10001109_pt1 | contig 17161 bp, 16 predicted proteins | sample KBSC23metaG_FD_184315 | JGI IMG/M metagenome (GOLD analysis project Ga0207690, IMG submission 184315) | Corn rhizosphere microbial communities from Kellogg Biological Station, Michigan, USA - KBS C2-3 metaG (SPAdes) (version 2) | ecosystem: Host-associated > Plants > Roots > Rhizosphere > Soil ...
CACGAGCTGTGCCATCTCAAGGTGCGCAACCACTCGCCGCGATTCTGGGCGCAGGTCGAGCACCTGTTTCCCGATTGGCAGGAGCAGCGCGACTGGCTGCGCCAGCACGGCGCGATCCTCAAGGCCGAGCTCGATCGGCTGGTAGCCGACGTGGCCGACTGAACATCAAGCCGCGGCGTGGCGCGGAGTGGAGGGATGCATGAATCACTTCTTCGGCAAGTTGCTGCCGCCGCGCGCCACGTTCCCCGTGGACATGACGCCGGATGAGGCGCTCCTGATGAAGGCCCATGCTGCGTACTGGCGGGAATTGATGGAACAGGGGCTGGTGGTCGTATTCGGGCCGGTCGCCGATCCGGTCAGTGCCTACGGCATCCTGGTGCTGCAATTGCCCGACGGCAGCCGGCCGGACGAGTTGCTCGACGGCGATCCGGTGGTGAAGGCCGCGGCGGGGTTTCGCTTCGAGGTTTACCCGATGCGCGCGGTGCTGCCCGATCCGGCGCGCTGACCCGGTGCTTACGCCGCCTGGCGCGGCTGGCGCACGTAGCGGGTGCGCAGCAGGATGTCCCACAGCGGCGTGGTGACGCCGAAGTTGGCGTCCGGGTGGTAGTGGTGCACGTGATGGGCGCCGGCCCAGCGGCGCAGCAGCGGCTGCTTGAAGCGCACGTGGTGGATGATGAAATGGGCCAGGCCGTAGATGATGTAGCCGAACGTGATCGAGCCGGCCAGCAGCAGGGCGAACCCGAACGGCATCAGTACCACCAGCACCGCGGTCAGGGCGATCAGCACCATCGCCGGCAGGAAGAACGGCAGCGAGTCGTAGCCGAGCGGGCGCTCGTGGTGCATGCGATGGCCCTGCTCGAACAGCGGGATGCGGGTGTGGAACATCCAGCGGTGGAAGAAGTACTCGATGAAACTGAAAGAGAACAGGCCAAGCGCGATCGCGAGCAGCGCCGACCAGGCACCGCCGTCGAGATGGCGCCAGCCGACGGCCAGCAGCCACGCGCCCAGCGCCGTATCCAGGACGAGTTCGGCCCAGTAGTTGGTGCGGGTGGTGGACATCCGCGCAATCGCATCCACACCTGAACGAACGAGGTTTCGCATCATCGCAGCACGTTCTTCCCAGGCGCCTTGCCGGTTTGCAGGCTCATGTCCCCATTCTCCCACGTTGGCAACAACAATCCATATTACTTCTGCCGGCTGAGCCAGGCCTGAGCGGTTCGGCCGCCGGTGCCGTGCAAGCTCCGTGGCCGCGCCGGGTGGCTGCTTGATTCAACCCTTCTCAGTGCGACAGGGCGAAGCCGGTGAGTATCTGCGCGGTTTCCTCGGGCTTTTCGAGCATCGGCATGTGATTGCAGCCATTGAGGGTGCTGCTGCTGATTGCGCTGGCCGCGGTCAGGCCGTTGCGCAGGCTGTCCAGCGCCGAAATGTCGGCGATCTTGTCATCATGGCACCACAGGCCCAGTACCGGCATGGTCAGGCGGCCCAGTCGATGCTGCACCGACAGATATTGTGACGGCGCGCGCAGTCCCTCGACGCGGCGCTCGATGAAGGCGCGATTGTGCTGGTTGCGCTCGACCAACACGTCGACGAAGCGGCCGGGGATCTCCGGCGGTTGGTCGAACTCCAGCGCGGCCAGCCGTGCGAACCCGGCGCGATCGTCGAACAGGTAGGGATTCCTGCCGGCTTGCAGCTCCCGGTCGAATGCATTCTCCCGTGCCTTCAGGCCGAACGCGTCGAGCAGGGCCAGTCCGGCGACGCGGTCGGCATGGTCGGCGGCATACACGCCGGCGATCGCCCCGCCGGTGCCATGGCCGACCAGCAGGATGCGCGGCAGGCGCAAGGCTTGCACGAAGGCATCCAGGCGCACCGCCTGCGCGTCGACATCGTAGCTGGCGTTCGGCGCGCGCGAGGATTCGCCCCAGCCGGGCAGGTCGGGAATGACCAGGTGGAAGTGCGGCGTCAGCAGCTTGGCCAGCGGCAGCCAGACCTCCTTGTCGCTGGCGAAACCGTGCAGCAGGACGATGGTCGGGCCGGTGCCGCCCTCGTAGTACGCCCAGCGGCTGTCGCCGACCTGCAGCGAGTGCTTCTCCAGCTTGGCGGCCATCGCCTCGCGCAGATGGTTCGCCCGCATCAGCCACTGCGGCGCGAACAGGTAGCTGCCGCCGAGCACGATGACCAGCAGCGCCACCAGCCAGGCGAGAAACTTCAGCCGGCGCCGCAGCATGCGTTTCCAGAGTGGCGTGGTGGTGTCGGTGGCAGTCGGCATGCGAGTGGTCTGGAGTCGGGTCGGGGATGTTGCGACGGAGTCGGGTTGGCGTGGAGTCGGGTACTTGCTTCCCCCGCCGTGGGGGAAAGCAAGAGCGATGCTTCACAAACTCTCATTGCGTCGTGGACTTCGCCTGCCTGGCCTTGGCGATGATGCCTTCCACCACCTGCTGGGTCAGCGGGTGATAGCCGGCCTTCGCCTTCGCATAGACCTGCTCGGCATAGGCCAGGCCTTCCGGCGTCTTCACGAACGCCTTGTACAGCGGCGTGGTGAGGTAGATGCGGCCAATCCGGGTCATGTGTTCCGCGGCGGCCGTCCACACGGCCTTGTCGCCGGCGGCGATCGCATGGCTGTACCAGCGCATGCCGATCTCGGCGTTGGGCGTGCCGGTGAGATGCCAGGCGGCGTCGAGCTGCTGCATCTTGTCCAGCGGCGGCGCATCCGGCAGGCGGTCGAGGAAGTACATCCACTCCTGCGTGTTCCAGCCCTTCGCGTCGAGCTTGTCGGCGGCGAGTTTGCCGGCGAGGAAGTCGCTGCGCTCCTGGTCGATCGCGTTGAAGCGCGGCGAGTCGGGCAGCGGCGCGTCCTTCGGGATGCCTTCGCCGTAGACCCATGCCTTCACTTCGTCCCAGCTCATCTTGCCGGGATACTTCTCGATCAGGTTCGGCTTCATGTAGTCGAGCATCTGCTCGGTGGTGATGCTGTGCCAGGCGAAGTGGGCGAAGTAGCCCTTGAGGTAGGCGTCGAAGTGCTCGCGGCCGAAGCGCTGCTCCAGCGTGCGCAGGAACCACGAGCCCTTGTCGTAGGCCACGTCGGACAGCGCATCGTCGGCGCCGATGCCGCGCGGATCGGGGGCCAGCTTCTGCGCGTTGGGTGCCATCGCGCCGATGCTCTTCTGCAGTGCGCGGGCGGACAGCAGCGCTTCCTCGTCGGCCAGCGCCTTGCCGTACACCGCTTCGGTGATGCGACCCTGCACGTAGGTGGTGAAGCCCTCGTTGAGCCAGATGTCGCGCCACGCGGCGCTGGTCACCAGGTTGCCCGACCACGAGTGTGCCAGCTCATGCGAGACCAGCGAGACCAGGCTCTTGTCGCCCACCAGCACGGTCGGCGTGGCGAACGTCATGTTGGGGTTTTCCATGCCGCCGTATGGGAACGACGGCGGCAGCACCAGGATGTCGTAGCGGCCCCACGCGTACGGGCCGTACAACTGCTCGGTGGCGGCGATCAGCTTCTCGGTGTCCTCGAACTCGTGCGCGGCCTTGTCGACCACCGACGGTTCCGCATAGACGGCCGAACGCGGCCCGGTTTCCTTCGCCGCGAGGTCGCCGGCGGCGATCGCCAGCAGGTAGGACGGGATCGGGTGCGGCTGGTCGAATTTGAAATCGCCATCCAACGGATGCTTCGCGTCGTTGATCGCGCTCATCACCACGCGCACGTCCTTCGGCGCCTTCACGTGGGCGTCGTAGGTGAAGCGGATCGCCGGCGAATCCTGCAGCGGCACCCATGAGCGGGCGTGGATCGACTCCGACTGCGAGAACATGAAGGGCAGCTTCTTGTCGGCGGTCTGCGCCGGGGTCAGCCACTGCAGGCCGGACGCCTCGGGCGAGGTGGTGTAGACGATGCGCACCTGCGCCGGGCGCTTCGGTGTGGCGATCGTCAGCTTGCTGCCGAGCTGCTTGTCGCGCGGCGCCAGCGCGTATTTCAGCGGCGTGGCCCTGCCGTCGCTGCCGAGGGCTTCGATCTTCGCGATCTTCAGGTCGCGCGTGTCCAGCACCAGCGACTGCGCCTTGGGGTTCTTCCAGTCCAGCTTCAGCGTGGCCTGGCCATCGAGCTGCTTGTGCGGAAAGTCGATCGTCAGGTTCAGATCCAGATGCGTCACGCGCACCTGGTCAGGCTGGGCGTAGGAGTTCGGATCGTTGGCGTGGGCGGCCAGCGGCAGCAGCAGCGTGCCGAGGGCAAGGGCGGAAAGCAGGCGCATGGGCGGGAGATCTCTCGGGCCGGAAAACCCGAGTATGCCATTGCCGTCCCGCTGTCGGCCTGTGACAAAAGATCAGGGCAGCTCGCGGGACGAATGCGGGTCGATCGCGTAGGGGTGCATGGTGGCGAGAAAACCCGGCTGGGCCTCGACTCGCCCGATCCATGCGCGGAAGGCCGGATAGGCGTCGAGCGCGAGCCCGGCTTCCTCGGCGCGGCTGGCGTAGGCGAACAGCGCGATGTCGGCGATGCCGTAGTGCTCGCCGGCGATGAAGGCGCGAGTCGACAACTCGCCTTCCAGGATGCCCAGCGTGCGCACGGCGGTGCGGCGCTTGCTGTCGACCAACTCTGGCGAGCGGCGCGCCAGCTTGCCGGTCATCGTCCAATGACGCAGCGCGCCGATCACCGACTCCACCCGCTCCTGCTCGAAATGCAGCCACTGCTGCACTTTCGCACGGCCGAACGGATCGGCCGGCAGGTACGCCGAGCCGTCGGCGAGATAGCTCAGGATCGCGTTCGATTCCGCCAGGGTGCGGCCGTCGTCGAGCCGGATCGCCGGCACCGTGCCGGTCGGGCTGATGCGCCGGAAGGCCTCGGTCTGGCCCTCGCCTTCGAAGATGCTGACCCACTCGGTGAGATATGGCTGGTCGAGGTGGCGCAGCAACTGGCGCACCTTCCAGGCGTTCTGCGAGGGGAGGTAGTCGTACAGGGTGAGCATGACGGGGTGACTCCGGATGGGGCATGCCGATCCTCGCGCAGTTCGCCGTGGCGTGCTATCCGATTCTTGCGCCGGCCGGGTGACTCCCCGGCCGATGCGCTCTCAGCAGTATCGATCCGCCAACTTGTCGGTGGCTTCCACCAGTCGATCAACGATCGCCGGGTCGGCCGCGCTGTGGCCGGCAAGCACGATGTGCAGGGCGGCCTCGGGCCAGGCCTGGCTCAGCTCCCACGCGTTGATCGCCGGGCAGATGATGTCGTAGCGGCCGTGCACGATGGTGGCGGGGAGGTGGCGGATGCGATCGATGTCGCGCAGCAGCTGGTTCGGTTCGAGAAACAGCGCGTGGCGGAAATAGTGCGCTTCCATCAGCGCCAGGCTGACCGCGAGCTGGGGATTCTCGAAGATGCCGGCGGAGTCGGGTTCGTGGATCAGCGTGGTGCTGCCGCCTTCCCACGCGCTCCAGGCCCGGGCCGCGGCCAGCCGGGCGGCTTCGTCGGTGCTGGTCAGGCGCTGCCAATAGGCGTCCAGCATCGAGCCGCGTTCGTCAATCGGGATGAAATCCCGAAAGCGCGTCCAGCGCTCGGGGAAGATCTGCCCCGCGCCACCGTCGAGTTCGTTGAACCAGCGCAACTCCTGCGGTCGCCCCAGGAAGATCCCGCGCAGCACGATGCCCAGGGTACGCTCCGGGTGTGCCTGTGTGTACGCCAGCGCCAGGGTCGAGCCCCAGGAGCCGCCGAACACCACCCAGCTTTCGATGCCCAGGTACTTGCGGATGACTTCGATGTCGGCGACCAGGTGCGCCGTGGTGTTGCGCTCGAGTTCGGCGAACGGCGTCGATTGTCCGCAGCCGCGCTGGTCGAACAGCACGATGCGGTAGCGCGCGGGATCGAAGAAGCAGCGATGGTAGGTGGCCAGCCCCGAGCCGGGGCCGCCATGCAGGAACACCACCGGCAGGCCCAGCGGATTGCCGCACTCTTCCACGTGCAAGATGTTATGGGCTTCCACCGCGAGGCGATGGGTGTGGTACGGCTCGATCTCCGGGTACAGCTCGCGCATGGCGGGGTTTCCGTGGATGGCGGGTCAGGCCGTTGCGAACTGCAGCGCGGCGGTGAGGTCGCCCGGCGGCGGGCCGCCGGCGGCGATCATCGAAGCGTCGCGCAACTTCAGGCCGGGCAGTTGCTTGAGGCCGAAGCGGCGGGTGATGAAGCGCAGGATCGAGCCGGTGTCGTAGATGGTGTGGTCGACGAAACCCTTCCTCGCATGCGGCGACATGACGATCGCCGGAATGCGCGTGCCCGGGCCCCAGCGATCGCCTTTCGGCGGCGCCACGTGATCCCACCAACCGCCGTTCTCGTCCACCGTCAGCACCACCAGCATGTGCGGCCACTGCGGGCTCTTCTGCAGGGCCTCGACCACGCGCGCCAGGTGCTCGTCGCCCGCCTCGATGCTGGCGTAGCCGGCGTGCATGTTGAGGTTGCCCTGCGGCTTGTAGAACGCCACCGGCGGCAGCGTGCCGGCTTCCGCTGCGGCGATGAAATGGTTGCTGTCGGCACTGCTGCCGACACCGGCATCGCGCAGGTGCTGCTGCCGCGCCGCGGTGCCCGGCGCGAACTGGCGAAAGTAGTTGAGCGGCTGATGGTGCGGCTGGAAATCCGGCACCTCGGGGAACTCCTTGTGGTTGCCGTCGCCGCGCCCTTCGAGCGCCAGCTGCCAGGCACCGGCATACCAGGCCCAGTCGACGCCCGCCTGCGACAGCATGTCGCCGATGGTCAGGTGGGTTTGCGCCGGCAAGGTGTTCGGGCTGGCCGGATCGGCCAGCCGCGGATCGCGCGGGTCGTGGCTGAAGCCGGGTGCGTAGGCCGGGCCGAGCGTGTTGACCACCCAGAAGTCGGGCGTGATGGCGTCGCGCGAGGCCCACTTCGGGCGGCCCTGCATCGCGCTTGCGGGTGAATCCTCGGCGAACTTCGGCAGGACGCCGGTGGGGTCGTCACCCTGCAACTGGGCGATCTGGAACTTTGCCGGGCCCTGGTCGGCCTGCGGAAAGAACGGCGGCTGCGCCGCAGCCAGGTATTGATGGTTGAGGAACGAGCCGCCGAAGGCCCCCATGAAAAAGTTGTCGCACAAGGTGTATTGCGCGGCCAGTCGCCACAGCCGCAGTTGGCTGGCGCTGTCGGCGTAATGCCCCATCGGCATCGCGCCGGTATTGCCCCACGCCACGAAGCCGTCGTTGCGGCCGCCGTTGATCTGCAGCTGGTTCTCGTAGAAGCGATGCACCAGGTCGCGGGTGATCACGCCTTGCGGCAGCAGTGCGCCTTCGGGCGTGCGCAGCGCGAACGGCTGGTTGGGCAGGCCGCGGATGGCGTCCTCGTCGATGTGGTAACGGCGGCCGTCGACGGTTTGCGGATGCGGTGCGAGGCCGCCCCAGACCGGCGGCAGCGTGGTCAGTTCGCTGCCGTCGCGGTCGCGCTGGCGGTACTCGGGCGAGGCGAGATCCTTGAGCGGCTGGGCCAGCCCCGGGAAACCCGCGAACAGGTTGTTGAAACTGCGGTTCTCGGCGTACAGCACCACCACGGTGTGGATGTGTTCGCGCAGGCTGGCGTCCAGCGCGGCATCGTGCAGCGCTGCGCCGGGCGTGCGGCGGGCGTCGTCGACGCGGCAGCCGCCCAGGCTGATCGCCGCGCCCGCCAGCGCCATGCCGCCGAGCAGGCGGCGGCGCGCGGGGTCGTGCGGGGTGTCGTCATCGGCATCGTGGGGTGTGCCGTGGCGTTGGTCGGTCATGGAGTGAAACCCGGGGCATGGCGGCGGAGAGGGATCACGAGCGCGGCGCGGCCTCGTCGTAGAAGCGCGCCAGATCGGCCTTGACCTGCTTCAGCGCGTCGACGTCGAAGTAGATCATGTGGCCGGAAGGATAGAAACCGTACTCGATGTTCTTGCGGATCGCCGGCTCCAGGCTCAAGTGGCCAAGGTCGAACTCGGTGCCGTAGAACGGCGTGGCCAGGTCGTAGTAGCCGTTGGCGGAGAATACCTTCAGGTGCGGGTTGCGCCGCATGGCGTCGGCCAGGTCGCCGCCCACGTAGGGCGCCTGCGGGAAGCGCTGGTGCTGGCGCTTCCAGTCCCAGTTGCGGTTGATGACGCCGTAGTTGTTGGGCAGGTAGGCCTGGTCGCTGGTGTACTTGAGCTCGCTTTCGGCGTACTGGTTGAAGGCGGCCAGGTAGGCGCCGGTGGCGGCGTCGCTGGCCGCGTCGCCGTCGGGCGTCTCGCCGGCGGCGTCCAGGTCGATCCCTTCGAAACGGCCGTCCAGACGTCCGACCGTGCGGCGCTGGTCGCGCAGCAGTTCCTTGCGGAAGCGGCTGGGGCCGATGCGCAGGTTGGCCTGCTTGATGTAGGTGGTCGACAGCCCGGTGTACTGGCTCAGCTGCGTCGCGATGCGATCGGCTTCGGCCGGCGTGATCGCGTCGCCCTTGGCCAGTGCCAGGGTGTAATCGGTACTGGCGAACTGGCGCACGGCGGCGATGAAGCTGTCCAGGTCGGCGGGCTTGTTCGGCACCTTGTTGTGGTACCAGGCGATCGCCGCTTCGGTCGGCAGGTTGACGACGTAGGCGTGGTCGATGCCGGTGCTGGCCCAGACGTTGAAGTCCAGGATCGAGGACATCAGCACGATGCCGTTGAGCTCCATGCCCTGGTCCTGCAGCCGCTTCGCCAGCACCGCCGAGCGGGTGGTGCCGTAGCTTTCGCCGAACAGGAACTTCGGCGAGTTCCAGCGGTGATTGGCGCCGATGTAGGCGGTGATGAACTTCGCGAACGCGTCGGCATCCTGGTCGATGCCGTAGAAGTCCTTGCCCTTGGCGTCCCCGACCAGCCGCGAGTAGCCGGTGCCCGGTGCGTCGATGAAGACCAGGTCGCTCTTGTCGAGCAGGCTGTACTCGTTCGGCACCGTCGTGTAGGGCGGTGGCGGGATCGGCTGGTCGCCCCGGTTGGCTACCCGCACCGGCCCGACCGAGCCCATGTGCAGCCACATGCTGGAGGAGCCCGGGCCGCCGTTGAACAGGAAGGTCACCGGCCGCCTGGCGGATTTGCCGTCGTCGACCGTGTATGCCACGTAGAACATGCTGACGGTGGGCTTGCCCTTGTCGTCCTTGATCAGCAGGGTGCCGGCGGTGGCCTTGTAGGCGATGTTGCGGCCGTCGATGCGCACGCTGTGCGAGGTCACCACGCTGCGCTCGGGCGGGATCGGCAGCGCGGTCTTCGTGCTGTCCTTGGTGTCGGGCTTGGCGGCGCCGGCCGCGTGCAGCGGGGCGGCCAGGCCGATCGCCAGGGACATCGCGAGCAGTGCAAAGAGGGAATGGCGCATGGCAAGGGACTCCGTATCAGCGCTGTGGCGCGGCGTGGTCGTAGAAGCGGGCGAGATCGCTCTTGAGCCGCTTCAGCGAATCGACGTTGAGATAGATCATGTGCCCCGAGGGGTAGTACAGAAACGACAGGTTGCCGCGCAGCGACGGATCCAGATCCATGTGCGCCAGGTCGTATTCGGTGATGAAGAACGGCGTGGCGAAGTCGTAGTAGCCGTTGACCGACAGCACCTTGAGGTTTGGGTTGGTGCGCATCGCGTGCGCCAGGTCGCCGGCCACGTACGGCAGCGGCAGCGGGCGGCGCATGCCGGAGACGCGGTGCTTCCAGTCCCAGCCCTGGATGATCTTGCCGTAGCTGGGGCGATAGTCCAGCTTGCTGTGGTAGTCGAGCTGGTCGGTCAGGTAGCCGTGGAACGCGCTGACGAAGGCGCCGCTGATGCCGGTATCGGAGGGGTCGTAATCCGGCGTTTCGCCGGCGGCGTCCGGATCGGTGCCGGTGAAGCGGCTGTCGTAGCGGCCCAGGGTGAGGCGCTGGTCGCGCAGCAGCTCTTTGCGGAAACGGCTCGGGCTGACGCGCAGGTTCGCTTCCTTGATGTACTGCACCGGCAGGCCGGTATAGCCCGCCATCTGGGTGGCGATCGCGTCGACCTGCGCGGCAGGCAGATCCTGTCCTTGCGCCAGCGCGGCTGCGTATGGCCCGCGCGCCCAGGCGCGCGCCTGGTCGACGAAGGTCTTCAGCTCGGCGGGCTTGTTGGCAATCTTGTCGTGGTACCACGCGGCGGCGGCGAAGCTGGGCAGGTAGCCGACATAGCTCTCGTCGTAGCCCGGCATGCGGATCGCGTAGTTGAGGATCGAGGACATCAGGATCACGCCGTTGAAGGCCATGCCCTTGTCCTGCAGCGCATCGACCAGCGCCGCCGAACGGGTAGTGCCGTAGCTCTCGCCGTAGAGGAACTTCGGCGAGTTCCAGCGCTTGTTGAGGGTGACGTAGCGCTCGATCGCGCGGCTGAAGGCGGAGATGTCCTGGTCGACGCCCCAGAAGTCCTTGCCGGTGGCCTTGCCCAGCGGGCGCGAGTAGCCGGCGCCGACCGCATCGATGAAGACCAGGTCGGTCTTGTCGAGCAGGCTGTCGTCGTTCGCCACCAGGTGATACGGCGCCGGCGCGGTGGCCGCGGGGCTGGCGGTTTCGATGCGCACCGGCCCGAACGAGCCCATGTGCAGCCACACGCTGGAGGAGCCCGGCCCGCCGTTGTAGAGGAAGGTCAGCGGACGCTGCGCCGGCTTGCTGCCGTCCAGCGTGTAGGCGACATAGAACACGCTGGCCTGCGGCTGGTTCTTCTCGTCGCGGATGATCACGGTGCCGGCCGTGGCGGTGTACTTCAGCGTGCGGCCGCCGATGCTGACGCTGTGGTGCGTTTGTACCGCGGTTTCTTTGGCGGGGATGCGAGTGTCGACCGACGCATCGTGGGCGGCGCTGGAGGCCGCCTTGGCCGGCGCGGCGGCGTCATCGGCGTGGGCGACGGGCAGGCCGGCCAGCGCGACGGCGCCGGCCAGCAGCAGCGAGGCAAGATGGCGCATGGCATTCCCCTGGATGAACAAGCACAGCGTCCGAGTATGCCGTTTGGCATGGGCCGGCGAGTGTGACAAAAGTACTGGGCAATGCGCGCGGTGGCCGGCCTCAGTCGCCCGACATCGCCATCGCGGCGTTCCACATCGCGCGGGTCAGCGGGCGGTGCTCGTGCGGGGTCTGCAGCACGATCAAGGTGGTGGTGCTGTTGCTGGCGCCGATCTTCAGTATGCGGTCGAGCACCGACTCGAGGTGCTCGGTCGACATCGCCACCACGTGCAGCAGGGCGGAGTCCTCGCCGGCCAGGCGGCGGCATTCGAGCACCTCGGGGATGTCGGCGACCAGGCTGCCGATGCGCGCGCAGGTCGTGCCGTCGCAGCGCAGCCGGATCATCGCGCTGATTGCGTAGCCCAGCCGGCGCGGATTGACCGTGGCGCGATAGCCGCTGATCACACCGGCATCTTCCAGTCGGCGCACCCGCTCGGCCACCGCGGGCGCCGACAGTCGCACCAGCCGCCCGAGTTCGGCGTAACCCAGGCGGGCGTCGCGCTGCAGGGCCTCCAGCAATTGCCAGTCTTTGCCGTCCAGCGTGGGTTTTGCGTCGGTGGGTTTCGATTCCAAGGCAGGATCACTCTTTTGTCGTTTCGATCGGTGGCGAAACATCGCGATTCCGCCACGATGCATTATTCATCAGCGCCATCGTCAGGACTAGGATGCGCACTTCCCCGCCCAAGGAATCCGTCCCCATGGATACCGTTGAACGTCTCGATGGCCGTGCCCTCATCGCCATCGCGATCGCCCTGCTCACCTGGTCGTCGGCATATGCCGCGATCGCCTATGCATTGCCGTCATTCACGCCGGGCGAGGTGGCGTTCGCGCGGCTGCTGATCGGCTCGCTGTGCTTTGCCGTGCTGCTGTGGGTGAAGCGCGTGCCGCTGCCGGCGAGGCGCGACTGGCCGCTGCTGGCCCTGCTGGGCGTGCTCGGGCTGACCGTGTACCACCTGTGCCTGAACTACGCCGAGACGCGCATCGCCAGTGGCACCGCGTCGATCCTTATCTCGCTGGTACCGGCCGCCACGGCGGCGGTGTCGGCGTTGTGGATCGGCGAACGGTTGGCCGTGCGCACCTGGGTCGGGCTGGCGGTGGCTTTGCTCGGCACGGTGCTGGTGGTGTTCGCCAGCGGGCAGCGGGTGGAGGTCGATCCGCATGCCTTGCTGGTACTGGTTTGCGTGGCCGTCTCGGCGATCTTCTTCGTGGGGCAGAAGGCGCTGTTCGCGCGCAGCAGTATGGTCGGCGTCACCGCGTTCGCGATGTTCGCCGGTACGCTCGGCGCCTTGCCGTTCGGCTGGCATCTGCCGCAGGCGCTGGCGGCGGCATCGTGGCCGCACATCGGCGCGCTGCTGTGGCTGGGCATCGCGCCCACCTTCGTCGGCTATCTGGCCTGGAACATGGCGGTGAACCGCGCCTCGGCCTCGCAGGTCAGCAGTTTCATCTACCTGTCGCCGCCGATCGCCCTGCTGATCGGTTGGCTGTGGCTGCACGAGGTGCCCGATGCGCTGATCCTGGTCGGCGGTGCCATTACCATCGGCGGCGTGGTGCTCGCCAATGCGCGGCGGCGGCCGGCGTCGCCTGCGGCCAGCCCTGTGCTGCAGGCGCAATCGTGCGAGCGGCCGTGAGGACGATGCGATGAGCGTGATCGATCTCCTTCGCGTCGCCGCGCAACCGGATCCGGCGTGGCGCTCGATACGGATCGCCGGCATCGGCTCAAGCTCACGCGCATGGGCGCGCAGGCCTACCCGAGCGAGACGCACGACTACGCCGAAGGCCTGCTGGTGCCGGACGGCGAACTGCACCTGGAGCCGGCGGGCGAGCCGGTGATCGTGCGCGCCGGCGAACTCTGCATGGTGCCGGCCGGCGTGCCGCACGCGGTCACCGCGGGGAGTCGCGGCACGCTGCTGATCGTCGACAGCTGACCCGCGCCTCAGCGCACCGGCTCGCGGCCGAGTCGGGTCAGCCTGATGACGTCGGGATCGTCGGCGTGTTCCAGCAGCAGTTGCTGCACACGCTCCTGCCACGCCCGCGCGAATGCCGCCCGCTGTTCCGTGCTGGCCGCCGGAGCGAGTGCGCCGCCCAGCAGCGCTCGCAGGTTGGCCGGCCCGGGTACGCTCGACAGATCCAGCTCCACCGCCACACCTGCTCCCGTATCGCGGCGACGAACGCACACGGCGGCGTGCGCGCCGGGTTCGGAAAAGCTCAGCAGCGACTGGCGCGCGTAGCGTCCGGCGATGCCATGGAAGCCGTTGGCGCCGGTCGCCCCGGTGATCAGGGTGAACACCTGGGCGATCACGCCGTTGACGCCCTCGCTCTCCGGGCCCGGCACCTGCACCTCGACCCCGCCCCGCTCGGCCGGCCCTTCCGGGTACAGCGCCTGCAGCGCGGCGCGTGCCATCAGATACGCGCCGGCCACGGTGGGGCAGGAATGCCCGGCCAGCCGCACCGCATCGACATAGTGGTAGTCGATCAGGCCGTCGTCGGTCGCGCCGAGAAACGCTGCCAGCGGGTCGCGCATCGGGATCACCGGCGCCTGCTCGTAGAACGACGGAAACGACATCACTCGACCGGCAGCCCGCTGATGCCGAAGTCGATCACCACCGCGTCGGCATCGCGCTGGCGGTAGGTCACGGTGAGATGCTCGCCGAGCCGCTCGTGCAACTGGTTGATCAGCGGGATCGGGTCGTGGTCGTTGACGAAACGCATCGTCTCGCCCGAACGCAAGGCGCCGATCGCACCGAAGATGGCGGAGTGGCGAAAGCGGCGGGCCACGCCGCGTGCGTCGAACAGGTGGACGTTGGGTTCGGTCGCGATATCGAGGGACATGGTGTCGGGCTCATGGTGGAAAGAGGAGCCCAACATACGCCGCCGCCGTTCCGCGGCCACTGACCTGGATCAGACGGACATCGCTGCGCGACATGGGGGAGGTCGGTGCTCGACTACCGGTGCCCGACCGTGCGCAAATCTCAGAACTTGTACGCCCGGTGGATCGCCACGATGCCGTTGGTGAGATTGCGTACCTCGACCTTGCCGAAGCCGGCGCGCTCCATCATGCCCTTGAGCGTGGCCTGATCCGGATGCTTGCGGATCGATTCGGCCAGGTACCGGTAGCTGTCGGCGTCGTTGGCAAACAGCCGGCCGAGCTTCGGCAGCACCTTGAACGAGTGGAAGTCGTAGAGCTTGCCGAACAGCTCGCTCTGCACCCGCGAGAACTCCAGTACCAGCAGACGGCCGCCGGGTTTGAGCACGCGGCAGATGTCGGCCAGCGCCTTGTCCTTGTCGGTGACGTTGCGCAGGCCGAAGGCCATCGTCACCGCATCGAACGAGTTGTCCGGGAACGGCAGCACTTCGGCATTGAGCTGGGCCCAGCGCAGGCCGCCGACCAGGCCGCGGTCGGTCAGCCGGTCGCGACCGACGCCGAGCATGGCCGCGTTGATGTCCCCCACCACCACCTCGCCCTCGCCACCGACCACGGGCTTGAGCAGGGCGGCGATGTCGCCGGTGCCGCCGGCCAGATCCAGCACCCGGTTGCCGCGGCGCACGCCGCTGGTCGCCACGAAGTGGCGTTTCCACAGGCGGTGCGTGCCGAACGACATCAGGTCGTTCATCAGGTCGTAGCTGCGCGCGACCGAGGTGAATACCTGGCCGACCAGCTTCTGCTTCTCGGCGACGGGCACGTCGCGGAAGCCGAAGTGGGTGGTGGATTCGGAGGTGGGTTTGGGCTGCTCGTTCATGGGCGCAATGCTACAGGGATGACGGGCTTCAATCAGATAATGCGCTTCTTGCGTTCGCCTCCTCTCCCCCTTGGGGAGAGGATTGAGGTGAGGGGCGGTGCTCGCCAAAAAGTAGATCGAAGCGTGCTCTTGATGATGTTCCAGGCCAGAGCGGCCCGTCATCCCAACCCTCTCCCCAGGGGGAGAGGGGGCAGAAGCGTTACAGCGTTGCCTCGCCCCCCTCCTTGTAAACCACCCCATCCTTCATCACGAAGTTGACGTGCTGCATCACGCCGATGTCCTCCAGCGGGTTGCCCGGCACGGCGATCACGTCGGCGCTGCGCCCCACCGCGATGCGGCCGAGCTGATCCTGCTTGTGCAGCAGTTCGGCGGCGTGGGTGGTGGCCGCCTGCAGCACGAACATCGGTGGCATGCCGGCCTGCACCATGTAGGCAAACTCCTTGGCGTTGTCGCCGTGCGGGTAGACGCCGGCGTCGGTGCCGAAGGCGATCTTCACGCCGGCCTTGTACGCCTTGCCGGCGGTGGCCATGATGACCGGGCCGACTTCCTCGGCCTTGCGCGCGACCTGGGGCGGGTACCAGCCCTGTTTCGCCTTCTCCATCACGTACTGGCCGGCGATGATGGTGGGCACGTACCAGGTGCCGTGTTCCTTCATCAGCTTCATGTCGTTGGCATCCATGAAGGTGCCGTGCTCGATCGAGTCGACGCCACCGAGCACCGCGCGGCGGATCGCCTCGGCGCCGTGCGCGTGGGCGGCCACGGTGAAGCCGTAGTCGTGCGCGGCGTCCACCACGGCCTTGATCTCCTCCAGCGTCATCTGCGGATTCTCCGAGCTCGAGCTCTCGTCCAGCACGCCGCCGGAGGGCATGATCTTGATGAGGTCGGCGCCGTCCTTGTAATGCTGGCGCACGGCTTTCCAGGCGTCGGCGGGCGAGTTGATGATGCCGTCCTTCGGGCCGGGATCGCCCTGCAGATCCCAGCGAAAGCCGTTGGTCGGATCGGCGTGGCCGCCGGTGGTGCCGATGAACTTGCCGGCGGTGAAAATGCGCGGGCCGGGCACCAGGCCGGCGTTGACCGCGTTGCGCAGGGCGATCGAGGCGTTGTCGTCGTCGCCCAGGTTGCGCACCGTGGTGAAGCCGGCCAGCAGGGTGCGTTTCGCGTAGACGGTGCCGCGGATCGCGTGGTCGGCCGGGTCGAGCCGGAACTTGTCGCTGTAGGTGCTCTTGCTGAACTGCATGGTCAGGTGGGTGTGCGAGTCGATCAGCCCGGGCATGCAGGTGCCGTCCGGAATCCTGACGTACTGGAACGGCTGGCCTGACGCGCTGGCGGCCTTGCGATACGGCTCGCGGTCGACGGCACCGGCGTGCATCTCCTTGATGCGCCCGTCTTCGATCACCAGGGTGGTTTCGCCGAGCATCTTGCCGGCAGCCGGGTCGAGCAGGCGGGCGCAATCGATCACGCTCACCGGATGGGCACCGGCGTCGCCGCGCGCCGGCGCGTCGGCGCCGGCGGCGAGCGGGAGGCACGACAGGACGGCGACGAACAGCAGGCGACGAGGCATGGTCATGGGCGGATCCCCTGGTGGCGGAGCGGTCATCCTACTCGGTAGCGTCGCGGCGCGACGCCGCGTCAGGCCTGCGGCGGCGTGCGGCGGTCGCTGCCGGTGCGGCGGTTGTGCTCGTGCTGCTCGGCATCGACATGGCGCTGGTGCAGATCCGCCGCCCCGTCGTCGGCGGGCAAGGTGCCGGGCGCGTCCGGCGGATTGGCCGCATCCTTGTCGCCGCCGGGCGTGATCTTCAGGATCGAGTGGCGCACCTCGCGCGAAAGGATCACCCGGGCATCGCGCACCAGATCCTCCAGCGCGCGGTCGTAGTCGAGTTTGCCGGCCTCGTCGGTCCACACCACCTTGCGCTCGCGCAGCTTCTGGATGAAGCCGCGGAACAGCGCCTTGTCGAAGAACTCCGGGGCGGACAATTCATTGAGCAGGCTCAGGCGCTGGGCGGTGAGCGTGCAGGCATTCTCCAGCTCGGCGCCGGTGAGCGTGTGCGGGCCGTTCTTGGCCAACGCGGCGATCGTGATGTAGTAGCGCTCGAACGCCTGGATCAGGCTGCGCGCGATCACCTTGAGCTGGAACGCGCTGTCTTCCTGGCCGGCGCTGCGCTCCAGCGAGCGCCCGTCGTTGTTGGATTCGAGCACACCGCGGCGCACCAGGAAGTCGATCGTCGCCTGCAGCTGGTTCCTGAAACCGTCGTCGTCCCACGGCAGGAACAGCTCACCCTGGATGAACGGGTAGATGATGCCGCCCAGGCGCAGGATCGCGTCGCGCGACATGCGCCGGTTGTTGAGGAAGCAGCAGGCGACCCAGGCCGCGCTGGCCATCAGGTGCAGCACGTTGTTGCGGAAGTAGCTGAGCAGCACCGCCTTCTCGCCGTTCACCGTAAGCACGTCGCCGAGCGGGTGCTGCACGCGCTCGATCCAGCCCATCTGTTCGCCGTAGGCGAT
>Ga0207690_10001113_pt1 | contig 17147 bp, 5 predicted proteins | sample KBSC23metaG_FD_184315 | JGI IMG/M metagenome (GOLD analysis project Ga0207690, IMG submission 184315) | Corn rhizosphere microbial communities from Kellogg Biological Station, Michigan, USA - KBS C2-3 metaG (SPAdes) (version 2) | ecosystem: Host-associated > Plants > Roots > Rhizosphere > Soil ...
TACCGCCTTGCCCGATGGCGCGCCATCGCCCGCCTTGCGGCGTTTGCGCGGCTTCTTCTCCGTCTCCGCGCGCAGCTTGCGGAACAGGTCGACGAGCTGTTCGCGCTCCGCCGGTTTTTCGGTCACACCGAAGGCGCCCATACCTTTGGCCGCCTGGCTGCGATCAGCGCCGGAAACGACGTGGATCGGCACGTGCTGCGTATCGGGATCGTGTTTCAGCAGATCGAGCAGGACGAAGCCGTCGATATCGGCGAGACCAAGATCGAGCGTGATTGCGCTCGGTTGGAGCCTCCGGGCCATCGACAGCGTGCCTGCGCCTGCGGTCGACACGACTCCCTTCAACCCTGCCTCGTGGGCCGCGTCGAGCAGGATCGTCGCGAACGTCGGATCGTCCTCGACGATCAGGACAAACGGGTCCTTGCCGAGCTCGTCCCGATCGTCGTTGACTTCGAAGCCGGTCGGCAGCGCTGACGGGACTACCGCGCCGCTATTGTCATAACGGGCCGATGTCCCGGCGATCGCGTCCCCCATCTCCGCTTCGGCTTCGACCGGAATGTAGAGCGTGAAGACCGATCCTTCGCCCGGCCTCGACCGTACCTGAAGCTCACCGCCGAGCAGTCGCGCGATCTCGCGGCTGATCGACAGGCCTAGGCCAGTGCCGCCGTACTTGCGGCTGGTTGTTCCGTCCGCCTGCTGGAACGCCTCGAAGATAAGCTTCTGTTTGTCCTCGGGGATTCCGATGCCGGTGTCGACGACCGTGATCTCGATCGCCTTGTCGGCATCGCGCAATACCGGATGCGTCGGGCTCCAGCCGCTCTCCGCGCAGCGAACGCCGAGCGTCACGCTGCCGCGCGACGTGAACTTGAACGCGTTGGACAAGAGGTTGAGCACGATCTGCTGCAGCCGCTTCTCGTCGGTGCGGATCTTCTGCGGCAGCTTCGGATCGAATTTGACGTTGAAGTCCAGGCCCTTGTCCGAAGCGAGCTGACGGAAGGTCCGCTCCATGTGCTGCTTCAGGTGCGCCATCGGCATCTCGCCCACCTCGATCGTCACCGTTCCGGATTCGATCTTCGACAGGTCCAGGATGTCGTTGATGAGGTTGAGGAGGTCCGAGCCGGCCGAGTTGATGGTCCGCGCGAACTCGACCTGCTTGTCGTTGAGGTTGCCCTGCGCGTTGTCAGTCAGGAGCTTCGACAGGATGAGCAGCGAGTTGAGCGGAGTCCTCAGTTCGTGACTCATGTTCGCCAGGAATTCGGATTTATACTTCGATGTGAGCGCGAGCTGTTCGGCTTTCTCCTCGAGCGCCCGGCGCGCCATTTCGATCTCGAGATTCTTTGCCTCGACCTGTTTCTTCTCGTTCTCGAGCAGCTGCGCCTTCTCCTGCAGCTCCTCGTTGGTGTTGTGCAGCTCCTTCTGCTTGGTCGTGAGCTCGGTCTGGCGCGACTGCAGCTCCTGCGTCAGCAGCTGCGACTGCTTGAGCAGTCCCTCGGTGCGCATCGTTGCCGCGATCGTGTTCAACACGATTCCGACGGACTCCATCAGCTGATCGAGGAAGTTCTGGTGGGTTTCGTTGAACTCGCTGAACGATGCGAGTTCGATCACCGCCTTGACCTCGTCCTCGAACAGCGCCGGAAGAATGCTGACGTTGGCCGGGACTGCGTGGCCGAGGCCAGAACCGATGCGAATGAAGTCAGGCGGGACGTCCTTCAAGAGGATCGGCCTCCGGTCGGCCGCGGCTTGGCCAATCAACCCTTCGCGCAGGCGGAATTCCTGTTTCAGTTGGTTCGGACTGTCGGCGCCATAGCTCGCAACGAGCTCGAGCTTGGTCTCGTCCTCCTCGCGCTTGGTGACGTAGAAGACGCCATATTGGGCGTTCACCAGCGGCGCGAGCTCGGACATGATGAGGTTCGAGACCGTGGCGAGGTCGCGCTCGCCCTGGAGCATCCGGCTGAAGCGGGCGAGGTTGGTCTTGAGCCAGTCCTGCTCCGCATTCTTGAGCGTCTGCTCCTTCAGGTTCGAGATCATCTCGTTGATCGTGTCCTTGAGCGCCGCCATCTCGCCCGACGCCTCGACGGCGATGAAGCGGGTGAGGTCGCCCTTGGTCACCGCCATCGCGACTTCGGCGATCGAACGGACCTGGTTCGTCAGGTTCGCGGCGAGCTGGTTCACGTTGTCGGTGAGGTCGCGCCACAGGCCTGCAGCGCCCGGAACGCGCGCCTGGCCGCCGAGCTTGCCCTCGATTCCGACCTCGCGGGCCATGTTGGTGACCTGGTCGCCGAACGTGGAAAGCGTGTCGATCATGAAGTTGATCGTGTCGGCGAGCGCTGCGATTTCGCCCTTCGCATCTAGCGTAAGCTTGCGCTTGAGATTGCCCTGCGCGACCGCGGTGACGACCTCGGCGATGCCGCGCACCTGGTTGGTAAGGTTCGTCGCCATCAGGTTGACGTTGTCGGTGAGGTCCTTCCACGTTCCGCCGACGCCCGGCACTGCCGCCTGGCCGCCGAGCTTTCCTTCGGTGCCGACCTCGCGGGCGACACGAGTCACCTCGCTGGCAAAGGCGTTCAGCTGGTCGACCATGGTGTTGATAGTGTTCTTGAGGGCGAGGATTTCGCCCTTCACGTCCACGGTGATCTTCTTCGACAGGTCGCCCTTGGCCACGGCGGTCGTGACGTCCGCGATATTGCGGACCTGACCCGTGAGGTTCGCGGCCATGAGGTTCACGTTGTCGGTCAAGTCCTTCCAGGTGCCGGCGACGCCGCGCACCTGCGCCTGTCCGCCGAGCTTGCCTTCAGTGCCGACCTCGCGCGCGACGCGGGTCACTTCGGAGGCGAATGAGTTGAGCTGATCGACCATCGTGTTGATGGTGTTCTTCAGCTCCAGGATCTCGCCCTTCACGTCGACGGTGATCTTCTTGGAAAGGTCGCCCAATGCCACCGCGGTCGTCACTTCGGCGATGTTGCGCACCTGGCCCGTCAGGTTGGCGGCCATGGCGTTCACATTGTCCGTCAGGTCCTTCCACGTTCCGCCGACGCCCGGCACCTGCGCCTGGCCGCCGAGCTTACCCTCTGTGCCGACCTCGCGCGCGACGCGGGTCACCTCGCTCGCGAAAGCGTTGAGCTGGTCCACCATGACGTTGATGGTGTTCTTGAGCTCGAGGATCTCGCCCTTCACGTCGACGGTGATCTTCTTGGAAAGATCGCCCTTCGCGACGGCCGTCGTCACCTCAGCGATGTTGCGGACCTGGCCCGTGAGGTTGCCGGCCATCAGGTTCACGCTGTCCGTCAAGTCGGCCCAGGTGCCGGCGACCCCTTCCACCTGCGCCTGACCGCCGAGCTTTCCTTCCGAGCCCACCTCGCGCGCCACGCGCGTCACTTCCGAGGCGAACGAGTTCAGCTGGTCGACCATCACGTTGATGGTGTTCTTCAGCTCGAGGATCTCGCCTTTCACGTCGACCGTGATTTTCTTCGACAAGTCACCACGAGCGATCGCGGTCGTCACCTCGGCGATGTTGCGGACCTGACCCGTGAGGTTGTTGGCGAGCTGGTTGACGTTGTCGGTGAGATCGGCCCAGGTGCCGGCGACGCCCGGCACTTCCGCCTGGCCGCCGAGCTTTCCTTCCGTGCCCACCTCGCGGGCCACGCGAGTCACTTCCGACGCGAATCCGTTGAGCTGATCGACCATCGTGTTGATGGTGTTCTTCAGCTCGAGGATCTCACCTTTGACGTCGACAGTGATCTTCTTCGACAAGTCGCCGCGTGCAATCGCGGTCGTCACCTCGGCGATGTTGCGCACCTGGCCGGTGAGGTTGTTGGCGAGCTGGTTGACGTTGTCGGTGAGGTCGGCCCAGGTTCCGGCCACTCCGGGTACCTGTGCCTGTCCACCGAGCTTGCCTTCGGTGCCGACCTCGCGGGCCACGCGAGTCACTTCCGATGCGAAGCCGTTGAGCTGGTCGACCATCGTGTTGATGGTGTTCTTGAGCTCGAGGATCTCGCCCTTCACGTCGACGGTAATCTTCTTGGAAAGGTCGCCCTTCGCGACGGCCGTCGTCACCTCGGCGATGTTGCGGACCTGGCCGGTCAAGTTGTCGGCCATCAGGTTCACGTTGTCGGTCAAGTCCTTCCAGGTGCCTGCAACGCCTTCGACGCGTGCCTGACCGCCGAGCTTGCCTTCGGTGCCCACCTCGCGAGCGACGCGGGTCACCTCGCTCGCGAAGCCATTCAGCTGGTCCACCATCACGTTGATGGTGTTCTTCAATTCGAGGATTTCGCCCTTCACCTCGACGGTGATCTTCTTCGACAGGTCTCCACGGGCGACCGCGGTCGTCACCTCGGCGATGTTGCGGACCTGGCCGGTGAGGTTGGTCGCCATCGCGTTGACGTTGTCGGTCAAGTCTTTCCAGGTGCCGGCGACGCCCTTCACCTTCGCCTGTCCGCCGAGCTTGCCTTCGGTACCGACCTCGCGGGCCACGCGCGTCACTTCGGACGCGAAGGAGGCGAGCTGCTCCACCATCGTGTTCACGACCTTGCCGATGCGCAGGAACTCGCCGCGCAGCGGCCGTCCGTCGATCTCGACCGACATCGATTGAGAAAGGTCGCCCTTGGCGACTGCCCCGATGACGCGTGACACCTCAGCGGTTGGCTGGACCATGTCGTCGATCAGCTCGTTGACCGAACGGATCGCCGTCTCCCAGCCGCCGCGAGCGTTCTTGACGCGTCCGCGCTGGGTGATCTTGCCTTCCTTGCCGACAACCTTCGAAAGGCGCTCAAACTCCTGCGTCATCTCCTCATTTAAGGAGACCACTTCATTGAAAATGCTGGCTATTTCGCCATCGACGCCATCAACCTCTTCGGGGAGGCGCACGGAAAAGTCGCCACGGCGCAGCGCGCGAAGCGCACTGACGAGCTGGCGGCGATCAATAAAGTCGCGCGGTGCCTGGATATTCACTGACTACTCCGGTGGCTACTCTCCCCCCACCCAGGTTGATCCAAGCGCAGCCCCCCGGCTGCGGACGGCGACCTTTTTATCAAATGATTCGGTTTACGCGCGATGAAAATTTCCTGTTGCCGCTATTAACCCTGAGCTTAGCTGCGTTTTCTACAAACTAGTGTAGGCTTCCCGACTCATCGTGAACGGGTTCATCGGGGAGAGCTCGGGCCCCATTGTCGCGCGAGGGCACAGCGATTGGGTGCAGCCTTTCACTGGCGAATGAGTGCGTGCGCAATCGCGCTGACGATTGCGTGGCGATCGTCCGCCGCTTTCGCGGACCAAACTCAGCAGATGCCCGGACCGGGCGATAAGGGCGTACCTGCGTCCTCCGTTCCAATTGGCGCTCAGCCGGCAAAGCAGCGCGACTCCGCCTCTGAAATCGTGATCACCGGTTCACGCATTCCGCGTACGGACCTGACGGCGGTCAGCCCTGTCACGATGATCAAAAGCGACGAGTTCAAGCTGGAAGGCGCGACGAACGTCGAAGAGGTTCTCAATCAGCTTCCGCAGGTCAATCCGGCCCAAGGCGAGTTTTTTGGCGCCGGCGCGACGGGAGCTGCCACGATCGACCTTCGCGGCCTCGGCGCTGTCCGGACGCTGGTGCTGGTCAACGGCCATCGGCTGATGCCGGGCGATCCGCGCTATCCCGTTCCCGATATCAACAGCATCCCCACATCACTCATCGAGCGCGTCGAAGTGCTGACCGGCGGAGCAGCCGCGGTTTACGGTTCGGATGCCATCGCCGGTGTGGTCAATTTCATCCTCGATACGAAGGTCGAGGGCCTCAAGTTCGAAGGTCAGATCGGCGCTTTCCAGCACAACAACCGCGATACGTTCGCACGGAGCCTTCTCCACCAGCGACAGCTCTCATATCCAAAAGGCGGCGTCCTCGACGGCGAGCGCGAGAATCTGTCCGTGGCATTCGGCCACAGCTTCTTCGACGATCGCGCGCATGTCACGATCTATGGCGGGTATCGCAGACTTGCGTCAGTTAAGGTGGATCAGCGTGATTATGGCGCCTGTCCCATCACCGCGAAGCTCGGCGACCAGGGACCAACATCCGTCCTCGAATGCGGCGGACCGCTCGTCTCCTATCCCGGCAACTTCTTCGACAATCTCCGAAACATATACCAGGTCACCTCCGACCGGACGTTCGTACCCGGCGTCACTCGATTCAACACGAGCCTCTGGAATCTCTATCAGCGGCCGGACAAACGCTACACCGCTGGGGGCTTCGCCAATTTCGATCTGTCGAACGCTGTCCAGGCCTATGCTGAAGTGATGGCGATGAAGGACCGGTCGTCCTGGCAAATCGGTCCTTCGGGAGATTTCAGGAACACCCAGACCATCAACTGCGACAACCCGCTGCTCTCCGCTCAGCAACGCTCGCTCATTTGCAGGACCGGCAACTTCGTCGGGGAAATTCCGGGCTTCGACGAAAACGGCAATCTGGTGGCGGTCCTCGGATCACCAACGCCGTTCGTCGATCCGGTGACCGGCGCGACTTATTCGCGTGGCTGGCTTGTGATCTCCCGGCGTGATGTGGAGGGCGGGCCGATCCAGGATGATCTTGAGCATAAGAGCATCCGGCTCCTCGGAGGCTTCAAGGGCGACCTCGGGCGCGGCGTCAGTTACGACGCAAGCTATCTGTTCGGCGGCGTCACGCTCGATCGCCAATATCGCAACAACCTCTCGATCTCGCGGCTCGGCAAGGCGATTGATGTAGTCTCCGACCCGGCCTCGGGCCAGCCGATCTGCCGCTCGGTGCTCATCGCACGCGCGCTTGGTCCTTCGGCGCCAGGAGCGGACCCGGACTGCGTTCCGTGGGACGTGTTCGCGACTGGGCAAGTGACGCCTCAGGCGACCGGCTATCTGACCGTCCCTCCCTTCATGCGCGGGTCGTTCCGGCAGCAGGTCGCCAATCTGAATGCGACCGTCGAACTCGATCGTTGGGGGATAAGCAGTCCGTGGTCTGAAGAAGGCTCTGCGATCAACGTGGGAGCCGAATATCGGAAGGACTTTCTCCAGTTCGAACCCGATGAATTTAGCCAGGCTGGAGACATTGCAGGGTTCGGCGAGCAGGTCTTTCCCATTCGAGGCTCGATCGATTCAAAAGAGATTTTCGCGGAGACACGCATTCCGCTGGTCACTGACAGGCTGGTGAAGCGCCTCGCCTTCGAGGGCGCATTCCGACAATCCTGGTATGACAATCCGCGAAGCAGATTCTCCAGCAGCACCTACAAGGTTGCGCTCGATCTGACGGCGGTCACTGGAGTGCGCTTCCGCGCCAGCCAGCAGCGGGCAATTCGGGCGCCGAATATTCTCGAGCTTTTCAATCCGATCGAGTCCGAGTCATTCAGTCGCGATCCGTGCGCGGGCACGTCACCTCCGGCCACGAAGACTCAGTGCGCGCTCGCCGGAGTCACTGCCTCCCAATATGGCCATATCGGCAAAGTCGATCCGAACATTGGCTACAATGCGGTCATTGGCGGCAACGAAAATCTGCAGCCCGAGACCGCGATCACGCGCTCGATTGGAATGGTTCTCCAGCCCCGCCAAATCCGCGGATTCAACGCGACGATCGACTGGTGGGACATCGAGCTGAAGGGCGCCATCTCGAATATCGGCGCGCAATCGATCGTCGACAGCTGCGTCGCCAGCGGCGATCCCATTTTCTGCAGCCGCATCCACCGCGATCCGAACGGATCGCTCAGCCTCGGCAATGGCTATGTCGATGACCGTCGCGCCAATCTCGGAGGCCTCAAGGTGCGGGGGATCGACGTGAGCAGCGACTATTCAGTGCCGCTCGGCCGCCTCGGCGCCGCAAATTTGCAATTTCGCGGCAGCTACGTCTTGCGCTGGATTGTCGACAACGGCGGGCTTTCAAAGCCTTACGATTGCGCCGGCCTGTTCGGCAGTCCGTGCGCCATGCAACCGCGCTGGAAGCATACCGCTCGAGCCACATGGGATACGCGGCATGCGCTTTCCTTCTCGCTGGGCTGGAGGCGCGTCGGTGGAGTGGAGCTCGCCGCCCTCGATCCCAAGTTCAACATGACCGACAACGTCAGCCCGGGTCACGCGAAGCTTCGGCCGCAAGACTATTTCGACGTCACCACAATTTTTCGAGCTCGCAAGGGCGTCGAACTGCGCTTGGGTGTCAACAATGTGCTCGACCGCCAGCCGCCGCTCGTCGTCGGTAACACCGCCGCCGGCGACGGGCCATTGAATGGCAATACCTATCCCGAATGGTACGACCCGTTAGGCCGCTATATTTTCGCCAGCGTAGCTCTAGCCTTCCAGCCTTAGCGCTTCAGCGCGGCCCGCAATTGCGGACTGCATTCGCTTTGCGTCGCCCGATCCGTACAGAAGTCAGGCAGGTTGCCGGTCTCGCGCCAATAACTGATGAGACCCATGCGATCGGCGAGACCCACGAAACCCGGATCCTGCCGGGCGCTCCGCATGACCGGCGTGAACAGGAAGCGGGGCTGCAATTGTTGGTGGTTTAACGCGAGATTTGCAGCCTCAATGGCCTGCTGCGTCTCTCCAAGTGCCGCCAGCATCAATATCTGATTTTCGCGAGTGAGTTTCCCCTGGTCGGCAGCCTCGCGGATTCTTTGGGCGGTCGCCGTGGTCACCTGTTTAGATCGCGCTGCCTTGGCTTCGACGAAGCTTTGCCAGACGGCAGCCTGTTCTTCGTCGGTCGACGTTTGCGCCTGCGTGGTATTGATAATCGCAAGGGCATCGGCTGGCGGTTCGTAAAAGCCGGCGATGTAGAGCCGCGCAGCCTTGACGCTCGGATGGTTGGGCCAGCGCTGCACGGCCTTTTGGAGTGCACCCCTTGCGGCAGGCAAGTTGCCCATGTTTGCGTAATCCAGCGCAAGCCTGATCATCTTTGATGGAGACCATTCGTCCTTGGCCTGCGCGATCAACTGGTAGGACAGAGCTTCGCGCAGACGCCCGACGCTTTCCAGAACTACCCCTTCATACTGGTACAATGCGCCAAGCGGCTCCTTTGGATGTTTTGCAAATTTAATTCCGCGCAGCAAAACCGCTTCGGCCGGGCGGTAATTGTAAGGCCGCCGAGCGAACTCGAGCCCAGACAGGATGCCATAAGCGCCGGCATCCTGAGGATCGAGCTTGAGAGTCAGGTTTATCTCTCGCCGGGCGGCGGCGGTCATTGCTTGGGCGCGATCGGGGACATCGACGTTTTCCGCGGCCTCCGCGTAGGCAGCAGCGAGGACTGAATGACCGAAGGCGAATTTCGGATCACTTGCGACAACCCTTTGCGCCCGGTCGATCATCTGTGCCCAGGTGCCGTCGCGGGCCTCGCGGATCATGTCACTTGTCTCGAGCAAGGCCGAAAGCGCGGCATTGTCCGTCAATGGGGGGTTGGCGCTGCGGGCAAAGCCGACCATGTTTACCATGTCGGTCACACGTGCGGCGACTTCTACCGGCAGGTCGGAAGCCTGCTGGCTGTCTCGCTTGAATTCCGTCGACCATAAGGCGTTACGGGTCGCGCCGTCCTCGATGCGGACGTCGACGCTCGTGGTTCGAGCATCATCGCGCAGAATCCCGCGCACGATGAGGCCGGGCGCGCGGCTTGTGGTGCCGGCCGGCTCTCCCGCCAAGACCGTCTCTACCTGGCTATCGCCAAGCGCGTCGACCACTTCGTTGGGGATCCTTCGCGCCAGCGCCCGGACACCTCCGGAATTGCTCAACACTTCGAACGGCTCGACGGCGACGAGGAGCGGACGTTGGTCGGGGGCGCGGTCACGAAAAATCCAGAACCATGCTCCAGCCATGACCAGGACCAGAAGCGCGGCTGCGGCCGCCAATTTCCGAAAGCGAAAGCGATCATCATTCGTCGCCGCGGCGTCAACCGGGGGGTCAGCCTCGACCAGGCTCGATGACGTCAGGCGGTAGCCGACGCATGGAACAGTCTCGATCGTATACGGAGCATCCGCATAGCCCGCCGAAAGCTTGCGGAGCATACTGATGCAGCGGAATATGGCGTCGTCGCTGACGGCAAGTCCACGCCAGCAGCGCATGACGAGATCGTCCCGTGTGACGACCGATCCCCGCGCCTGAGCAAGCGCAACAAACACCTGCATCACTCTCCGTTGCAGGAATTGTGAGGCGCCGTTCGATTCGACTTCGCACCTGGCGGGTCGAACTCGGAGCGATCCCAGATGGAAATCCGGCTCTCGCGCCAAATCGATGCCGTGCATCCACGTGGCGTCTTGCGTCGACTCGTACATCGCGCCCCCGGCCAACTGTCCCCGCAGCCCCTTCATAACATGGCGCGCCATAGGGACGAAGTCGGACAGAAATCAGGTCGGATCAGGCGATATCGGGCCGCGAATTCGGACAGGGTGCGTAAGCTGATGACAGGTCCTGATGAGGGCCGTTGTCAGGAAAGGAAGACGGCCATGTTGCGCCACCTTCGCGTCCTTGATCGCCGCTTTTTGTTCCCGAGCGCGGTAATTCTGCCGTTGTGCCTGGCCTTGCCGGCATGCGGCGGCGGTGGAACGGAAGGAGTTGCGGCAACCTCACCGCCACCGCCCGCGCCGAAGCCGGCTGTTACGCTCGATGTGAAGACAAGCTGGCTCGATTTCATGGGCACTCATGACGGCACTTATGGCCTCATGGGCACGGTGACGCTGACACCTGGTACCGCCGGCTCGGCTATCTCTCGCGCCCTCGTTGCCGGCGAGGCCAGCATGGCCGTAGCACGACAAAACGGGATCTTCGCCTACACGCTGAGCGCGGCGCCCGGAATTTTGTCGACTGGGGCGACTTCGATCGCATTCAGCAGCCCAGAAATTTCCTGGGGCGCTACCAACGACCCGGTGAATCCTCAAATATTCGAAGATGACCAAAACGGCGCATTGCACGAGTTTCTCGGCCAGCGACTGGTCGTCTACCGGAAATCGAGCGATGGGAGTGAAGAAGAGGCCGAGTCATACGATTTCAGCCGGGGAACGTCCCGTAATGGGCCGTCCTCGTTCACATACGACATCGGCTCCTCGTACGTCGCGATGGGCGAATGGGCATCGTCGTCCGTGCAACCGGGGGCAGCTCCGGCAGCCGAGATCTTGTTCGTCAATGGAGATCGCACGCCGCCATCTGGTATCCCCGCCTCTGGTACAGCCACCTACAACGCCCACACGCTAACGCTCCTCACGCCCGCGTGGGATGATTCGGTGAATCACGGCATAAACTTCACGCTGACCGCCAACTTTGGCGTGCGCACCATCGCGACGCAAATCAACCAAGACTATCATCACTACACGGAACAGGCGACGGAAGTCGGCGGAGGCCTCATCCAAGGGGCAATCCTCGGCATTCACGTCAGCGGCAGCGCACCTTTCGGCGACGACGGAAGCTTCGATATCCCGCTAACCGGAACCGCCAATTACAGCGCGACCAATGCAGTGACGACGCCGCCGAGCGAGCCGGTTACCGGCGCAATGAATGGAGCCTTCTTCGGCCCGAACGCAGAAGAGGTGGGGGGTACCTTCTCGCTCAATCGAGCGAGCGGACTCCCGCCGATCCAGGACGCCTTCGTCGGCCAGCAGCGAAAACCCTGAGCCGCGGGCCATCGCCTCGTCAAATCTTTGAAAAGGAGACCCGGCCATGTTCCGGAACCCGCGCTACCTTGCACGTCGCATTGCCTTCATCAGCGCCGCGACCCTACCGCTCTGCCTGCTACTGGCTGCATGCGGCGGCGGCGGCTCCGAGGTAGCCAGCATCCCGCCTCCACCGCCGACACCGACGCCAGCGCCGGCAAAGCCCACCTCATTTGATGTCCAGACCAGCTGGCTCCCATCTCCCGCGACGCGGGCAGGGAGCTACGACCTGATCGCCATCGTCGGTCAAACAGTGAATGGGGCCTTCAGCTCTCGTGTTGCAGCGCCAGCCGAGTTCACGCTCGCAGCTGAGCCGGTTGCCAGTGTCGCCTTCAATTACGAGCTGAATGGTCCAACAGCTTTTCTTCCCGCCGGCCAAAGCTCGCTCAAGATGGGAGCGCCGGCGGATTCCTGGGACTTCAATCTGGGCGGGCCCAACTACCGTTACGACAATCCGTACGGGGATTACGTCCAAAACTTCGGCCAGAACTTGAAAGAATATGAAATCTACGCGGATGGGTCGAAAAGCCTTCGCGAAGATTATGACCTCACGCGGTCATCGTTCAGCGGCCGGATCGTATCGCTTCCGTCAGGTGGGAGCATAAGCGAGGGTCAGCAACTCGACATCGGCTACTCCTACGTCGCGATGGGTGAGTGGGACTGGCGGCCGGTTGCGATCGATTCGAACGGTAAGGCGACGCCGACTGGAAGCCCCAGTTCAATCTACTTTGCATATGGGGATCGAACGCCGGCTCCAGGCATTCCGGTTTCGGGCACGGCAACCTACGACGCCCGATCGCTGGCGCTCAAGTCGAGTAGCACGACGTTCGGGATTCCATTCGGTCTAAGCGCGGACTTTGGTCAGCGTACGATCTCCGCGCGGATCGATCAGGACTATCGCTTCGATCCGACGTTTGGCGTGGACGATCCGATCGAGGGAATCCATGTCGCCGGCGCCGCGCCCTTCACCAACACCGGCACGTTCGACGTTCCGCTGACGGGAACCGCGAATTACAGCGCCTTCAACGCGTCAGTGACTCCTCCGAGCGAAGCAGTGACCGGCATGATGAACGGCGCCTTCTTCGGGCCTCACGCCGAACAGGTTGGCGGGACCTTTTCCGTCAATCGATCGGGAGGAGCCCTGCTGATGCAGGACGCCTTCGTTGGTCAGCAGCACAAACCGTGATGCAGGCCCGCGATGCTGCGACGATTGCATATCGGCTGGCTGCTGGGCGTCACGCTCGGTTGCGGAACTTTCCCCTCAGCCGCACCGGCACAGCAGCCAGCCGGATTTGATCCCGCGATCGAACGCGAGTTCCTCGATGGAATGATTGCCTATGGCGCGGGCGACTATCGCCAAGCTGAAGCCGCCTTCCGGCATATCCTCGATCGCGATCCCGGCCTGCTGCGCGTGCGGCTGGAGCTCGCCCGGACACTGTTTATGGAGAAGAAGGACGAGCAGGCGGATTATCATTTCCGCCTCGCCGCCGCCGAGCAACCGCCGCCTCAGGTCACGCGCAATATCGTCCGCTTCCGCGAGGCGATCCGGGCTCGGCGGTCGTGGCGATTCAACTTCGACATCGGAATCGCGCCGGACAGCAACATCAACTCGGCGACTGACAAGCAAACCGTCGACATCTACGGCCTGCCGTTTCAGCTCGATCCGAGTGCTCGCGCGCGATCGGGCACCGGTACGTTCGCCGGCGGCGATGCCTCGGTCCGTCTGAACCGCTTCGGCAAGGTCCCGATCTACCTCGGCGCCTACGGACGCTGGACGCGCTATCGCGACCACAGCTTCGACGATGCCTATGCCGGCGCGGAGGCAGGGCCAGAGTTCCAGCTAGGGGGTGGCCGCCTGCGCACGACCGCGACGGGGCTGATGCGCTGGTACGGCCGGCTGCCCCTGGTCAGGAGCATTGGCGGCCACCTCGATTTTGAAAAGCTGGTCGGCGACAAGTGGACGCTCGGCGGGTCTCTGCTCGTCCGTCACAATGACTATGAGCGTCGACGCGACGTCGATGGCTGGGATGCGGAGGCGCGGGTCTCGGCCAATCGCCCGCTCGGTCCGACCACGCTCGGCTTCGGTTACGCGGGTCTCGAGCGCAGTTGGGCGAACGATCCCGGCCAGGCTTTCTGGCGGGCGCAAGCAGGCATAGGCATCCTCAAGGAGATCGCTTGGGGCCTCCGCCCGCAACTCACCATCGATCTCGCCCGCCAGATGGGCGATGCTCCCCTGGCGCCATTTGGAAAGACGCGCCGCGACTGGCTGCTGCAAGGCTCATTCAGTATCTACAAGCGCGACTGGAACTTCGCCGGCTTCGCCCCCTCGCTGAGCGTCACCATGACCCGCAACATTTCGACGCTTGAACTCTACAGGGAGAAGCGGTTGCGCGGCGAGGTCCGGCTCACCAAGGCGTTCTGAGGGAAATGGTGGACGCACTAGGGCTCGAACCTAGGACCCGCTGATTAAGAGTCAGCTGCTCTACCAACTGAGCTATGCGTCCACTGCCGTTTCGGCGGATGCTCCGGCGGTCGCTTTGACGCCTTGAGCGGCGGGGCCGGTAGCATGGCCTCATCTGGTGCGCAACCACCGCGCGTTCAAGGCGTGTTCGAGCCGCGTTTGCGCTTGGACCGCGCTGTTCTTAGGGTCGCGGCCGATTCTCAAATCGGAGATGTGCCCAGTGTCGATCGGGAAGACCGCATTCGCTTTGCTTTCCTCCTCGTTGATTGCCATCAGCGCAGCCGCCCAGGCTGCGCCGGTCAACCCGCAGCTGTTCCAGGATCTCAAGTGGCGCTCGGTCGGGCCGTTCCGAGGCGGGCGCGTTCTTGCGGTCGCGGGCGATCCGGTCGATCCGAGGCGCTTTTACTTCGGTGGTGTCAACGGCGGCGTCTGGCGGACCGACGATGCGGGACGCACCTGGGTTCCGATCTTCGACGACGTCGACATCGGCTCGATAGGGGCGATCGCAGTGGCGCCCTCGTCGCCGAAGACGATCTACGTCGGCAGCGGCGAAGCGGACATGCGCTCCGACATCGCGCAGGGCATCGGCATGTTCCGCTCGGATGACGGCGGAGCGACCTGGCACTCGATCGGCCTTTCGGACACGCAGCAGATCGGCAAGATCCTCGTCGACCCCCGCAATCCGAACATTGTGCTCGTTGCGGCGCTCGGCCATCCCTACGGCCCGAATGCCGAGCGCGGCGTGTTCCGCTCGACCGATGGCGGACGCCATTGGACGAAGACGCTATTCAAGGACGCGAACACGGGGGCGATCAGCCTCGCATTCGAGCCAGGCAACCCGAACGTGGTCTATGCCGCACTGTGGCAGACCCGCCGGCCGCCATGGAACACCTATCCGCCGTCGAGCGGCCCCGGCAGCGGGCTCTATAAGTCAGCCGACGGCGGCAAGACGTGGCGCCAGCTCACCGGCCACGGGCTGCCGAGCGCTCCGGGACGCATGGGGCTGGCGACGAGTCCCGCCAATCCGCGGCGGGTCTACGTGCTGGCCGACAGCAGCGACCCGGACCAGGGAGGTCTCTATCGCTCGGATGATCGCGGCGTCAGCTGGATCAAGGTCACCGGCGACAAGCGCATTTGGGCGCGTGGCTGGTACTTCGGGGAGATCGCCGCCGATCCCAAGAACGCCAACCGCCTGTGGGCAATGGACACGATCATCCTGCGTTCCGATGACGGCGGCGCGCATTTCATCCCGGTCAAAGGCGACCCGACCGGCGACGACTTCCACAGCCTATGGATCGACCCGAAGAACCCCGACCGGCGCATTCTCGGCGTCGACCAGGGTACCTTGGTGACTGTGAACGGCGGGAAGACCTGGAGCAGCTGGTACAACCAGCCGACGGGCCAATTCTACCACGTCACCACCGACAACCGCTTCCCGTACCGCATCTACGGCGCTCAGCAGGATTCGGGCGCCGCAGCGGTCCCGGTGCGCAGCGACAATGTCGCCGACGGCATCACCATGGAGGAATTCCACGAGGTTACGGCGGGCGGCGAGAGCGGCGAGATCGCGCCGGACCCCGCCGATCCCGATATCGTCTATGGCGGAACGGTCGAAAAGCTCGACTTGAAATCGGGTCAGACGCGCGACGTCGATCCGACGCTCGCTTTCCCGGGCGACTATCGCGCGACGTGGACGCTGCCGCTGACCTGGGGCAAGCGCGATCATTCGCTCTATTTCGGCAACCAGCGGATCTGGCGGACGCGCGACGGCGGCAAGACCTGGCAGCCGATCAGCCCCGACCTGACGCGCGAAACGCTAACCGTCCCCGCGACGCTCGACGAACCGACCGCCAAGGATACGGCGACCAAGGGGCCGCGTCGCGGCGTGGTCTATGACATCGCCACCTCGCCTCTCGTAAACGGGCTTATCTGGGCCGGGACCGACGACGGCCTCATCTGGCGGACGAGCGATGACGGTGCGCATTGGGCGAACGTCACGCCGCCATTTCTGCAGCCCTGGTCGAAGGTCGGCACGATCGAGCCGTCGCACTTCGACGCGAACGTCGCTTACGCCGCGATCGATCGGCACCGGCTCGACGACCAGAAACCCTATCTGCTGCGTACCCTCGACGGAGGACGGAGTTGGCAGATGATCGTGAACGGGCTGCCGAGCTCCGGCGGGCCCAATTCCGTCAATGTCGTTCGCGAAGACCCGGCCGAGCCGCGCCTGTTGTTCGCCGGCACCGAGCGCGGCGCGTTCGTCTCGTTCGATGCGGGCGACAGCTGGCAGCCGCTCGAGAACGGGCTGCCGGCGACCTCGGTCCGCGACATCACGATCCACGGCAACGACCTGGTGATCGCGACCCACGGGCGCGGCTTCTATGTCCTCGACGACATCGTCCCGCTGCGGGCGCTCGCCGCCAATCCGGCCGGGGCCACGCGGCTCTATCCGGTCGCAGCCGCGGTCCGGCTGCACCCGCCGAGCTTCATCGGCACGCCGATGCCCAAGGACGAGCCGCTCGCGTCGAACCCGCCGATTGGAGCGATGATCGACTATAATCTCGCCTCCGCCACGCCGGTCGAGATCACGATCAGCGATGCGGCAGGCAATGTCGTGAACCGCTTCAGCAGCAGCGATCCCGTCAAGCCCGTCGATCTTTCCAAGCTGCCGATCGCGCCCGAATGGGTGGTTTCGCCCAAGCCGCCGGCCGCGACGCCGGGGCAGCACCGCTTCGTCTGGGACCTCCACTATGCCAAGCCCACGGGCCTCAGCGACGAGGACAATGTGCGGTCCGGCGTGTGGGCGCCGCCCGGCCGCTACACGGTCGAGCTGACGGCGGGAGGGCAGCATCTCCGGCAGGCGTTCGACGTCATCGCCGATCCGCGCGTGGCGGTCACGCAGGCCGATTTCGAAGCCGAGTTCCGGCTTGCGAAGCAGATCGAGCAGCAGCGTGTCCGCGTGCGCGCTCTGCTTGCGCAGGCCAAGGAGCTCAGAGGGCGAATCGCCAAGCTCAAGGGCCAGGCCAATGCCGAGGGGCTGTCGACGCAGCTCGGCGCGCTGGTCGGGGAGG
>Ga0207690_10001114_pt1 | contig 17143 bp, 13 predicted proteins | sample KBSC23metaG_FD_184315 | JGI IMG/M metagenome (GOLD analysis project Ga0207690, IMG submission 184315) | Corn rhizosphere microbial communities from Kellogg Biological Station, Michigan, USA - KBS C2-3 metaG (SPAdes) (version 2) | ecosystem: Host-associated > Plants > Roots > Rhizosphere > Soil ...
GACAGAGCAGCCAGCATGCGGGTGGAGGCCACCAGCGCATCTTCTTCGCCGAATGCCACGTCGTCGTCCACGCGCGTTTGCAGCGTGCGGCCTGCCGGCTTGGCCTGGGCAGCAGCCACCGGCGCAACCGGAGCCTCTTCCTGCGCAGGGATGCGGCGCGAAGCAATGAAGCGGTTACGCAGACGGGCCAGCGCGTTGGGCGCGGGGGTCTCAGCTTGGGGGGCCTCTTCTGCGAACGTCTGTGCCGCGTTTGCGGCAGCAACGGTAGTCGCGACAGCCGGCGCAGGCTCCGGAATCGGTGCGGGCGCCATCGGGCGGCGCTGCGCCGCCTTGGGGGCCGACGACTGCGTGTCGACCAGCGCATCCACGTGCGTGTCGCTCGCGGCGATGATTTCAATACCGCCCGGCACGGCGCGGTTCGACAGGATCAGAGCGCCATCGCCCAGTTGGTCGCGGACTTTGCGCAAGACGTCGCGCGACGTCAGTCCGGTGAATCGATGCATCTTCATGCGCGGCCTCCAAGCATGGCGACAACCTTAATCGTTCGGTGATCTGGAATTTCTGCGTGCGACAGCACGCGCAGGCCGGGTGCGGCACGCTTGAACAGGCGGGCGAGCATCGGGCGCAGTGCGGGCGGCACCAGCAGGACGCCCGTCTGCCCCATCTGCTCGTGCTGGCGCGACGAATCCGCGGCCGCTTGCATCAGCGAGTCAGCCAGTTGCGGTTCGATCGGGCCGGCGTTAGAGCCAACAACGCTTTGCAGCAAGATGTTCTCCAGATTCGGGTCAAGCGTGACGACCTGCATTTCGGTCTTGTTCGGGAAGAGCTGCTGGGCAATCGCCCGGCCCAGCGCGATCCGCACGGCGGCGGTGAGTTCGGCGGGGTCTTGCGTCCTGCCTCCGTGTTCCGCCAGCGTCTCGACGATGGTGCGGATGTCGCGGATATGCAGGCCTTCGTCCAGCAGGTTCTGCAGCACCTTCTGCACGGTCGCGACGGGCAACAGCTTGGGCACGACGTCTTCGACCAGCTTCGGTGCTTCCTTGGCCAAATGATCGAGCAACTGCTGCACTTCCAAACGGCCGAGAAGCTCGGTGCTATGGGTGTAAATCAACTGATTGACGTGGGTGGCGATGACCGTGCTGCAATCGACCACGGTGTAGCCCTCGGCCTGGGCGCGGTCGCGCACATCGGCGGTGATCCACATGGCCGGCAGGCCGAAGGTCGGGTCCACGGTGGGCGTGCCGGGCAGTTGCGTGCCCAAGCGTCCACCATGGCCGCCAAAGCTGCCAACGCCGTCCTGGCCGCCGGGGTTGATGGCGAGGAACTTGCCCTGCTGCACCTCGCCGTGGCCGATTTCCACGCCCTTGAGCGTGATGCGATATGACGACGGGCCCAGCTCCAGGTTGTCGCGAATGTGCACCACCGGCGCCAGGAAACCCATGTCCTGCGTGAACTTCTTGCGGATGCCCTTGATCCGGCGCAGCAGCTCGCCGTCCTGGCTCTTGTCCACCAGCGGGATCAGGCGGTAGCCGATCTCCAGGCCCAGCACGTCGACCCACGACACGTCGTCCCAGCTTGCCTCGGGCGTGTCCACGGGGGCGATGGCCTGCAGCACCGGCTCGACCTCGGGCACCTCGCGCTGCTTCTTGAGATACCAGCCCAGATAGCCCAGACCGCCGCCAAACAGGATGAATGGGATGTGCGGCATGCCCGGCACCAGGCCCAGCAGGCCGAGTACGCCGGCTGTGGTCATCAGCACCATCGGCATGGCAAACAGCTCGCTCGACAGTTGCTGGCCGACGTTCTTGTCGGTGGACACGCGGCTGACCATGATGCCCGCCGCGGTGGAGATCACCAGCGCCGGAATCTGCGCGACCAGGCCGTCGCCGATGGTCAGCAGCGTGTAGTTGGTGGCCGCGTGGCCAATGTCCATGTTGTGCTGGAGCACGCCCACGGCCAGGCCACCGATGATGTTGATGAGCAGGATGGCGATACCCGCCACCGAATCCCCGCGCACAAACTTGCTGGCACCGTCCATGGAGCCGAAGAACTCGGCTTCCTGGGCGATGGCCGTGCGGCGCTTGCGGGCTTCGTCTTCGCGGATCAGGCCGGCGTTCAGGTCGGCGTCGATGGCCATCTGCTTGCCGGGCATCGCATCGAGCGTGAAGCGCGCGCTGACCTCGGCAATCCGGCCCGCGCCCTTGCTGATCACCATGAAGTTGATGATGACCAGGATGATGAACAGCACGATGCCGACGGTGTAGTTGCCGCCCACCAGGAAGTGGCCGAAGGCTTCAATGACCTTGCCGGCGGCATCCGGGCCGGTGTGGCCTTCCATCAGCACCACGCGGGTGGAGGCCACGTTGAGCGACAGCCGCATCAGCGTGGTAATCAGCAAGATGCTCGGGAACGACGAGAAATCCAGCGGCTTGAGCGTGTGCATGCTGATCAGCAGCACGATGATCGACAGCGCGATGTTGAAGGTGAACAGCAAGTCCAGGATGAACGGCGGCAGCGGCAGCACCATCATCGCCAGGATCAGGATGATGAGCACCGGGCCGGCGGCCGAGCGGTAGTCGCCCTGGCGCAGGAAGCTTGAGACTCGGAGCAGTGCGGCGTTCATCTTGGATTACGGGCGTCGGCTGGGGGGACTGCGGGGGGCTTTTCGATGGATGCCATCTTGCCGGGGGCGCCGCCAAATCGAAGACGTGAGAAAGCCGCCCAAAAGGCGGCTTTTCTTTGAAATACCCTTCTGCCGGGGGGTACGCTTCTGCCCCTTCCTGCCGCCCAGCAGGGTGCGGCGTGCGCCGCACCCGACTTCCATGCAGAATCGCGTACCCAAATGGGCTGTGCCAATCCAGTCCCTGAACCGCCCCCCCCTGCGACCCCCTCGCAGTGCAGCAGCGGCTTGGCTGTGTGTGCCACGCCGCCAGGGGCGCTGGGTATGGGACTTGCAAACCATCACGAAACGCCCGCCCACCAGACCCGGATCCAGGCACGCCGCACGAAGGTGGTGCATTGGCCGGTGCGTGGATGCACCAACCCGATCATAGGCAACGTTCAATGAAGCGCCCCACGTCTGCATTACTGGACATACACGATTGTTTGCCGGACTGGCCGTTCATGCGATGAGCGGCGCCATGGACCATCAGCTTCATCACGCAAGCGGCACCGTTGCGGCAAGCAGCCCCCATGCAGCCGGACACACGATGCTTGAGGACATCTACGGCATGGCCGTCGGCATGATGTTTATCGTGACAGGGGTGGTGTTGCTCAGCGCGGCCGGACTCGTGACCGGTGGCATTGCCGGGATCGCGTTGCTCGTGTCGTATGTCGCGCCGTTGTCGGTCGGCACCATTTTCACGTTGGTCAACGTGCCGTTTTTCGTGTTTGCCTATTTCGTGATGGGCCCGCGTTTTGCCATCAAGTCGACGCTGGCCAGTTGTGGCATCACCCTCCTGCTCGCGTTGACGCGGCAGGCCTTGCACATCGATTTTGAGAGCCCGCTGTTTGCAGCGCTGGTAGGTGGAACGCTCAATGGCATGGGGGTGCTGGCGCTCGCCCGGCATGGCTCCGGCGTTGGCGGCACGGGCGTTCTGACGCTCTGGCTGCAGCGCACACGTGGGATCAATGCGGGGATCGTGCAGGTGGCCATCGATTCGATGATTCTGCTGACATCGATCTTGGTGATCCCGACTGGCCGCGCAGGGTGGTCGGCGCTGAGCGCGGTTGCCATGAGCGCGATGGTGATCGCATGGCACCGCCCGGGCCGATATAACGTCGTGGTGCGGTAGCGCCGGTCGGGGCCTCACCGGCGGAAGCATCAACGTTGGGATTGCCGATCCCTTATTGCCCACCCTTAGGCGTTGCTGGTGACGTCGTCAGCGGCGTCTTCTGGGCCGGCGTTCGTGGGATCGGGCCCTGGGTCCATGTCGGCGGGCACCGGCAGGTCGGTCGGCCGCACGGGGGCGCGGCCGCCCACCTGGTGCATGCGACGCAGTTGATAGACGTAGGCCAGCACTTCCGCCACGGCGGCGTAGAGCGCTTCCGGAATCTGGTGGCCGATCTCGGTATGGCGATACAGCGCGCGGGCCAGCGGCGGGGCTTCCAGAATAGGAATCTTGTGCTCGGTGCCCAGCTCGCGAATCTTGGCGGCCACCAAGTCGGCCCCCTTGGCGAGCACGCGCGGCGCACCGCCCTCCTTTTCGGAATAGCGCAGCGCCACGGCGTAGTGCGTCGGGTTGGTGACGATCACGTCCGCCTTGGGCACGTCGGCCATCATGCGGCGCTGGGCGGCCTGACGCTGCAGGTTGCGGATGCGGCCCTTGACGTGCGGATCGCCCTCGGATTCGCGGTGCTCCTTGCGCACCTCTTCCTTGGTCATGCGGTGCTTGCGCGCGTATTGCCACAGCACCAGCGGCACATCCACCGCCGCCACCAGCAGCATCACCGCCGCCATGCACAGGAACGCCACGCCGGCCACGTGCACTGTGTCGCGCATGGCCACGCTCAGGTCTTGCTGCGGCAGTTCGATCAAGTCACCGCGATAGTGCTGGATCAGCCACCAGCTCACCCCGCCGATCAGCAACAGCTTGATCAGCAGCCGGGGTAGTTCCAGCAGCCCTTCCAGCGAAAACATGCGCGTGAGGCCCTGCAACTTGAACAGGCGCGAGATGTCGGGCGCCAGCGGCTCAAACGAAATCGCGCCGCGCGTCAGCGCCAGCGGCGTCAGCGCCGCCAGCACCAGCATGAGGATCAGCCCGCCCAGCACGATGCCCAGCGGCGTGAACTGCGCGGCCACGTAAGTCCACTGGTCTTGCGCGCGGGTGTAGTCGTAGCGGTGGAACTCCAGGCAGCGCGCCAGGAAGGAAGACGCCGCCCGCACGATCGAATCGCCCATCACCCACAACCCGCCCGCGCCCACGGCCAGCAGGGCGAACGACGGCAGTTCCCGTGATCTGGGAACGTCGCCTTTCTCACGCGCCTGCTCGAGGCGCCTCGGTGAGGCGGGTTCGGTTTTTTCGAGATCGCTTTCTTCGGACATGCCGGGTATGCGAGGGGTGGAGGGTTAGATGGTTGGACGGTCGCATTATTCCGGCAGCGCCAGGCATCCGAAGCGCAGAGCAAGCCGGCTCGGGCGGGCTTTTTCCGTGAAATGACTGCACTGACTGCACCGGCGCCACAAACGAAAACGCCCACCAAAAGGCGGGCGTTTCAGGGAGCGTGCAACCGGTTCAGTGCCTCAGAACCCCAGGCTTTCCAGCAGATCGTCCACCTGTTCCTGGTTTGCGACCACGTCCGGGTGGTCCGGATTGATCTGCGGGCCATTGAGCAGCGTGGGCGCGGCTTGCGCGACTTCCACGCGCAGGTGTTCCGGCGCGTTGTCGAGCAGGATGCCGACGAGCTGGCTTTCGATGAGCTGGACGACATCCAGCACCTTCTTGATCACCTGGCCGGTCAAGTCCTGGAAGTCCTGCGCCATCAGGATTTCCATGAGCTGCTGGTTCGTGTCGCGCGTCTTTTCCGGGACGCTGCGCAGGAAGCCGTTGGTCTGGCCGACCAGATCGCGAATCTCTTCGTCGCCCAGTTGGCGGTCCATCCACGATTGCCAGCGGTTGACCAGCGCCTCGGCGTCGGACTCCAGTGCGTCTTGCACGGGGCGGGCGGCGTCGATGGCGTTGAGCACGCGGGTGGCCGCCTGCTCGGTCATGTTGGCGATGTAGTTCAGGCGGTCGCGTGCGTCGGGAATGGCCGATGCGGCCTTTTCTACGCCCTTGTCCAGGCCCAGCTCGCGCATGCTTTCGCGCAGCATGCGGGTGAGGTGGCCGATGCGCTGGAGCATTTCCGGCATGTCACCATGGTCCACGCCTTGTGCGGCTGGCGCCTGGGCGCCATCGTGCATCTCGCTCATTACGCCCCCGCTTTTTCGAGTTTCTCGAAAATCTTGCCCAGCTTCTCGTCCAGCGTGGCAGCGGTGAAGGGCTTGACCACGTAGCCGTTGGCGCCTGCCTGGGCGGCGGCAATGATGTTTTCCTTCTTGGCTTCGGCCGTCACCATCAGCACGGGCAGCTTGCTGATGACGGGGTTGGCGTCGGCGCGGATGCTCTGCAGCATCTGCAGGCCATCCATGTTCGGCATGTTCCAGTCCGAGATCACAAAGTCGAACCGGCCTTCCTTAACCTTGGCCAGGCCGGCGGCGCCGTCTTCGGCCTCGTCGACGTTGGCAAAACCGAGTTCCTTGAGCAGGTTACGCACGATCCGGCGCATCGTCGGGAAATCGTCGACGACGAGGAATCGGTACTGGCTCTTGTCCATGGACACAATCTCCGCAAACTAACTGAATTGGGGGGTTTCGGGCTTCCTTGGCAGTGTTATCGGCGTCCCAGGCCGTTTCTTGAGCACCGGAACGCTTCGGGGCGCCTGACTGCTGCGCCCCGCAACCAATGTACCCGTAAAGTTAAGCGTTACACACGCGTCACACGGCCATGCGCATACAGCTTGGCCAGCACGTGCGGGCCGATCTGCGACAGCGGCAGAATCTCATGCACGCCGCCGTGGGCCACGGCTTCCTTGGGCATGCCGTAGACCACGCACGAGGCTTCATCCTGGGCGACGTTGTAGGCGCCGGCGTTGCGCATTTCCAGCATGCCGGCCGCGCCGTCCTTGCCCATGCCGGTCAGGATCACGCCCAGGGCGTTGGCCCCGGCGTTGCGCGCCGCCGAGCGGAATAGCACATCCACAGCCGGGCGGTGGCGATTGACCGGCGGGCCCTGGTCGAGCTCGGTGACGTAGTTGGCACCGCTGCGGCCCAGCGACAGGTGCATGTCGCCCGGGGCAATGTAGGCGTGGCCGGGCAGCACACGTTCACCGTGCACGGCCTCTTTCACGCGGATGCGGCACAGGCCGTCCAGCCGCTTGGCGAACGAGGTGGTGAAGCCCGCCGGCATGTGCTGCACGATCAGGATGCCGGGGCAATCGGGCGGCATTTCCAGCAGGAAATCCTTGATGGCCTCAGTGCCGCCGGTGGAAGCGCCCACGATGATGAGCTTTTCCGTCGACGAGAAATGGGTTCGGGCCGGTGCCGGCGCGCCCGACGCCACTGGAGCGGCCGTCGCATGCTCGGCGCGAACGTGTGCGCCGGCGGCCGGCGCCGCTGCAGGGGGGGCTGCATGAGCCGCCGCCGTCGATCCTGCCGGCGTGGCCGCGCGCGGACGCAGCTTGGCCCGGGCCGCCGCACGGATCTTGTCGGCAATCTGGTCGGCGTATTCGTTCATGCCGTCGCGCATGCCCAGCTTGGGCTTGGCAACAAAATCCACCGCGCCCAGTTCCAGCGCGCGCAGCGTGGCTTCAGAGCCGCGCTCCGTCAGCGAAGAGATCATGACCACCGGCGTCGGGCGCAGGCGCATGAGCTTTTCCAGGAAGTCGAGGCCGTCCATCTTCGGCATTTCGACGTCCAGCGTAAGCACGTCCGGATTGGTCTGCTTGATGAGGTCGCGCGCGATGATCGGGTCCGGCGCGACGCCCACCACTTCCATATCGGGCTGCGAGTTGATGATCTCCTTCAGGATGCTGCGGATCAGTGCCGAATCGTCGATGCACAGCACCTGAATCTTGCGTTTGTCGTTCATATAGGAAGCAAGTCTCAGGAATTACGGGATAACAGAATTGCGGAATTACGTGAACAGTTGCAGGCGCGAAGCGGGTTTCGTCGTAATGGACTTCGACAGCTTGTTCGCGTATTGCGCTTCGCTGTCCAGTTCGGCCGCCGAGTTTTGCGAGCGCAGCTTGCGCACCATGATCTGGCCGGTGGACGGCACAAAATAGACCTTGCGCGGGTGCACGTCGAAGAGGTCTTTGGCGGCCACCGCCAACCCTTCGTTGCGCAGGAATTCGAGCACGAACTTGCCGTTGCGCTCGCCCACGTCCAGCGTGCTCATGCCGGCCAGCACGGCGGCGCCGCCAAACACCTTGATCTCCAGATGCTCGCGCCGGGCGCCGGCCTTGTAGAGCTGGTTGAGCAGCACTTCCATGGCGTGCGTGCCGTAGCGCATGGAGGGCGAGAGGATCGATTCCCCATCGTTGCGCGAGGGCAGCATGAAGTGGTTCATGCCGCCAATGCCGAGAATCTTGTCGCGTACGCAGGCCGACACGCACGAGCCGAGCACCGTCACCAGCATCACGTCTTCGGTGGTGACAGAGTACTCGCCGGGCAGCACTTTCATGGCGCGGCGGCTGAAGGTGGTGTCGTAGTACGCGTGCGTGCTGGCGGCCGATTGTGCGAGCGTGGCCATGGCGCCGGCACTCATTCCACTATTCGTGCCGCTCTCGTTGGCGGCACGGAAGGTGGCGTCCGACCGGGTTTTCTTGCCGAATTCGATCATCGCGCCCCCGTCATCCTGGCGCGCAGTTCGGGCGCGATTTCGTAGACGGTCTTGCCGCGCAGCGACCACGCCTTGGTCACCTGCAGGAAGCTCTCCGAATGGCCGGCAAAGAGCAGGCCATCGGGTTTCATCACATCGATGAAGTGTTCGAGGATCTTGGCCTGCGTGGGCTTATCGAAATAGATCATCACGTTGCGACAGAAGATCACGTCGAACTTCTGTTGCAGCGGCCAATCGCGGTCGAGCAGGTTGATCTGACGGAAGTCGATCATGGCCTGCAGCTCGGGCCGCACGCGGGCATAGCCTTCCTGCTTGCCGGTGCCGCGCAGGAAATACTTCTTCAGCCGCTCGGGCGACAGGGCCGCAACGCGCTCCATCGGGTAGATGCCGGCGCGGGCCCGCGCCAGGGCGTTGGTGTCCACGTCAGAGGCGATCACGCTCACCTGGCTGGGCGACATGGACCCGAAGGCCTCGGCCAGCGTGATGGCGATCGAGTACGGCTCTTCGCCCGTCGACGACGCCGAGCACCACACGGAGAACGGCGTGCGCTTGGCCTTGGCGTGCTCGGCCAGGAGCGGGAAATGATGCTGCTCGCGGAAGAACGCGGTCAGGTTGGTGGTGAGCGCGTTGGTAAAGGCTTCCCACTCGTCGGGCAGATGGCCTTTTTCCAGCGCGTCAAGGTAATCGCGGAACGAGCCGAGGTTGACCACGCGCAGGCGGCGGGCCAGGCGGCTGTAGACCATCTCGCTCTTGCGGTCGGACAGCGAAATGCCGACGCGGCGGTAGATCAAGTCGCGGATGCGGCCGAAATCTTCGGCAGTGAATGAAAACTCACGCGACGCGAGCGTCGGCGAAACTGGCGCCAAGGTTTGTGCCATTGGTAACTACCCCGTAATTGCGCAGGTCTGGTGCCCGCTTTCAGTCATAGGCGGGCACCGTTGACCGCGATGCCACGCCACATTGCTGCTGGCGAAGCCGGCGTCAGAACGTGCTCCAGTCATCATCATCGGCAGAACCAGCGGCCAGCTTGAGGGTTGGGGCGGCTACGGCGGCCGAAACAGTCGCCGAAACGGCGGCAGCAACCCCTGGCGCAACCGGTGCATGTGCCTCCTGAGCCGCTTTTTCTTCGTGTGCCGGGGCGGTGGGAGCGGTGTCTTCCGGAGCGTGCGCCGGCGCAGCTTGCGGCTTGGCCGCTTTGCGTGAAGCGAGCGCACGCGCCACGGAAGGCACCACCTCCGTCTTCTGCGGGCGAACTTCGCTGCGCATGGCCGGTACTGCGGGCGCCGCCGGCATGGAAACGGCAACCGGTGCCGCCACAGCCAGTTCGGCCGACGCATCCGTCCGGAAGGTCGCCACGGCATTGCGCAGCAGTTGCGCCTGTTCTTCCAGCGACAGCGCGGCAGCAGCGGCCTCCTCCACCAGCGCCGCATTCTGCTGCGTGACCTCGTCCATCTGGTTCACGGCCTGGTTGACTTGTTCGATGCCGCTGCTTTGCTCATCCGACGCGGCGGAAATCTCGCCCATGATGTCGGTCACGCGCTTGACGGCCACCACCACTTCTTCGATCACCTCGCCGGCTTCCGCCACCAAGGCGGAGCCATTGCGCACGCGCCCGACGGAATCGCCAATCAACTCCTTGATCTCCTTGGCCGCCGTGGCCGAGCGCTGCGCCAGGCTGCGCACCTCACCCGCCACGACCGCGAAACCGCGGCCCTGCTCGCCCGCACGGGCGGCTTCCACGGCGGCGTTCAGCGCGAGGATGTTGGTCTGGAAGGCAATGCCTTCAATCACGCCGATGATGTCCGCAATCTTCTTGCTGCTGGCGTTGATGCCGGCCATGGTCTCGACCACGCGGCCCACCACCTGCCCGCCCTTGACGGCGATGTCCGATGCGCTGCCGGCAAGCTGGCTGGCCTGGCGCGCGTTGTCGGCGTTCTGCTTCACGATGCTGGTGAGCTCTTCCATGCTGGAAGCGGTTTCTTCCAGCGAGCTGGCCTGTTCTTCCGTACGCTGCGACAGGTCAGCATTGCCGGCGGCAATCTGCTTGGTGGCGCTGGCAATGGAATCCGCCGAGTTCTTGATGTTGGTGATGGTGCCGGTCAGTTGCTGCTGCATCTGCGCCATGGCGAAGAGCATGCTGTTGTGGTCGCCCGGGCGGGTCTGCACGTGCACAGCCAGATCGCCGGCGGCGATGCGGCGCGCAATGTCAGCCGCGTACGACGGCTCGCCGCCCAACTGACGCGACAGCCGGCGGGCGATGACGATGCCCAGCACAATGCCCAGCGCCGCGCCCACGCAGGCCATCACGACCATCACCAGACGCGAGCGGCTCGCTTCGTCCCGGGCGCGGACGGTGGACGCGGCGGACACTTCCTCCACGCGCTTGACCATCTTGTCGAGCGTCTTCTCAAAGGCGGCGGTGTCATCCAGCAGGCCCACGTTTTCGGCAGTGACGCGGCTGTCGAACTGCGTCGGGTCCAGCCCCTGCTTGTCCATCAGCGCAACGAAATCGTTCATGCGCTTGGCCCAGACGGGGTAGATGGCGTCCACCTCGCGGATCATCTTCTTGCCTTCGTCTGAGACGAACTGCGGACGCACGTTTTCCACGCCGTCCTTCAGGCGCTGCATGTTGCCGGTGATGTCGGCGCTGAGCGCGCGGCGCTCGGTGAGCGTGGTGGCAATCAGCAAGGCGGTCTGCGCGCGGCTGGCGTGCGCCAGGCTGTTGGCCGCGCTGCCCATCTGCGTGATGGCGCGCATCTGCTTCTGCGCCAGTTCTTCGCTGGCCTTGGTCAACTGCGTGATCGTGTAGATGCCCAATCCACCAATGGCCGCGCCCATGGCGGCCACGACCAGGAATCCGCCGGTCAGAATCGTTGAGACCGGCAAGCGCTTGATCCAACCCATTGTCTACCCCTTCCTTTTTTATATGCCCCCTAACCGGTATCGGCCCGTGGGGGACGGCTCTTTAGAACCGCCATGGGGTCATGCCACTTCAGTGGGGGGTCGCCCCGGCTTCAGTGGGTACGGACCTGACAGGTCCTGGCCCAGGCAAAAAAAAACCTGCCCCGAAGGGCAGGCTGCACACCACAAACACGCACGAGAGAGCTTTCGCGAGCAGCGAAGATCCCATGCATACATGGTTAAAAGGTTTCCCAGTCGCTATCGTCGCCACCTGCGGCAACAAGCTTGGGTACTGGCAACTTGGGCGCTGACGCGGCGGCCGATGCGGTCGTGGACGTTTTCGCGGATGTTTTCGCGGACGTCTTCGATTCGGCGGCTGCGGTGCGCACGCGTGGTTGTTCTGTTGCGGAGACCGGCGCTGCTGGTGTGGCAGACGCGGCGGCAATCTCCACAGAGGATCGAGCGCCAGCCTTCGGCTTGGCGGCACGGCGCCGGCCGGGTATGGCCTTGGCTTTCAGCCCCGGCTTGGCGGCAGCACGGCGCGCTACGGACGCTACGGGCGCGGCAGTCGGCGCGCCAGCTTGCGTACGGAATGCGCCCACCGCCTGACGAAGCCCATCGGCCTGCTCCTGCAGCGACATCGCAGCGGCAGCGGCCTGTTCCACCAGCGCGGCATTCTGTTGCGTGCCCTCGTCCATCTGCGTGACGGCCAGGTTGATCTGCTCGATGCCGGCGCTTTGCTCGCCAGAGGCCGAACTGATCTCGCCCATGATGTCCGTCACGCGTTTCACGGCAACGACCACCTCGTCGATCACGCTGCCCGCTTCGGCCACCAGCGTGGTGCCGTTCTCAACGCGGCCAACGGAATCGCTGATGAGTTCCTTGATCTCTTTGGCGGCCGTGGCCGAGCGCTGCGCCAGGCTGCGCACCTCACCCGCCACCACCGCGAAACCGCGGCCCTGTTCACCCGCGCGTGCGGCTTCCACGGCGGCGTTGAGCGCGAGGATGTTGGTCTGGAAGGCAATGCCTTCAATCACGCCGATGATGTCGGCGATCTTCTTGCTGCTGTCGTTGATGCCGGCCATGGTGTCGACCACCCTGCCGACCACTTCGCCGCCCTTGACGGCAATGTCCGATGCGTTGCCCGCCAGCGTGCTGGCCTGGCGCGCGTTGTCGGCGTTCTGGCGCACGATGCTCGTGAGTTCTTCCATGCTCGACGCGGTTTCTTGCAGCGCCGACGCCTGTTGTTCCGTGCGCTGCGACAGGTCTGCATTGCCGGTGGCAATCTGCTGCGTGGCGCTGGCAATCGAATCAGAGCCCGAGCGCACCTGCCCCACCATCGTCTGCAGGCTCTCCTGCATGCGTTGCAGGGCCTGCAGCAGGCGGCCGGTTTCATCCGCGCGGTCCACGTGGATGGTATGCGTGAGGTCGCCCTGCGTGATGTGCTCGGCCTGCTCGATGGCGCGCATGAGCGGGACGGTGATGGAACGGCGCAGCGCCCACGTCAGCAAGCCGCCCGCCAGGATGCCGCCCAGCAGCAGGCTGGTATTGAGTGTGCTCAGGGTGGTGTGCTCGTGCTGGCTGGCTTCGTAGCTGGCGCGGGCCACGTCCATCTGCATGCGGTTCAGCGCTGTCACCTTGTCGCCCAGCGGGCGGTACAGCGCGGGCATGACGTCCATGACCGTCTTGTTGATGCGCGCTTCGTCATGCGCCTGCACGGCTTGCATGAGCACCTGGGCACCATCGCGCAGGAAGATTTCGCGCAGGCCCTCGGCCTCATCGGCCAGCTTGCGCTCGTCTGCGTTGACGGGCAGCGCGCGGTAGCGCTTCCAGGCGGCGGCGGATCTGTCGAGGAACATCTTGGCGCGTTCGATCGTCTTGTCCATGCCGGGCGCGTTGGGCGCCATGGCCGCACGGTCTAGCACGATGCGAAAGCTCAGCAGGTTGGCATCGGACTCGGCCAATGCCACGGCGCCCACCAGTTGCACGGCGTATGTGTCCTGCACGCGAGTATTGGCATGCCGCATGCCGATCAGGCCCGTCACGCCAACGATGACAGCGAGTACACCAATGCCCACCATCATCAGCCCCAATCGGAGCCGGATGGTCATTCTGCTGAACATGCTTCCCTCCCCTTACGGCGCTGCACCTGTTGTTACGGTGTCTTGTCGCCCGCCCGGCCGCTTGCGCCCGGACATACTGGCCGAGGCACGTACGCCGTGCCGCGACCGGGTTTCATGCTGCGCTCAGGCCACGATCAAGCCGCCTCGGCCTCGTCGCACAGCGCCATGTCGGCCGACATCAGCAAGTGCTCGATGTCCACCAGGATCAGCATGCGTTCGTCGATCGAGCCCAGGCCGCGGATGTATTCCGTGTCCAGCGCGCCCGAAAACTCCGGCGCCGGCTTGATCTGCTGGCTTTGCAGCGTCAGCACGTCCGACACGCCATCCACCACGATGCCGACCACGCGGTCTGCCAGGTTCAGGATGATGACGACGGTGTACTGGTTGTACTCCACGCGATCGAGCTGGAACTTGATGCGCAGATCGACGATCGGCACGATGATGCCGCGCAGGTTGATCACGCCCTTGATGAAGTCGGGCGCGTTGGCAATGCGCGTGACGGTCTCGTAGCCACGGATCTCCTGCACCTTCAGGATGTCGATGCCGTATTCCTCGCGGCCCAGGGTGAAGGCCAGGTACTCCTCCCCACCGGTTTCATCCCCGATTGCGCGTTCTTTGACTTCCATTGCGGCTCCCCTCGACCCCGTCGGGCCATTTGATTGAATTCGTTGCAAACTTGGGCGTTTGAAACCTGTTCACGAACCGTAGCGAGAGCGCTGGTTCATGCTGCGGCCATCGCCTCGGTCGTGAACCGACCGCCCTGTGCTGGTGCCACTTCGTGCTTCTCGGCAGTAACGGCACGCGCGGCATTTTCTGAATGGCCAGAACGCCCCTCTCGCGACTCGCGCATCAGCGCCGACACGTCCACGATCAAGGCCACGCTGCCATCGCCCAGGATGGTCGCGCCCGAGATGCCCGGCACGCGGCGGTAGTTGGTCTCCAGGTTCTTGACCACCACCTGCTGCTGGCCGACCAGCTCGTCAATCTGCAGGGCGATCTTCTTGCCTTCCGAATCCAGGATCACAACGATGCCTTCCGACGGATCGGGCAGCGACGGCGTGATGCGGAAGCGCTCGTACATCGGCACCAGCGTCAGGTATTCGTTGCGCACCTTGAGCAGGCGTCCGCCGCCCGGCACGGCCTTGATGTCTTCGGGGCGCGGTTGCAGCGATTCAGCCACGCACGACAGCGGGAGGATGAACACCTCTTCGCCGGTCTTGACCGACATGCCGTCCAGGATGGCCAGCGTGAGCGGCAGCACGATGCGGATCGTGCTGCCCTTGCCGCGCTGCGACTGGATCTCGACATAGCCGCCCATCGACTGGATGTTCTGCTTGACCACGTCCATGCCAACGCCGCGGCCGGACACGTCCGTCACCTGCTCGGCGGTAGAGAAGCCCGGTGCGAAGATCAACTGGTTGATCTCGTCGTCGGTCATGTTGTCCGACACCGGCAGGCCGCGCTCGCGCGCCTTCTTCAGGATCCGCTCGTGGTTCAGGCCCTGGCCGTCGTCGCTCACCTCGATGACGATGTTGCCGCCTTGGTGCGCCGCCGACAGCAGCAGTTGGCCGGTGGCGTCCTTGCCGGCGGCCAGGCGGGCTTCCGGCGTTTCAATGCCGTGATCCAGGCTATTACGCACCAGGTGCGTGAGCGGATCGATGATGCGTTCGATCAGGCCCTTGTCCAGCTCGGTCGATTTGCCGAACGTCGACAGCTCGACCTGCTTGCCCAGCTTGTGCGCGAGGTCACGCACCAGACGCGGGAAGCGGTTGAACACGTAGTCCATCGGCATCATGCGGATGGACATGGCGGCTTCCTGCAGGTCACGTGCATTGCGCGTGAGCTGCGAGAGGCCGGCAAACAGGCGCTCATTCAACACCGGGTCGAAGGCCTGCGCGGTTTGCGCCAGCATGGCCTGCGTGATGACGAGTTCGCCCACCAGGTTGATGAGCTGGTCGACCTTTTCCACGCCCACGCGGATGGACGTTTCCGCAGCCACGGCCGGCTTGTCGGAAGCGGCCGGGCGCGACGGCGCAGGTGCCGCTGCAGCAACGGGTGCCGGCGCGACTTCATTGGCGGCCGGCGCATGCGCTGCAGTCTGGGCAGCGGCTGGCGTGGGCGCTGCCACGGCTTCTGCAACCGGTGCCGAAGCCACCGCAACCGCACCACCCACGTGCGGCGTGATGACGATCTGGTCGGCATCGATGATGAAGCAGCTCACCGCGATGATGTCGTCGGCGGTGCAGGTGCTTTGCAGCACGATGTCGCTGTTGCGGCCGGTGCGCAGGTGGCGCAGCACGGTGCCCAGGTGCTTGAGTTCGGTGACGATCAGCTCGCAGTCTTCATTCGAGACGTTGATGAGCTTGATGTCCAGGCCACCGTCGATGGCGACAGCCACATCGGCTGCCGACGCTTCGACCACGACCGGTTCGGGTTCGGGCGCAGCCACCGGTTCCGGCGCAGCTGCCACGGGCGCCGGAACCGGCGCCGGTTGAGCAGCAGCGGCAGCGGGGGCGCCGTCCTCGGCAGTCAGGCTGTTGAGCTTGGCCACCATGTATTCGAGTGTGGCCGTATCGATAGGGTGCTCTTGCCGGTAGGCATCAAGTTGGCTTTTCAACACGTCTTTCGTTTCCAGGAAGGCATCCACCATGTTCTCGCGCAGCTGCAGGGTACCGGTGCGGGCGCGGTCCAGAATCGATTCCGCCACATGCGTGAGTTCCGTCATGTGCGTGAAACCGAAGGTTGCGGCACCGCCCTTGATGGAGTGCGCGCAGCGGAAGATGGCGTTCAGATCATCAGAAGAAGGGTTGGCGACATCGAGGTTGAGCAGCAGCCGCTCCATGTCGACGAGCAGCTCTTCCGCTTCTTCGAAGAAGGCGCCGAAAAACTGGCTAAGGTCGAGGTTCATGTCGTGTCTCTATCGTTAATGCGTGGAATGCGTCGATGCAGACCCATGGGTCTGCGCGTGCCATTCGAGCAACTGCATCACCGAATCCGTCAGGCCATCCGGGTCGAACGGCTTGGGCAGGAAGCCCGTGGCGCCGGCAGAGCGGGCCTGGTCGCGGATGGTGCCATCGGCTTCGGTGGTCAGCATCAGGATGGGGGTGTCGGCGTAGGCCGGCAGCGCGCGCAGGGCACGGATGAGGGTCAGGCCATCCATTGACGGCATCACCTGATCGGTGATCACAAGGTGGTGGCTACCCTGGGCATGGTTGCGCACGGTCTCGTGTACGACTGCCAGCGCAGCGGTGCCGTCGCCGGCTTCCGTCACGGCAAAGCCGCACTCGCGCAGGCACGCGGCAATCATGCGGCGGATCGATGTGGAATCATCCACCACCAGGATGTGTTTCTCGCTCATTGACTGTTTCTCCCCTCGGCGCTGCTTTATGGCTTGGCCCTACCGTCTGGACTCGCCGCATCTGCCACGCCTGCGGCACGTGCAGCAGCGTCGGGCAGCGTGTCTTTGCCGTCATTGCGCAGGTCGGCCACCGGCTCGACCCCACCCGAGCGCACGGCTTCGGCGGCGCGTGCGTTGAGCACAACGATGCTGATGCGGCGGTTGATCGGGTTGTAGATGTTGGTCTTGTCCAGCGGCACCGATGCCTCCAGGCCCACCACGCGGCTGACCTTCTCGGGCTTCATGCCGCCGGCCACCAGTTCGCGGCGCGATGCATTGGCGCGGTCGGCCGACAGTTCCCAGTTGCTGTAGCCGTGCTGGGTGGCGTACTGCGTGGCGTC
>Ga0207690_10001115_pt1 | contig 17127 bp, 14 predicted proteins | sample KBSC23metaG_FD_184315 | JGI IMG/M metagenome (GOLD analysis project Ga0207690, IMG submission 184315) | Corn rhizosphere microbial communities from Kellogg Biological Station, Michigan, USA - KBS C2-3 metaG (SPAdes) (version 2) | ecosystem: Host-associated > Plants > Roots > Rhizosphere > Soil ...
GATCATGATGATGTCGGGGTCCTGGCGCAGCAGCGTACGCACGCCGGCAGCGAAGTCCAGGTCGATCGCCGCATGCACCTGCATCTGGTTGAATTCCGGCGAGACCATCTCGATCGGGTCTTCCACCGTGCACACGTTGAGCTCCGGCGTGGCCAGGTGCTTCAGCGTGGAATACAGCGTGGTAGTCTTGCCCGAACCCGTCGGCCCGGTAACCAGCACGATGCCGTGCGGCCGCTCGACCATGCTGCGCCAGTCGGCGCCCTCGGCGGGGGAGAAGCCAAGCTGGGCGAAGTCCTTGACCACCAGGTCCGGGTCGAAGATGCGCATCACCACTTTCTCGCCGAACGCGGTGGGCATGTTCGAGATGCGCAGCTCCACCTCGCGGCCGGACGACGAACGGGTCTTGATGCGGCCGTCCTGCGGGCGGCGCTTCTCGGCCACGTCCATGCGCGCCAGGATCTTGATGCGCGCGGTCACCGCCGTCATCACCGGCGAGGGCAACTCGAACACCTTTTGCATGATGCCGTCGATGCGGAAGCGGATGTGCCCGGTGTCGCGGCGTGGCTCAAGGTGGATGTCCGAGGCGCGTTGCTCGAATGCGTACTGCAGCAGCCAGTCGACGATGTGCACCACATGGCGGTCGTCGGCGCCGACTTCCCCGCTCTTGCCCAGCTCGACCAACTGCTCGAAATTGAGGATCGCAGAAGAGGCGTCGCTGCTGCCCTTGGCGTCCTGCGCCAGCTGGATCGAGCGCTGGACGCCGTAGAATTCCTGCAGGTAGCGGTTGATGTCGATCGGGCTGGCCACCACGCGCTTGATGTCCCGCCGCAGCATCTGCGCCAGATCCGGCGCCCAGCCAGCTTCGAACGGCTCGCAGGTGGCGAATGTCACCTCACCCGGGCTGGCCGCGATTGGCAGGATCCGGTGGCGCTTGGCGTAGGCATGGCTCACCACCTGGGTCGCCGAGGCGACGTTGATCTTCATCGGATCGATCTTCAGGTAGGGCAGCCCGGCGTGGCCGGCCAGCCACTCGGTCAGGGCTTCCAGGCTGAGCGGGCGCCCGGGGTCGTGCTGGTTCATCAGCCTGGCGTTTGCGATCAGCACCAGCGGGTGCAGCTCGACCGTGCTGCGGCCGGCTCGGACACCCATGCGCACCTGCTTGGCGTCGTCGGCCAGCAGGTAACCGTCGACCACCAGCGTCGCCAGCAGTTCGTCCAGTTCCAGTCGGCCACGCCGGCCGAGCAGGGATGCGGTTTGAGGTGAAGCGGCCATCCGGATGCGTCCCCTGCGATGCGTTTTTCGACCGGAGCCCGGCGGAAAAGCGAGCTGCAGCTATACTAACGCGCTTTACCCAAGGTCACGGAAAGCCATGTCCGCACGCACCTTCCAGGATGTGATCCAGACCCTCAACCGCTACTGGGCGGCGCAGGGCTGTGTGCTGCTGCAGCCGCTCGACACCGAGGTCGGCGCCGGCACGTTCCACCCCGCCACCTTTCTTCGTGCGCTGGGCCCCGAACCCTGGGCCGCGGCCTATGTGCAGCCCTCGCGCCGGCCCACCGACGGCCGCTACGGCGAGAACCCGAACCGGCTGCAGCATTACTACCAGTACCAGGTGGTGATGAAGCCCAATCCCGAGAACATCCTCGAACTGTACATCGGCTCGCTGAGGGAACTCGGCCTCGATCCGCTGGTGCACGACCTGCGTTTCGTCGAGGACAACTGGGAGTCGCCGACCCTGGGCGCCTGGGGGCTGGGCTGGGAAGTCTGGCTCAACGGTATGGAGGTCACCCAGTTCACCTACTTCCAGCAGGCCGGTGGGCTCGAATGCCGCCCGGTGACCGGCGAGATCACCTATGGCCTCGAGCGGTTGGCGATGTACCTGCAAAACGTGGACAACGTCTACGACCTGGTCTGGACCGACGGTCCACGTGGCCTCGTGACCTATGGCGACGTGTATCACCAGAACGAAGTCGAACAGAGCACCTACAACTTCGAGCATGCGAACGTAGCTGAGCTGCTGCGCTGGTTCGATGTGTGCGAGGCCACCGCGAACCAATTGATCGGGGTAAACCTGCCGCTGCCGGCGTACGAACAGGTGATGAAGGCCAGCCACACCTTCAACCTGCTCGATGCGCGGCGTGCGATCAGCGTGACCGAGCGCCAGCGCTACATCCTGCGCGTGCGTGCGTTGTCGCGCAGCGTGGCCGAGGCCTATGTGGCGCAGCGTGAAAAGCTCGGTTTCCCGGGCCTGAAGCACGCGCCGTCAAAGAATGCGAAGGAGCAGGCTGCATGAGCGCCGCCAAGTCACTGCTGATCGAGCTGGGCACCGAGGAACTGCCGCCGAAGGCGCTGGATGAACTGTCCGCCGCCTTCCTGCGCGGCATCTGCGACGGTCTGGCCCGTCGAGGCATCGATGCCGGACTCGACCAGGCCCAGGCCTACGCCACACCACGCCGCTTGGCTGCCTATATCCCGGCGGTAGTCGCGGCGCAGCCACCGCAGGCGCTGGAACGTCGTGGCCCGGCGCTGAATGCGGCGCTCGACGCCGAGGGCCGGCCCTCGAAGGCACTGCTCGGTTTCGCGCAATCCTGTGGCGTCGGCGTCGAGCAGCTGGAAAAGCTGGAAACCGACAAGGGTGGCTGGTTCGTCTGGCGCACGGTCAGGCCGGGCCAGCCGGTGGCGGCGCTGCTGCCGGAAATCATCGACGAAGCGCTGAAGACGCTGCCGATCCCGCGGCCGATGCGCTGGGCCGATCACGACTACAGCTTCGTGCGTCCGGTGCACTGGCTGGTGATCCTGCACGGTGCCGACATCATCGACGGCAGCGTGCTGGGCCTCCACAGCGGTCGCAAGTCGCGTGGCCATCGCTTCATGCACCCGCAGCCGGTGCACGTGGCCGATGCAGACGGCTGGCTGGATGCGATGCGCGCCTGCAACGTGCTGGCCGATCCGCGCGAGCGGCGCCAGCGCATCCGCGACCAGGTCGGCCTGGCTGCCGCGGTCACCGGCGGCGTACCGCGGCTGGACGATGCGCTGCTGGACGAGCTGGCCAATCTCACCGAATGGCCGGTGGCGATCGCCTGCACGTTCGAGCGCGCGTTTCTCGACGTGCCGCCGGAGGCGCTGGTCACCACCATGGTGGCGAACCAGAAATTCGTGCCGGTATTCGATGCCGACGGCCGCCTGACCGAGCACTTCATCGGCATCGCGAACATCGAGAGCAAGGATCCGGCCGAGATCCGCAAGGGTTACGAGCGGGTGATCCGGCCGCGTTTCGCCGACGCCAAGTTCTTCTGGGACGAGGACCTGAAGACGCCGCTGGCCAGTTACCAGGAGCAGCTCAAGGGCGTCACCTACCAGCAGGCGCTGGGCAGCCTATGGGACAAGAGCGTGCGCGTGGCCGAACTGGCGCGGGTGGTCGCCAACCGGGTCGGCGTCGATGCCGCCTCGGCCACCCGAGCCGCCTCGCTGTGCAAGTGCGACCTGCTGACCCGCATGGTCGGCGAATTTCCCGAGCTGCAGGGCGTGATGGGTCGCTATTACGCCGGCCATGACGGCGAGCCGGCCGCGGTGGCCGAGGCACTGGACAGCTACTACCAGCCGCGCTTCGGCGGCGACGCGATTGCCGCCGATCGGCTCGGCCAGGTACTGGCCGTGGCCGAACGGCTGGATACCCTGGCTGGCATCTTCGCCGTCGGCATGAAGCCCGGCGGCAACAAGGACCCGTTCGCTCTGCGCCGCGCCGCGCTGGGCCTGGCGCGCACCCTGATCGAGGGCGACTTGGAACTGGACCTGCGCGCCAGCTTCATCGAAGCGCTCGAGCTGCTGCCGGACGCGGCACTGGCGGCGGGACTGAAGCCGGGCAAGGACGGCAAACCGCCAGCCTTGAACGCAGGCCAGCGCCGCGCGATCCTGACCGACGAGCTGTATGACTTCGTGCTCGACCGCCTGCGCGGCTACTACGCCGAGCAGGGCTTCGACAACGCCCAGTTCGAGGCGGTGCTGGCGGTGCAGCCGGCCAGCCTGGCCGATTTCGACCGCCGCCTGCGTGCGGTGGCCGAGTTCGGCCGTCGTCCGGAAGCGGCCAGCCTGGCTGCCGCCAACAAGCGGGTCGCCAATATCCTGCGCAAGCAGGCCGAGGAGGCCGGTGCGCCGCCCGTCGGAAGGGTCGTCGACCCGGCGCATTTCGAGGCGGACGCGGAGCGTGACCTGGCCGACGCGCTGATTTCGGCACAGCAGGACAGCGCCGCCGCCCTGGCTGCCGGCGACTACACCGCGGTGCTGGCTCGTCTGTCGCAGTTGCAGGCATCGGTGGATGCGTTCTTCGACAACGTGTTGGTGAACGCCGACGCTCCGGCGGTGCGCGCCAACCGGCTGGCCCTGCTGGGCCAGCTGAAGGCCCAGTTCGGCGCCATCGCCGACATCGCCCTGCTCTGAAGGCCGGTACAAAAAAGCGTGGCAGCCATGCAGGCTGCCACGCTTTTTTTGTTGCAACCAGGACGTGGATCAGGCGGTATTGCGCTCCTTGCGGATTCGCTCGGCGAGCTGCTGGTTGAACGTCACCATGGCGAGCGGATCCACATGGGACCCGCCGGGACCGAGCATTTCATAGAGCTGACTGAGCAGGTCGGTGTTCTCGGACAGCGAGAGCTGGCTGTCGGCCAGGCTCAGCTCCGATTGCAGGATGCGTACGGCGGTATCCAGCCGCTGCGCATCGACCGCCGTGGTAGCCAGTTGGCTGTGCGCGGGGGCCAGGCGGGCGTGGGCGCGATGCTGCGTGGCTTTTTCGGAGCTGTACTGCTCATCCGTGCCGGCGCGAGCGGGATCAACCTGCAGCGTTCCCTCGCCCGCCACCAGCCAGACCAGCGAGATGCCCAGCGTCTTGGCCAGTGTCACGCAACGTGCGCGCGACGGATCGGTGTTGCCGTCTCGCCAACTGCGCACCACGCCCTCGGAGAAGCCGCACATTCGGGCGATCTCCGTGGCGCTGCCTACGCGCTGGATCAGCAATTTGATGCGTTCGGCGAAGGTTTCTGCGGCTTGGGCAGCAGGGGTTGTTTGCGTATCCATTAGAGAAGACCGCCGTGGGAGGAAGGCTTTAGCTTAAGTTCATGACATGAATTTATGACACAAGTCAAGCGTGAAAACCTGCGAAAGAAAGTTACGGGAGTGTTGACCTTCGCGTTTTCTTGAATTAACGTCGCAATAACTTGCGTAGCTGTTTGCGTAAGAAACCTAGTCTAAATCATGTGGATCGGTAGGGGCTTGCATAGTTTCAGGGATGTCGCCCTTGGATGTCACGAACACACAAAAGTTTCTTGTGCCCGGATGGCTCGGGCCGAACCATGGGGAGTCACCACGATGAATTCGCGTAAAAATTTCAAGACGGGGCAGTTGCAGCGCACCGCGCTTGCCCTGGCTCTTGGCTTGGGCTTCAGCGGCCTGGCCTTCGGCCAGGCGACCACGGGCAGCATCTTCGGCCAAGTCACTCCTGGCAGCGGTGAATCCGTGCTGGTCAAGAGCACGTCGGGCATCACCCGTCAGGTTTCTGTCGATGCATCCGGCCGCTATGCGGTTGATTCGCTGCCGCTGGGCAGCTACACGGTGACCTTGCAGCACGACGGCCAGGCGGTCGACTCGCGTTCCAACGTCACCCTGCGCGTGGGTTCGGGTACCGAGGTTTCCTTCGGTACGCAGAACGCCCAGAACCTGTCGGCAGTGACGGTGCAGGCCAATGCCCTGCCCAGCATCGACGTCAGCGGCGTCGATTCCCGCACGGTCATCACCGCCGAGCAGCTGGCCCGCCTGCCGTTGGCGCGCAGCGCCGAGGCGATTGCCTTGCTGGCCCCGGGTGTGGTTCAGGGCAGCGGCCTGTTCACCAACCTGACCGGTGGTTCGGTGGTTTCGTTCGGCGGCTCCTCGGTGACCGAGAACGCGTACTACGTCAATGGCTTCAACACCACCGATCCGCTCAGCGGCTTCGGCGGCATCACCCTGCCGTACGGCGCCATCGACCAGCAGGAAATCATGAGCGGCGGCTACGGCGCAGCCTACGGCCGTTCCGACGGTGGCGTGATCAGCCAGGTCGGCAAGCGCGGCACCAACGAGTGGCACTTCGGCGGCCAGATCCAGTGGACCCCGAAGGATCTCAGGAGCGATCCGAAGAACTGGTATCTCGTCAAGAAGGACGGTTCTCAGGGCGCCATGCGCCAGTACCGCAAGAACAACAAGTCGTGGACCACCACGGTGGATGCTTACGTCGGTGGCCCGCTGATCCAGGACAAGCTGTTCCTGTTCGCGGCCGTTGAGGCCGAGCGCCAGCAGGGCGAAAGCACCGGTTCGACCGCGGCTCCGCGCGTCGCCCACTACCGCTATGACAACCCGAAGTGGTACGGCAAGCTGGACTGGAACATCACCGACAGCAACATCCTCGAGCTGACCGGGACGTCGAACAAGTCGTCCTACGAGGGCGTGCTCAACAACTTCAACTATGCCACCCTGACCGAAGGCGGTTACAACAGCAGGGATGTCCATACCAAGAACGGTGCGGACGTGTATTCGGCGAAGTTCACCAGCTACATCACCGATGACCTGACGGTGAGTGCCCTGTACGGCAAGATGAAGGGCACGTGGTACAGCGAGATCTATGACTACGACACCACCCTGCCGTTCATCTTCTCGCCGAGTGATCAGAACCCGGACCTCTGGCCCACTGGCCGTCCGATCACCAACACCCAGGCGGTGGCGACGGTCAACCTGCCGGGCCATCGTTCGACCAACACCAACCTGCGCGTCGACCTGAGCTACAAGCTCGGCGATCACACGCTGACCGCCGGTATCGACAACCAGGACCAGAAGAACATCGACGGCGGCACCAAGTTCCCCGACAACGGTCTTGGCTACGCTTGGGAATACAACAATTTCGAGGATCCCGACACTTACGTCATGGGTGGCCCGGGCACCGCGCAGCCGGGTGCCGACTGGCGGAACTCCCCGTGGGTGGCCAATACCGGCTCCCAGCCGGGTGGCGAGACCGGCTACTACGTGGCCCGGTACCGTTACCATGACAATGCCTCGGTGCGCGTGGCGCAGCGGGCGCAGTACGTCGAGGACAGCTGGCAGGTGAACGACCGCTGGCTGGTCAAGCTCGGTCTGCGCAACGACCAGTTCACCAACTACAACGCCGTCGGCGTACCGTACCTGCGCCTGACCAGCCCGCAGTGGGCACCGCGCGTGGGCTTCAGCTGGGACGTGAACGGTGATTCCAGCTTCAAGGTCTACGGCAACGCCGGTCGCTACTACCTCGCGCTGCCCACCAGCGTGGCGCTGCGCTCCGCCGGCACCTCGCTGTATACCCGCGAGTACTTCACGTACACGGGTATCGACGCCAATGGCGTCCCGACCGGCCTGACCCCGATCGATACCTACCTGGGCGCCGGTGCGCCCGTGTCGGCCAACGGCGAGTACGGCCAGGCGCGTGATCCGAGGACCTCGGCCTCGACCAACCTGAAGTCGGAGTACCAGGACGAGTACATCCTCGGCTTCGACAAGAAGCTGGGCGACTCGTGGGTGTACGGCGCCAAGGCGACTTACCGCAACCTGCGCAACGCGATTGACGACGTCGGCGACAACATCTCGATCATCGCCAAGATGAACGCGATGGGCATCGACCCGGCCACCTACGACGCTACCCGCGTGCCGGCGAGCATCCTGATTAACCCGGGCAGCACCTCTGTCTTCAACATTCCGAAGCTGGGTGGCGGCTACTACACCGTGCCGATGGACTGGAAGAACGACTTCCACTTCAACACCACGATGAAGCGCAAGTACTACGGCCTGAACCTGTTCCTGGAGCATCCGTTCGACGGCAAGTGGTACGGCAAGGTCGACTACCTGTTCTCGCGCAGCTACGGCAACAGCGAAGGCCAGGTGCGCTCCGACATCGGTCAGGATGACGTGTCGGCGACGGTGGACTGGGACTACGCCGCAACCATGGATTACGCCAACGGCGCACTCTCCAACGACCGCCGCCACCAGCTCAAGGCGTACGGCTCGTACCAGATCGCACCGGAATGGATGGTGTCGGGCAACCTGGCGATCCTGTCCGGTTCGCCGAAGACCTGCCTGGGCTACTACGGTGAAGCTCAGACCAACCCGGGTCTCGGCTACGGTCCGTACTACCACTTCTGCAAGGGTCAGCCGTCGTCGCCGGGCGCCACGCGCAACCCGTGGACCTACACGCTCAGCCTGAGCGCGGAGTACCGGCCGGAGTGGGCGGGCAAGAAGCTGGCCTTCAACGCGATGGTCAACAACGTGTTCAACAGCCAGAAGATCACCCAGACCTACCCGATCGAGGCCAGCTCGAGTTACAACCGCCCGTACAGCATGCAGACGGGACGCTATGTCCGCTTCGGTGCCTCGTACGACTTCTGATGATCTGAAGTAGCACGCATGTGGTAGCTGCAAGAAGGCCGCCGGGGATGACCCGGCGGCCTTTTTCATGCCGGCTGCATGTGTTGGGTGATCGGCCGCATGGAGCTGCGCTGTCGCTGGCCGTGGTCACCGGCAATAATGGTCAGGAACGGGCGCCGCGGGCTCCACAGCTGCGGTGGAGGCGATACACATCAAGGCCAACGCATGAGCCAATTCGCATTGCTGGGCAAGCGGCGTTTCGCGCCGTTCTTCTGGACCCAGGCGCTGGGAGCGTTCAACGACAATGCGTTCCGCAATGCGCTGGTGATGCTGGTGGCGTTCCAGATGGGGCTGGACGATCACACGGTGTCGCTCTACACCAATCTGGCGCCGGCGCTGTTCATCATTCCGTTCTTCCTGTTCTCCGCCACCGCCGGCCAGCTGGCCGAGAAGTACGAGAAGAGCCGGATCATCCGCTACGTGAAGCTGTTCGAGATCGGCGCGATGGCGCTGGCCGCGTACGGTTTCTACACGCATCACACCACGTTGCTGCTGGTCGTGCTGTTCATGATGGGCATGCACTCGACCATGTTCGGGCCGATCAAGTACGCGATCCTGCCGCAGGCGCTGAAGCCGGTCGAGCTGGTCGGCGGCAACGGACTGGTCGAGATGGGCACGCAGATGGCGATGCTGATCGGCATGATCGCCGGCAACTCGCTGATGCTGGTCGCCGGCGTGGGGCCGCTGCTGGCGTCGGGCGCCACCATCGCGGTAGCGGTGGCCGGTTATCTGGCTTGCCGCCGCATTCCGCCGGCGCCGGCAACCGCGCCGGAGTTGAAGTTCAACTGGAATCCGTTCAGCGAAACCGCACGGGTACTGGCGATCACCCGCGCCGATCGCGCGGTGTTCAATGCGGTGCTCGGCATCTCGTGGTTCTGGTTCTTCGGCACGGTGCTGATCGCGCAACTGCCGATCTACACGCGCGAGACACTGGGCGGCGACGGTTCGGTCAATACCCTGGTGCTGACCCTGTTCTCGATCGGCACCGGCGTCGGCGCACTGCTGTGCGAACGGATGTCGGGTCGGCGAGTGGAGATCGGCCTGGTGCCGCTGGGTGCGTTCGGGCTGACCGCGTTCGGCGTCGACCTGTACTTCGCGCGGCACGGCGTGGCGGCGGTGCGCGGACTGGACTGGCTGGCCTTCCTGCATGGCGCGGGCAGCTGGCGCGTCGTGCTCGACCTCACCCTGATCGGCGTGTTCGCCGGCTTCTATGTGGTGCCATTGTTTGCCTACGTGCAGACGCGCGCACCGCGCGAGAGGCTGTCGCGGATCATCGCCGGCACCAACATCCTGAACGCGCTGCTGATTGTGGCGGCGGCCGGCTTCGGCCTCGGGCTTGGCGCGCTGGGCATGGATGCGCCGCAGATCTTCCTCGCCGCGGCACTGCTCAACGTGCTGGTGGCCTGGTACATCTTCACCCTGGTGCCCGAATTCGTGATGCGCTTCATCACCTGGGTGCTGGTGAACACGCTGTACCGGGTGCGCGCCGACGGCACCGGGCAGATTCCCGACGAAGGGCCGGCGCTGCTGGTGTGCAACCACGTCAGCTTCATGGATCCACTGCTGCTGATGGCGAACCTGCGCCGGCCGGTGCGCTTCGTGATGTATTACAAGATCTTCAACATCCCGCTGCTGAGCTTCGTGTTCCGCACCGCGAAGGCGATCCCGATCGCCGGCCACAAGGAAGACCCCGCGGTGCTGCAGCGGGCCTACGACGCGATCGACGTCGCGCTGGCGGCGGGCGAAGTGGTGTGCATCTTCCCCGAAGGCGGGCTGAGCGCCGACGGCGGGATTGCGCCGTTCCGGTCGGGCGTGGAAAAAATCCTGTTACGGCGGCCGGTGCCGGTGGTGCCGATGGCGCTGCGCGGCCTGTGGGGCAGCGTGTGGAGTCGGCGCGACTCGATGCTGCGTCGCGCCCGCTTGCCGCGGCGTTTCCGGGCGCGGGTGGAACTGGTGGTCGATGCACCGCGTGCGCCCGAACAGGCCACCGCGGCAACGCTGGAGGCGCGGGTGCGCGAGTTGCGCGGCGACCTGGCTTAGGTCGGGGTTGCTTCAGCCTACCCAGCTGCCGATCACGATCAGCGCCACCACGCTTAGCCATGCCAGCAAGGCGCGCAGGAAGGCACCGCGCAGGCGCCGCAGTTCGGCCAGCGGGTCGCTGTGTTCCTCGGCGTAGCCGTCGCCGGCCTCGATATCGATCAGCACGTCGGCCTGCGCCGCCGCGCCCAGGAAACCCGGGCCGGCGGCATACCAACTGGTCGGCGCAGCCTGGTTGTGCCAGCGCCGCCAAGCGCCGATCACCGCCTCCCAGTGGCCGACCACGGCCAGGGTGAAGGTCAGCAGCTGCGCCGGCAGCCAGTCCAGTGCGTTGGCCACGTAGCCGGCGGCGCGGCGGCTGTCCGGATCGAGCCGCAGCGCGTCGTCGCGGCCCAGCGTCTGCGCCAGCCGGTACAGCAGCGCACCGGCCGGGCCGAGCAGGAAGAACCACAGCAGTACGGCGAAGCGCCGACGCAACGCGGCATAGGCGACCGCCTCGCCCAGCGCCGGTGCGTTCCAGGCGATCGGACGACCGTCGTCGGCCAGCGTCTGTGCTGCGGCTTCGCGGCTGGCGCCGTCCGGGGCGTCCAGGATGGCTTCCAGGTCGGCTTCGAATTCGCGCGGGCCGAAGCAGTACAGCAGCACCGCCAGCGCGAACAGCAAGGGCAGCAACGCGCCCAGCGGCGAACGCCCGAGCAGCCACTCCAGCAGCGCGCACAGGATCAGCGGCAGCAGCAGGGCCAGCGCCACGCGCCCGCCGCCGCTGGTGTCCCCCAATTGCACCACCCAGCGGCGGAACAGGCCGTCGCCACGCCAGCGCGCCAGTTGCGGCACGACGTGCAGCAGACCGAGGGCGGCGAGGGCGACGAGCAGACTGATGGCCATGACGGAACGGACTCGCGGACAGTAGCCGCCATTGTAAGCGACCGATCGGCATCGACAGCATGTGCTGGCGTCAGTCGTCGAGGACCGCGCGGCGGGAGATTGCGTCGGTCGTGGCGTTGGCGTCGGCATGGTCCGCCTGCGGGCCGCAGCCGTCGGCGCCGAGCGCGCGCTCCACCAGTTGGCGCGTCACGAATTGGTTGGCGCTGCTTTCCATCTTCATGCGTTCGTACTTGCAGCGATTGGCCGTGGTCATCACGTGCACGACCTGCTGCAGGCTCGGGGCGGTTTGCAGCTGGATGCCGCGGTGCAGTAGTGCATCCGAACCGGGCAGGCGCACGCGTGACGTTTGCGTGTCGCGCAGGCCCGCATCCAGGGCCGCGGAACGGTAGTCGGCAGGCCCCTCCGACATGCTTGCTGGCGAGGTGACGACGACGGTATGCGGCGTGGTTGTGCGCGGCGGCAGTGGCGTGGCAACCCATGCCGCCGGGTGCGCTGCCCGGGGCCGCCGTGGTCGTGGCGGCGGGCTGGCGGGTCGCGGTTTGTCTGGGCGTGCCACGAAGCTGAGATGCAGGGCTTCGTCATCGTCGTGGATGGCGATGCGCGCCAATCGGTACGGCGGCACGGGACGCAGCACCAGCGCCACGGTGACCAGGTGCAGCGCGGTGACGCCGCCGAGGATCACGCCGCGGCGCAATGCGGCACGCCAGGCGGAGTGCGCACGCGATTGCCCGCGGGCGTATGGCAGTGTGCTTCCGTGCGCCATGGCCGATCCTTGGTGGTGGATGCGGCTGGGACCGGCGGATCGGCGGGAAGTTCGTGCGGGAACTCAGCGTGGCACGGTGTCGGCGACCAGCGCATCCAGGTCCAGCCCCGCGCGTTGCTGCAGCCAGTGCGCCAGCAACTGGTAGGACACCGACAGTCGCGTGGAGGGCAGGAAGCTGCCGTCGGCGATGCCGTCGATGATCTGCTGAGGGGTGAACCAGCGTGCGTCTTCCAGCTCGTGGTCGCGCATGACGATCTGCCGCGACACGGCGGTGGCGATGAAGCCGACCATCAGCGAGGCCGGCATCGGCCACGGCTGCGAGGAGTGGTAGCGCACTTCGTCGACGATCACGCCGGCTTCCTCGGCCACTTCGCGGCGTACCGCATCCTCCAGTGCCTCGCCCGGCTCGATGAAGCCGGCCAGGGTGGAATAGCGGCCGGGCGGCCAGCCGGCCTGGCGGCCGAGCAGGCAGGCGCCGTCATGTTCGACCAGCATGATCACGGCGGCGTCGGTGCGCGGGAAATGCAACCGCGCGCAGTCCGGGTTGGTGCATTGCGCGCGGTGGCCAGCGGCAACCAGCAGCAGCGGCGCGCCGCAGTGCGCGCAGAAGCGCGTCTCGCGCTGCCAGTGCGACAGGCCCTTGGCATAGGCGAACAGGCTGGCCTCGTCGGCCGCCAGCTGCAGGCCGGCGCCGCGCAGGCTCATGCGGCGTGCGTCGAGCGCGTCCTCCAGTTCGCCGACGCGGGCGGGGTCGTCGGCCACCAGCAGGAAATGCGGACGTTTGTAGGCGATGCCGAGCAGGCTGGCGTGCAGCTCGCCGAACCATTGCTCGCGTTCGTTCGCGTCGAGCCAGCGCAACGCATCGCGATCGCGACACAGGAAGGCTTCGCCGGCGCCGTCCAGCAGCAGGTAGCGCGCCTGCGGCGAGCGGGCCTGCTCGACGATCCACACCGATTCGTCGCGCGACTCGGCGACGCGGTCGAGCACCAGGCTGAGCCCGGCGAAGGTGTTCAGCGGGGGCTGGATGGCCCGATCCATGGCGGCGCGCTCAGGCCGAGAACGAGGAGCCGCAGCCGCAGGTGGTCTTCGCGTTCGGATTGCTGATCACGAACTGCGCGCCGCTGAGGTTCTCGGCGTAGTCGATCTGCGCGCCGGCGAGGTACTGCAGCGACAGCGGGTCGCACAGCAAGGTCACGCCCTCGCGCTCGATCGCCAGGTCATCCTCGGCCTGGGCCTCGTCGAAGGTGAAACCGTACTGGAAGCCCGAGCAACCGCCGCCGGAGATGTAGACGCGCAGCTTCAATGCCGGATTGCCTTCTTCGGCAATCAGTTCATGCACCTTGTGCGCGGCGGCGGCGGTGAACACCAGCGGGGCACCGCTGCTGCGGTAATCGGGGATCGCGACGAAAGTTTCCATGGTCATCTAGATGGGGGCGTGACGGGCTGTAGCCAAGCATACCGCTTCAGGCCGGCATGGCCTCGTCGAGTTCGGCATCCGGTGCCGGCAATTCGCGTTGCGCTTCCGCGGGCTGGCGCGAAATGCGCCCATTGACCTGTGCGCCGGCGGCCATTTCCAGCGTGTGGTAGCGCAGGTCGCCGTCGATGCGCGCCTGCGCCGCCAGCTCCAGCCGTACGCTGACGACAACGTCGCCGGTCACGTGGCCGTTGATTACCGCCTGTGGCACGTGGATCTCGCCGTGCACCTGGCCGTGCTCGCTGAGCGTGAACATGGCATCGTCGCCCTCGCCCAGCACGGTGCCTTCGATGCGGCCGTCCAGGTGCAGCGCACCGCTGAAGCGCAGGTCGCCGCGGACCACGGTGCCGCGGGCGATCAGGCTGGTCTCGTGGCTGGTGTTGTTGCGGTCGTTGCGGTCGTTGCGTCTACGGTTGAGCATCGCGGTCCCCTTCGGCGTTGGTGATGTTTCCGCTCAGTGCGGCGCCCCAGGCGACGGCACGGTTGACCGGCTCGCCGTTGGCGGGCCGAATGCTGATGCGCAATCGCGTCGGGCGGAAGTCCGCCGGCAGCACGATGGTGCCGTGCAATTGCTGGAAGTAGGTGAAACGGAATGGCAGGCCGTCCTTCTGCGCGGTATCGCCCAGCGCAGGCCAGTCCAGCCGCGCGACCTGGTCGCCGCGCAGGCCTTCCACGCTGACCAGCGCGTTGCCGGAAATCTCGTCGCCGCGCTTCGCGTTCTGGGTCAGGCTGAGGCTGAGGTTCCAGCCGCGCGAACCGACGATCGGCTGCAGCTTCACTTCCTGCAGCTTCAGTCCCTGCCGCTGGGCGTCACCGCCGACCAGTCGCGAGTAGAAACCCAGGTCGGCGCGCAGGCCGTTCAGTTCCTCTTCGCGCTGGGCCAGGGTGCCGCGCAGCGAGCGAGTGGCGACCTCGTTGACCTGGGCCGCGCGCTGCAGGTTGGCGAGCTGCTGTTTCAGCTCGTCGATCTGGGCGAGCAGAGCGCGCTGCTGGCGGTTGTCCACGGCGGCCGGCGCATTATTTGCGTGCCGCCCCAGCGCGCCAACGACCAGGCCGACCGCCAGCAGGCTGCCGAGCCATGCCAGGCCCAGCCACAGCCAGCGTCGGCGCTGGCCGGCAGCGTCGTGCCGGCGCACGACAAAACGCGGTGGTGGTCGTGAGGCCATGCGGCGCGTTCCGGGGAAAACCCAAGGTATAGCCCCGGCGTGATGAAAGCGTCAAGGAACGGATGCACGCTTTGGCAGCGGCATACCTCGATGCGCCGGCGTGGCTCAGCTCTGCATCTTGCTTTGCAGGTAACGCTCCGCGCCGATGTCCTTGACCAGGCTGAACTGGGTTTCCAGCCAGTCGATGTGCTCTTCCTCGTCGTGCAGGATGTCCTTGAACAGGTCGCGGCTGATGTAGTCGGCGATGCCTTCGCTGTACGCGATCGCCTCGCGCAGATCCTTCACCGCGGCCAGTTCCAGGTCGAGGTCGCCCTGCAGCGACTCCAGCGCGTTCTCGCCGATGCGCAGCTTGCCCAGGTGCTGCAGGTTTGGTAGGCCATCGAGGAACAGAATGCGCTCGATCAGGTGATCGGCGTGCTTCATCTCCTCGATCGATTCCTTGTACTCGTGCTCGGCCAGCTCGGCGTAGCCCCAGTTCTTGAGCATGCGGTAATGCAGGAAGTACTGGTTGATCGCGGTCAGTTCGTTGTAGAGCACCTTGTTGAGGAACTCGATGACCTTGGCATCACCTTTCATGGCTTCCACTCCGATCGAAGACATCGCGGACTATACAAACTCCGCACTACGGCGGCGGGAATGAGAACGGCAACAGTTTGCCTTGTGCGGGGCGAGGCGTCCGCACGATGCAGGCAGAAGGCGAAGCTCAGGCTGCGGCGAGTGGCAGCTGGCAGGTGACTTGCAGCAAGGCCTGGTCGAACGTGGCGCGTGCTTCCTGCTCGCAGCATCCGCAGCAGTCCGAGCAGCCGGTGCGGGCCTGCAGTTCGGCAAAGGTATGCACGCCATCGGCTGCCTCGCGGCGGATGTCGTGGTCGGTGACGGCGTTGCACATGCAGATATACATGGCGCGCATTGGAACGCGAATGCGAATGATTGTCAACAAATGGCTGGCTGGCCGCGACAACCCGTTCAGGCTGCGGCCCGTCCGGCGCGGGGACGGGTGGGCGGGCTCCCGGCGTCGCGCGGCGGCAGGGTGCCCAACTGGACGCCGACCAGGTCCTCGACCAGCGGCGCGAAGTGGCGCAGCGCCCGTTCGTAGACCTGCCGCTTGAAGTTGACCACGTGGGCGGCGGGGTACCAGAAGTCGACCCAGCGCCACAGGTCGAACTCCGGCTTGTCGCAGGCGTCCAGTCTCAGTGCATCCTCGTCGCCGACCAGCTTGAGCAGGAACCAGACCTGTTTCTGGCCGATGCAGGTCGGCCGCTGGTGGTGGCGCACGTAACGGTTCGGCAGGCGGTAACGCAGCCACCCGTGGGTGGCGCTGATCACCTCGACGTGATGCGGGGCAAGCCCGGTTTCCTCTTCCAGCTCGCGGTACATCGCCTCCAGCGGTGTTTCGTCCGAACGCATCCCGCCCTGCGGGAACTGCCAACCATCGCGATTGATCCGGCGTGCCCAGAACAGCCGTCCGTCTGCATTCAGCAGTACGATACCGACATTCGGACGATAGCCATCTACATCAATCATGTCGCCTCCAGGGACCGAACGGCGCGGTATTGCCGGCAAGACCGCAGCGAAGTCCTGTAGCCGATTCAACCACAGCGCGCGAAGCAGCGGCAAGCGGCGGGCTTGAACCTGCCGGGCTACGCGACTAAACTGCCGCGCCCCGCCCGCATCGTTCCGATGCCGGCATGGCGGGTTCCCCAAGGCTATGTAGCTCAGCCGGTTAGAGCACAGCACTCATAATGCTGGGGTCGGTGGTTCGAGTCCACCCATAGCCACCATCGCTGTCCTGAAACCCTTACAGGACAAGCCTTGCCAGTGTTTTCGCCCCTTCCCGAGCGCCGTGCTACAGGGAAAGCAGCGAAAAGTGCTACAGCGACGAGGCAAAATCTACACCTCCCGGGTTATCGTTCCGGTCGACCTTCAACCCCTGCTGCACAGGGTAGAGATCACCCGCAGCCTGCGGACGAGTGAGCGTCGGAAGGCGCTACGCCGACTGAGTCTGTGGGAGACCAATGTGGGCCTCCTGATGACGACCATTCGCCTACAGGGCACAGGAATGATGCGCGAACAACTCGACCAGCTCGTGAACCAGTACCTCTCCAAGACCTTTGAACAGATCGAGGACCGGCTGGCGATGGAATGGTGTGGGGTCTCTCAGGACGTCCATCAGGGTGACCTGTGCGAGGAGGCTGAGCGGTTGTCTGCAGGACTCTCACGGATCGACTACAGCCTCGGTCTTGGCGAAGCCTTAAAGCTCCTTCCCGGCGCTCAGGAGGAAACCCTTCGTACGTTGGCCAGACGCCTCATGGAGGCCAAGCTGGAGGTCA
>Ga0207690_10001116_pt1 | contig 17117 bp, 15 predicted proteins | sample KBSC23metaG_FD_184315 | JGI IMG/M metagenome (GOLD analysis project Ga0207690, IMG submission 184315) | Corn rhizosphere microbial communities from Kellogg Biological Station, Michigan, USA - KBS C2-3 metaG (SPAdes) (version 2) | ecosystem: Host-associated > Plants > Roots > Rhizosphere > Soil ...
TGATCTGGTGGTAGACCACCTCAGACTCGTACTGGGCCGCAACACCGGAGACGAGGCGCTGCTTCTCCGCCTCGGGGATGCCGAGCTTGTCGTAGGTGTTCTTGATGTCGGCCGGCAGGTCGTCCCACGAGGTGGCCTGCTTCTCGGTGGAGCGCACGAAGTACTTGATGTTGTCGAAGTCGATGCCGCTCAGGTCGGCTCCCCAGGTCGGCATCGGCTTCATGCCGAAGATCTTCAGAGCCTTGAGGCGGTTCTTGAGCATCCACTCGGGCTCGTTCTTCAGCTTCGAGATGTCGGTGACGACCTCGTCAGAGACGCCTCGACGGGCGGACGCGCCCGCGGTGTCGGAGTCGGACCAGCCGAACTCGTATTGACCGAGGTTCGACAGTTCCGGTCGATCGATCAGCACGTCGGACATGGGCTACCTTCTCTCTGCCGCTGCGAACCATTCCGCTCGGACCGGCATTGTGCTCGATCGAGCACGATGGGCACGCGCCGTTGCGTGAAAATCTCGCTTCGAGTCTACAGGGGCTGCTTGGCGGCCGCCGAGGATTCGGGCAGCGTCTGCAGCGCGAACAGGCCGGGTTCCACGTCGAGCAGAACCCGGATCGCGCCCACCCAGACCAGCGCGGCGCCCAGCAGGTGCAGGGCGACCAGGGCCGCCGGAATCCCGATCAGCGACTGCACGCCGCCGATCGCGCCCTGAGCCAGCAGCACGACGAGGAACACCAGCGTGGTGCGACGCGCGGCAGCGGCATCCGCCTGCCTGCGCAGCACCAGCGCCAGGGCGATCGCCAGCAGGATCGTGGCGATCGCCAGCCCCGCGTGCACGAGCACCACGCGCGACCACACCTCGGTGCTCTGAGCTCCGCCGATGCGCGGAACGTCGCGGCTGTCACCGGAGTGCGGTCCCGCGCCCGACACGATCGTTCCCACGACCACCAGGGCGGCGGTCACGACCACCAGGGTGCCTGCCAGCCCGCGGGGCACGGGCGATCCCGCTGCGCCGGGTGTCCCGCGCCAGCGCGAGCGGTGCCAGGTGAGCGTCGCCGTCGCCAGCAGACCCATCGCCAACACGAAGTGCAGGGCGACCACCCAGGGGTTCAGCCCGACCAGAACGGTGATCCCGCCTGCCACGGCGTTGACCACGACCAGCCAGAACATCGACCACGCCAGGCGGGTCAGCATCCGGTCGCGGTGGACCTGCAGCCGCGCCGCGACGATCGCCCAACCCACCGCGACGATCAGCAGCACCGTCACGAGACGGTTTCCGAACTCGATGAGACCGTGGATGCCCAGCTCAGGAATCGGAGCGACCGACGACCCCTCGCAGGTCGGCCAGGTCGGGCACCCGAGGCCGGAGCCGGTGACGCGCACCACTCCCCCGCCCAGCACCACCAGGATGCTGACGACGAGCGCCGCCGTGGTGCTCCAGCGCAGCGCGCGCGGGCCGAGCGTCACGCGCCGGGCGAGCCAGCCGAAGGGTGTCGTCACGCGTCGCGCCTAGAACGGGATCGGCAGATGCAGCAGCGGGTCGAGCCCGACCGCGAGGAACACGAGGGTCAGGTAGGTGATGCTGGCGTGGAACACCCGCATCGGCTTCACCTCGCCGGCCCGGATGGCCGAGGAGTACAGCCGGTGGGACTCCAGCAGGAACCACGCCCCCGAGAGCACGGCCACGACCGAGTAGAGCACGCCCATTCCCGCGATGGGGATCAGCAGCAGCGAACAGGCGACCGTCGCCCAGGCGTAGAGCACGACCTGGAGTCCGACCGTCGTGCGTCCGCGCACCACGGCCAGCATCGGGACGTTCACCGAGGCGTAGTCCTCCTTGTAGCGCATCGACAGCGGCCAGTAATGCGGCGGCGTCCAGAGGAACACGATGCCGAACAGGATGACCGGCGCCCAGCTCAGCGATCCGGTGACCGCCGCCCAGCCGATCAGCACGGGCATGCAGCCGGCCGCCCCGCCCCAGACGATGTTCTGGGGTGTGCGGCGCTTGAGGATCAGCGTGTAGACCAGCACGTAGAAGGCGATCGCGGCGGCCGAGAGGATCGCCGCCAGAGCTGTCGTGAAGAACCACAGCCACGCGATGGACACGACACCGGTGATCCAGGCGAAAGCCAGAGCCTCGCCGTCCCTGAGCGCGCCGGTCACCAGCGGCCGCTTCTGGGTGCGCTTCATCACCCGGTCGATGTCACGGTCGATGTAGCAGTTGAAGGCGTTCGCCGACCCGGCGCTCAGGCTTCCGCCGACGAGGGTGCCGAGCACCAGCCAGAGATTCGGGATGCCATGGGCCGCCAGCACCATCACCGGCGCCGTGGTCACCAGCAGCAGTTCGATCACCCGCGGCTTGGTCAGCGCGACGTAGGCGGCCGCCTTGTGCACCACACGGGTGCCGAAGCCCGGAATCCGCGGAACGACGGTTCCGGCGGGGGTCTCGACGGCTCCCTGCATGGCTCCTCAGACTGATCGGGGTACGAACGAAGTCTAAGCGCCCGCGCTGGTCGCGCTTTCATCCCGGCGGAGTATGGACGTCACCTGCGAGGCCGACAGGGGGACAAGCAGGGCTGCCGCCGTCGTCAGTATGCTTGAGGGGCTCGCCGACCGCGCGGCATTCCCCGATCACTCCCCTTGTCGATCGTGGATGCACGCGGTGAGCCGATGACGTCGAATCGGTGAGTGGCTTCCTGCCGGGGCTGTCTCGCCCCGCCAAGCATCGAAAGGGCGACACGCACGTGGCAACACTCTCCTGGGATGACCTGGATGACAAGGCAGTAGACACCGTTCGAGTGCTGGCGGCGGACGCCGTCGAGAAGGTCGGGAACGGGCATCCGGGAACCGCCATGAGCCTCGCTCCGCTCGGCTACCTGCTGTTCCAGAAGGTGATGCGGCGCGATCCGCACGACAACGCCTGGCTCGGGCGCGACCGGTTCATCCTGTCGGCGGGACACAGCTCGCTGAGCCTGTACATCCAGCTCTACCTCGGCGGCTACGGCCTCGAACTCGAGGACCTCGAGGCACTGCGCACCTGGGGCTCGAAGACCCCCGGCCATCCTGAGTACGGGCACACCGACGGCGTCGAGATCACAACTGGCCCGCTGGGCCAGGGTCTCTCGTCGGCGGTCGGCTTCGCCTACGCCGCGCGCTACGAGCGCGGCCTGTTCGACCCGGATGCCGCACCCGGCACCAGCCCCTTCGATCACTTCATCTACACGATCGCCAGCGACGGCGACATCGAAGAGGGGATCACCAGCGAGGCGAGTTCGCTGGCCGGCGTGCAGGAGCTCGGCAACCTGATCGCCTTCTACGACAGCAACCAGATCTCGATCGAGGACGACACCAACATCGCCCTCGACGAAGACACCCAGGCGCGCTACGAGGCCTACGGCTGGCACGTCCAGGTCGTCGACTTCAAGAAGACCGGCGAGTACGTCGAAGACCCGCAGGGCCTCTTCGATGCGATCACGGCCGCGCAGGCCGTCACCGACAAGCCGTCGCTGATCATCGTGAAGACGATCATCGGGTGGCCGAGCCCCAAGAAGCAGAACTCGGGGAAGATCCACGGATCCGCCCTGGGCGCCGACGAGGTCCGCGGACTCAAAGAGGTGCTCGGCTTCGACCCGGAGAAGACCTTCGAGGTCGCCCCCGAGGTGCTCGAGCGCACCCGAACCGCGGTCGATCGTGGTGCCGCGGCCCATGCCGAGTGGCAGAAGGGCTTCAACGACTGGGCCGCCGCCAACCCGGAGCGCAAACAGCTGCTCGACCGCCTGCTCGCCTCCGAACTGCCCAGCGGGCTCGACGAGGCGCTTCCGGTCTTCCCGGCCGGCACCGATGTCTCCACCCGCGCCGCCAGCGGCAAGGTGATCAACGCGATTGCGCCGCTCATGCCGGAACTGTGGGGCGGGTCCGCCGACCTCGCCGAATCGAACCTGACCACGATCCAGGGCGCGACCTCCTTCCTGCCGGCGAACCGCTCGACCCACGAGTGGACGGGAACGCCGTACGGCCGCGTGCTGCATTTCGGCATCCGCGAGCACGCCATGGGCGCGATCCTGAGCGGGATCGTGCTGCACGGCAACACGCGCGCCTTCGGCGGCACCTTCCTCACCTTCAGCGACTACATGCGCGGCGCGGTGCGGTTGGCCGCCCTGATGGGCGCTCCGGCCATCTATGTCTGGACCCACGACTCGATCGCCCTCGGAGAAGACGGCCCGACGCACCAGCCGATCGAGCACCTCACAGCCTTGCGCGCCATCCCGAACCTCGACATCGTGCGCCCGGCCGACGCCAACGAGACCTCCTATGCGTGGCTCAACATCCTGTCGCGCCACCGCGGACCGGCCGGGATCGTGCTGAGCAGGCAGAACCTGCCGGTCTTCGAGCGCGGTGACGGAGCCGCGTCGGGCGACACCCTCGCCTCGGCCAAGAACGTGTCCAAGGGCGCCTACGTGCTCGCGGAAGCCGACAACGGGGCACCCGACGTCATCCTGCTTTCGACGGGCTCGGAGGTGCAGATCGCCTTGGACGCCCGTGAGCACCTGAAGAGCGACGGCATCCACGCCCGCGTCGTGTCGGTGCCGTGCCAGGAGTGGTTCGCCGAGCAGTCCGCGGAGTACCGCGAATCGGTCCTTCCGAAGGCGATCAGGGCGCGCGTCTCGATCGAGGCGGGCATCGCGCTGACCTGGGCGCCGTACCTCGGCGACGCGGGTCGCAGCATCTCGATCGAGCACTACGGCGCATCGGCCGACTACAAGACGCTGTACCGCGAGTTCGGCTTCACGACCGAGGCCACGGTGGCGGCCGCCAAGGACTCGATCGCCGCCGCCCACGCCTGACCCCCGACCACCACAGCCGGTAACACCCCCAAGAAACCAGGAATCAGAACCATGGCAGACAGCAAGACAGCAGAACTCTCCGCGATCGGCGTCAGCATCTGGCTCGACGACCTCTCGCGCGACCGCATCGTCTCGGGCGGCTTGCAGCAGCTCATCGACCAGCGCAACGTCGTCGGTGTGACCACCAACCCGACGATCTTCGCGACCGCCCTGGCCAAGGGCAACGGCTATGACAGCAAGGTGGCCGAGCTGGCCGCTGCCGGCACGCCGGTCACCTCGGCGGTCTTCGAGATCATCACGAGCGATGTCGCGGCCGCCTGCGACATCTTCGCGCCGGTCTACGAGCGCACCGGCCACGTCGACGGCCGCGTCTCGATCGAGGTCGAGCCGGGTCTGGCGCACGACGCGGCGGGCACCATCGCGCAGGCCAAGCGGCTCTGGCAGACGGTCGACAAGCCGAACGTGATGATCAAGATCCCCGCCACGATCGAGGGTCTCGAGGCCATCACCGCGGCGACCGCGGCCGGGATCAGCGTGAACGTGACCCTGATCTTCAGCCTCGAGCGCCACCGGGCCGTCATCGAGGCCTACCTGGCCGGACTGGAGCAGGCCAAGGCCGCCGGAATCGATCTGTCCACCATCCAGTCGGTCGCCTCGTTCTTCGTGTCGCGCGTCGACACCGAGGTCGACAAGCGCCTGGAGTCGATCGGCACCGATGAGGCGCTGGCGCTCAAGAGCCGCGCAGGAATCGCGAACGCCCAGCTCGCCTACCAGCTGTTCGAGCAGCAGTTCGCCACCGAGCGCGCGCAGGCGCTGCTCGCCGCCGGTGCCAACAAGCAACGGCCGCTCTGGGCCTCGACCGGCGTCAAAGACCCCGCGCTGCCCGACACCCTCTACGTCACCGAGCTCGCGGTGGCGGGCGTCGTCAACACGATGCCCGAGAAGACCCTTGAGGCGACCTACGACCACGCTCCGCTCCACGGGGATGCCGTCACCGGCTCGTACGCAGACGCCCAGTCCGTGCTCGACCAGCTGGCCGCGGTCGGCGTGGACTTCGACGACGTCACCGCCCTGCTCGAGAAGGAGGGCGTCGACAAGTTCAACGTGTCCTGGGGCGAGTTGCTCGACACCGTGACCGCCGCCTTGGAGGCCGCGAAGTGACCCTTCGGGTGCACGCGACCGGCGCCGCGGGCGACGCGGTCGCCCACTGGGTGCCGCGTCTGGTCGCCGATGCGGTGGCCAGCAACATCACCACGCAGGACGCGACTCTCTGGGGTCCGGACGCAGAGTCGGAAGCCTCGATCCGGTTGGGTTGGGTCGAGGCCATCGCCATCTCGCGACCCCTGGTGCAGCCGATCGCCGAACTTCGCGCGAAGCTGCTTGCCGCGGGCGTCACCCACTTCGTGCTGGGCGGCATGGGTGGATCGTCACTCGCCCCCGAGGTGATCACCCGCACCTACGGCGTCGCCTTGACCGTTCTCGACTCGACCGATCCCGGGCAGGTCAAGGCCGCGCTCGATGACCGGCTGACGGAAACTGCCGTGATCATCTCGTCGAAGTCCGGATCGACGCTCGAGACCGACAGTCAGAAGCGGATCTACGAGGAGTACTTCCGCAACGCTGGCATCGAGCCGACCGAGCGCATCGTGGTCGTCACCGACCCCGGCTCGCCTCTCGACGTCGCAGCCCGTGCCGACGGCTATCAGGTGTTCAACGCCGATCCCAATGTCGGCGGCCGCTACTCGGCACTGACCGCGTTCGGCCTCGTGCCGAGCGGCCTCGCCGGTGCCGACATCGGCAACCTGCTCGACGAGGCCGAGGCCGAGACCTTCGCGCTGGTGTTCGACAAGCCCGACAACCCGGCGCTCATCCTCGGGGCCGCGATCGCCGGAACCTCGCCGCTCAAGGACAAGCTGGGCATCGTCGCCGACACCACCCCGATCGTCGGTTTCGCCGACTGGGCCGAGCAGCTCATCGCGGAGTCCACGGGCAAGCTGGGCAAGGGTCTTCTGCCGGTCGTGCTCGACGTCGACTCCCCCGAACTCGCTGAGAACCTGCCCGACCTGCAGGTCGTGCGGTTGGTCGAGGAGGAGTCCGAGACCCGTCACGTGCGCGATGGTGAGATCGAGATCTCCGGCAGCCTCGGCGGTCAGATGCTGGTCTGGGAGTACGCGGTCGCGGTGGCCGGCATCCTGCTCGGGATCGACCCCTTCGACCAGCCGGATGTCGAGGCCGCCAAGGTGGCATCCCGCGCGTTGCTCGACAATCGCCCGGCGCCGGTGGACCCGCTGTTCGTCACCGACGAGGGCATCGAGGTCCGCGCGAGCGGCGGCCTGACGATCACCGAGCACACCCTCTCGGGCGCGATCGACGCCCTCCTGGCTGAGCTCGGCCCAACCGGGTACGTCGCGCTCCAGGCCTACCTCGACCGGGTGCACCACCCCGAGTTCGCGGCGCTGCGCGATGTCGTCGCCGCGAAGTCGAAGCGGCCCGTGACCTTCGGGTGGGGTCCGCGCTTCTTGCACTCGACAGGACAGTTCCACAAGGGCGGCCCCGCGATCGGGGTGTTCCTGCAGATCACCGCCCAGTACGACGGGCATCACGATCTGGACATTCCCGGTCGCCCGTTCACCTTCGGCCAGTTCATCCAGGCGCAGGCGGCCGGCGACGCGAGCGTGCTCGCCGAGCGCGGTCGCCCGGTGCTCACGTTGACGCTGCGCGATGTCGCAGCCGGAGCCGCCGCGATCACCGCGGCCATCGGCTGATCGCACGGCCATGTCCGTTCAGATCACCAAGGAATTCAACCCGCTGAGGTCGCCGTCCGACCGACGGCTCAACCGCATCGCGGGCCCGAGCGCCATCGTGATCTTCGGCGTGACGGGCGATCTGTCGCGCAAGAAGCTCATGCCGGCCGTGTACGACCTGGCCAACCGCGGTCTGCTGCCTCCGGGCTTCGCCCTGGTCGGGTTCGCCCGGCGGGATTGGGAGGACGAGGACTTCGAGCAGGTCGTCTACGAGAACGTGAAGGCGCACGCGCGCACGCCCTTCGACGACGATGTCTGGAATCAGCTCAAGGAGGGCATCCGCTTCGTCCAGGGCGAGTTCGACGACGACGAGGCCTTCGACCGGCTCAAAGAGACCCTGCACGAGCTCGATGAGGTGCGCGGGACGATGGGCAACCACGCCTTCTACCTGTCGATCCCGCCCAAGTCGTTCCCGCTGGTCACCGAGCAGCTCAAGCGGTCGGGTCTGGCCGACCCGCAGCCCGGGCAGTGGCGTCGCGTGGTCATCGAGAAGCCGTTCGGATCCGACCTGAAGACCGCTCGCGAGTTGAACGACGTCGTCGAGTCGGTGTTCCCGCCCGACGCCGTGTTCCGGATCGACCACTATCTCGGCAAGGAGACGGTCCAGAACATCCTGGCGCTGCGCTTCGCCAACCAGCTCTACGAGCCGATCTGGAACGCCAACTACGTGGACCACGTGCAGATCACCATGGCCGAGGACATCGGGGTGGGCGGCCGGGCCGGCTACTACGACGGAATCGGCGCGGCGCGCGACGTCATCCAGAACCACCTGCTGCAGCTGCTCGCTCTGACCGCCATGGAGGAGCCGGTGTCGTTCGACGCGTCCGACCTGCGCGCCGAGAAGGAGAAGGTGCTGTCTGCCGTCCACCTGCCGAGCGACCTCGGCGTCGCGACCGCGCGTGGCCAGTACTCGGCCGGCTGGCAGGGCGGCGAGCGGGTGCTCGGCTTCCTGCAGGAAGACGGGATGAGCCCCACGTCGACCACCGAGACCTATGCGGCGCTGAAGCTCGAGATCAACACCCGGCGATGGGCCGGAGTGCCCTTCTACCTGCGCGCCGGCAAACGGCTCGGCCGCCGGGTCACCGAGATCGCCGTGGTGTTCAAGCGCGCACCGCAGTACCTGTTCGCCGCGTCTCAGACCTCGGCGCTCGGGCAGAACGCGCTCGTCGTGCGTGTGCAGCCGGATGAGGGCGTCACGATCCGATTCGGCTCCAAGGTGCCGGGGGCCGGCATGCAGGTGCGCGACGTCACGATGGACTTCGGATACGGCCACGCCTTCACCGAGGCCAGCCCCGAGGCCTACGAGCGGTTGATCCTCGACGTCCTGCTCGGAGACCCGCCGCTGTTCCCGCGCCACCAGGAGGTCGAGCTCAGCTGGAAGATCCTCGACCCCATCGAGGAGTACTGGGCCACCCTGGGCCAGCCCGAGCAGTACAAGCCGGGCACCTGGGGGCCCGCGTCCGCGGACGAGATGCTGGCGCGCGACGGCCGAGTCTGGAGGCGCCCATGATCGTCGACCTGCCCGACACCACGACCAGTGCGGTGTCGAAAGCCCTGGTCAAGATCCGTGAAGAGGGCGGAGCGGTCGCTCTCGGTCGCGTCCTGACCCTGGTGATCGCGACTCCCCTTGGCGAAGAGGAGGAGGCGATCGAGGCCGCGAACGACGCCTCGCGCGAGCACCCGATGCGGGTGATCGTGCTGTCGAAGAACCCCGATCCGAAGGCCAAGGAGGATCCGCGGCTCGACGCCCAGATCCGGGTCGGCGGGGACGCGGGAGCCAGCGAGGTCATCGTGCTGCGTGCATACGGCCCGACGGCGTCCGACGAGGAGGGGCTGGTGACGAGTCTCTTGCTGCCGGACGCCCCGGTCGTGGTCTGGTGGCCGAGCCACGGCCCAGCCGAGCCCAGCACGTCGCCGCTCGGCAAGATCGCGCAGCGCCGGATCACGGATGCCGCCGAGGCGCCGAACCCGGTTCAAGCGCTCAAGAACCTCGGTGCGCACTACGCGCCGGGTGACACCGACTTCGCCTGGACCCGGCTGACCCTGTGGCGCGCGCAGCTCGCCGCGGTGCTCGACCAGCCGCCGTTCGAACCGGTCACCGCGGTGGCCGTCAGCGGGTCGTCCGACTCGCCGTCCACCGAGCTGCTGGCCGCCTGGTTGCAGCTCGCTCTCCAGGTCAAGGTGACGATGGAGATCACCAGCCCGGTGCACGGTTCGAGCGGCATCCACGGGGTGCGCCTCGAACGCGCGTCCGGGGTGATCGACCTCGAGCGCGTCACGCCGGCGATCGCCACCCTGGTGCAGCCGAATCAGCCGACGCACGACATCTCGCTGCCCCGCCGCAACCTGCGCGACTGCCTGGCCGAAGAGCTGCGCAGGCTCGACCCCGACGATCTGTTCGGCGAGGTCGTGCAGCGCGGCGTGCCGCAGTTGGACGCTCCCGCACCTCGCCGCGCGAAGTCCCGGTCCGCACGAGGTGCAGCGTGAGCAACGAGCGCCGGGTGCTCGTGCACCCCGACAAAGAGACCCTGGCCAGCAGTGTCGCGGCGCGTTTCATCACGAAGACCGTCGATGTGCTCGACGACCGCGGTGAGGCCAATGTCTGTTTGACCGGTGGGACTATGGGGGCGGCTGTGCTCGCGGCGATCAACGCGTCCCCCGCGCGCGACAGCGTGGACTGGAGCAGGATCACGTTCTGGTGGGGCGACGAGCGCTACCTGCCGATGGGCGATCCCGATCGCAACGACACCCAGTCGCGAGCAGCCCTGCTCGATCACCTCCGGCTGGACGCCGCCCAGATCAAGTCGCTCCCCGCCCCGGGCGATCAGCCCGATATCGAGCAGGCAGCGCGGTACTACGAGCAGGAGCTCGCCGACGGTGCGGACGGCGACGCCCGGTACCCCCGATTCGACATCACCTTTCTCGGGGTGGGTCCCGACGGGCATATCGCATCGCTCTTCCCGGACCACGCCGCGGTGCACGAGACCGAGCGCGTGGTGGTCGCCGAGACAGACTCCCCCAAGCCGCCGCCGCTGCGGCTGAGCCTGACGCTGCCGGTGATCAACTCCTCGGACCGGGTGTGGCTGGTGCTCTCCGGCACCGACAAGGCCTCCGCCCTCGGCCTCGCCCTGGCCGGCGCGAACATCAACGACGTCCCCGCAGCGGGCGCCCAGGGTCGCAAGCGCACGGTCTTCTTCGTCGACCAGGATGCCGCTGCCGAGGTTCCCGAGAACCTCATCGCGCCGTCGTACTACTGGACGTCGGACGACGAGCAGTCGGACTAGCTACTTCGAGGCGGTGCCCCGACGCGCCCGCAGCTGCTCGAGCGCCTCATCGAGAAGCTGCTCGGCCTCCTTCTCGGAGCGCCGCTCCTTCACGTACGCCAGGTGGGTCTTGTACGGCTCCATCTTGGCGAGCTGCGGAGGATTGTCTTTGTCGCGACCGGCGGGCAGCCCGGAGTTCGGGCTGTCGATGATGTCGGGGATCTCTTCGTCGGGGAGGTTCGCCGCGAAATACCGCACGGTCTCGTTGCCGAGCGCGTCCCAGTACGAGATGCTCACCCGCTCGGCGTGATACCCGCGGTCCTGCTCGCCCATCGGACCGGATCCGACTCGCGATCCTCGGATCGCGCTGCCGCCTGAAGCCATCTGTTCTCCCTAAGCCGGCACTGTGCCTGGTGGTTCTCGGGCTCTCAGCCCGAGAACTTGACGATGAGACCCAGCACCACGATGCTCGAGATCCACACCAGGCCCAGGATGACCGTGATGCGGTTCAGGTTGCGCTCGGCGACACCCGATGCCCCGAGGTTCGACGTGACGCCGCCCCCGAACATGTCCGAGAGCCCCCCGCCTCGACCGCGGTGCAGCAGGATCAGCAGGGTCAGCAGCAAGCTGGTGACGCCGAGGATCACCTGCACGATGACCTGAAGAATTTCCACGACTGTCCCTATCTGGCGTTGGAGTTGCTCGGGATAGTCTACGTGCCGACGTGCTGCTGGTAGCGCACGATCGACGAGAACTCGTCGAGCAGCAGGCTCGCGCCACCCACGAGCGCCCCGTCGATGTCCGGCTCGCGCATGAAGCCCGCAATGTTGGATGCCTTCACAGAGCCGCCGTAGAGGATTCGGGTGGCGGCCGCGGCCTCATCCCCCAGCAGCTCGGCGATCACGACTCTGAGGGCCGCACAGACCTGCTGAGCCTGCTCGCTGGTCGCCGCCTGCCCGGAACCGATCGCCCAGACCGGCTCGTAGGCCACCACCACCGGATTGCCCTTCGCGGCGCCGCCAAGGGCGACCCGCAACTGGGCGACCGGCACGGCGCTCGGGCCGTGGGTCTCGAGGTCGTCCGCGGTCTCGCCGACGCAGACGATCGGCACGAGGTCGTGGCGGTGGGCGGCGGCGACCTTCGCCGCCACCAGTTCGTCGGTCTCGCCGTGGTACTGCCTGCGCTCGGAATGCCCGATGATCACGTAGCTCGAGTCGAGGGCCTTGAGGAACGCACCGGAGATCTCGCCGGTGTACGCGCCGCTGTCGTGCTCGGAGAGGTCCTGCCCACCGAAGGCGATCGGCAGATCGTCGGCGTTCACCAGGGTCTGTACCGAGCGCAGGTCGGTGAAGGGCGGGAAGACCGCCACCTCGACCTTCGCGGCGTCGTGACGGGCGTCTTTGAGGGTCCAGGCCAACTTCTGCACGAAGGCGATCGCCTGCAGATGGTCCAGGTTCATCTTCCAGTTGCCGGCGATCAGGGGCGTCCTGCCGTGCGGGTCGCTGCTCACTGCCATCCGAGCACCTCCAGGCCGGGGAGTTCTTTTCCTTCGAGGAACTCGAGGCTGGCGCCGCCACCGGTCGAGATGTGCCCGAACTGATCGTCGCGGAATCCGAGCTGGCGCACAGCGGCTGCCGAATCGCCTCCGCCCACCACCCCGAGCCCGGTCACCTTGGTCAGCGCCTCGGCGACCGCCCGGGTGCCGGCCGCGAAGGGTTCGAGCTCGAAGACGCCCATCGGGCCGTTCCAGAACACCGTGGTCGAGCTCTCGATGAGCTCGGCGAAGCGCGCGGCCGTGTCGGGGCCGATGTCAAGACCGATCCCCTTCTCGCCGAACGGGGTGCTCTCGATCGCGTCGGCGGGCGCGACCACGTGGTCGGCGTCGGCGCCGAAGTGCGAGGCGACCACGACATCCGTCGGGATGACCAGCTCGACCCCGCGATCGGCGGCCTCGGCGAGGTATCGCTTCACGGTGTCGAGCTGGTCGGCGTCGAGCAGGCTCTTGCCGATCTTGTACCCCTGGGCGGCCAGGAAGGTGAACAGCATCCCTCCCCCGATCAGCAAGCGGTCGACCTTGGGCAGCAGGGCATCGATCACGCCGAGCTTGTCGCTGACCTTGGAGCCGCCGAGCACGACCGTGTACGGCTTGGCGGGATCACGGGTGAGCCGCTCGAGCACGCCGAGTTCCGCCTCGACCAGCCGGCCGGCGGCGGAGGGCAGCAACTGTGCGAGCTCGTAGACGCTGGCTTGCTTGCGATGCACGACCCCGAAGCCGTCGGACACGAACGCATCGCCGAACCGGGCGAGCTTCTTGGCGAATGCCTCGCGGTCGCCGTGGTCTTTCGAGGTCTCGTGACCCTCGAATCGCAGATTCTCGAGCAGGGCCACGCCACCCTGGTGGAGGGCATGGACGACGTCGTGGGCCTCATCGCCGACGGTATCTCCCGCGAAGGCGACCGGCGCGTCAAGCAGTTCGCTCAACCGCCCGGCCACCGGCTCGAGGCTGTACTTCGCGTCGTGCTTGCCATCCGGGCGGCCGAGGTGCGAGATCGCGACGACCTTCGCGCCCGCGCGGGTCAGCTCCCGGAGGGTGCCGACCGACGCGCGGACGCGGCCGTCGTCGGTGATCGTGCCGTGATCGAGCGGGACGTTCAGGTCGCAGCGGACGATGACCCGCTTGCCGAGCAGGTTTCCCAGCGACTCGATCGTGCGGAGCGTCACAGCAGGCTCTAGAGCTTGCCGGCGACGTACTCGGTGATGTCGACGAGCCGGTTGGAGTAGCCCCACTCGTTGTCGTACCAGGACGCCACCTTGACGGTGTTGCCGATCACCTTGGTCAGACCCGCGTCGAAGATCGACGAGTGCGCGTCGCCCTGGATGTCGGACGACACGATCTGGTCTTCGGTGTACTTGAGGATGCCCTTGAGCGGCCCCTCTGCGGCCTTCTTGTAGGCGGCGTTGATCTGGTCGACCGTGACCGGAGTCGAGGTCTCGAGGGTGAGGTCGGTGATCGAGCCCGTGATGACCGGCACGCGGAGCGCGTAGCCGTCGAGCTTGCCGACGAGCTCGGGGATGACCAGCCCGAGCGCCTTGGCAGCGCCGGTCGAGGTGGGGATGATGTTGGCCGCCGCGGCACGCGCACGACGCCAGTCGCTGTGCGGGCCGTCCTGCAGGTTCTGATCGGCGGTGTAGGCGTGGACCGTGACCATCAGGCCGCGCTCGATGCCGAACTCGTCCATGAACACCTTGGCCAGCGGCGCGAGGCAGTTCGTGGTGCACGACGCGTTCGAGATGATGTCGTGCGTCGCCGGGTCGTATGTACCCTCGTTCACTCCGAGCACGAGGGTGGCCACGTCGTCGCCCGATGCGGGAGCCGAGACGATGACCTTCTTGGCGCCCGCCTCGATGTGCTTGCGGGCATCCGACGACTTGGTGAACCGGCCGGTCGACTCGACGACCAGCTCGACGCCCAGGGCGCCCCACGGGAGGGCAGCGGGGTCGCGCTCCGCCAGGACCTTGATCGACTTGCCATTGACGACGATGCTGTCGCCGTCGACCTCGACGGTGGCATCCAGACGGCCGGCGACCGTGTCGTACTTCAGGAGGTGGGCCAACGCGGCGGGGCTGTCGAGGTCGTTGACCGCGACGATCTCGAGGTCACTCCCCTTCGCAAGCGCGGCGCGGAAGAAGTTGCGACCGATTCGGCCGAAGCCGTTGATCCCGATCTTGACAGACACAGATTCTCCTTGGGTGGCGCGGTGGCAGCGCCGGGAAATGATGTGGTGGAAGGGATGCGGCCGGGGCCCGAGCTCGATGCTCAGTCCCCGGCCGCGATGCCGTTACGACAGTAGCAGCAGCCCGTCGGTCTTCTCGCGCGCCGTCGTGAAGCGCAAGCCGGCGTTCTGCCAGTTGGCGATGTTCCAGAAGGCCTTGACGTAATCCGCCTTCACATTCAGGTAGTCGAGGTAGAAGGCGTGCTCCCACATGTCCAGCTGGAGAACCGGAATGGTGCCCATGGCCGAGTTGGCCTGCTGGTCGAACAGCTGCTGGATGATCAGCTGCTGCCCGATCGGATCCCACGACAGCACCGCCCAGCCCGACCCCTGGATGCCGGTCGCCGCGGCCGTGAAGTGCGCGACGAACTTGTCGAACGAGCCGAACCCGTCGTCGATGGCCGACGCGAGCTCGCCGGTCGGCTTGTCGCCGCCGTCCGGGCTCAGGTTGGTCCAGAAGATGGAGTGATTGACGTGACCCCCGAGGTTGAAGGCCAGGTCTTTCTCAAGCTTGTTGACGTTGGTGAGGTCGCCCGAATCGCGAGCCTCGGCGAGCTTCTGCAAGGCGGTATTCGCCCCGGTGACGTACGCCGCGTGGTGCTTGTCGTGGTGAAGCTCCATGATCTTGGCGCTGATGTGCGGCTCGAGCGCCGCGTAGTCGTATGGAAGGTCGGGGAGCGTGTAGTCAGCCATCGATGTTCTCCTAGCGTTCGGCCCCACGGCGGGAATCGATTCGAACCGCAGGTGACGTGTTCAGTCTATTGAGGGCAACCGAACAGCAACCTCCGTGCTTCCCGTGAGGGCCGCAGAGGACCAGCGAAGCGCGGCGGCGTGTACGTCGCGCGGAGCGGGTGCGCCGCAGGAGCGGCGGCGCACAAGAAGACCAGCGAAGCGCGGCGGCCTGTACGTCGCGCGGAGCGGGTGCGCCGCAGAGGCGGCGGTGCACAAGAAAGCTCAGTCCAGGTCGTCCGGCAGGCCGTGGTCGGTGCCGGGGAGGCCGTGGTCTGCGGCGTGCTTGTCGGCCATCGCCAGGAGGCGGCGGATGCGGCCGGCCACGGCATCCTTGGTCATCGGCGGATCGGCGTGGTGGCCCAGTTCGTCCAGGCTCGAGTCGCGGAATCGCAGACGAAGCTCGCCGGCGTAGCGCAGGTGGTCGGGGACGTCGTCGCCGAGCAGTTCGAGGGCGCGTTCGACCCGAGCGCACGCCGCGACCGCCGCCTGCGCGGAGCGCCGCAGGTTGGCGTCGTCGAAGTTCACCAGGCGGTTCGCCGTTGCGCGCACCTCGCGTCGCTGCCGCAGCTCCTCCCAGGCGGTCAGGCTGCGTTCCGCACCCATCAGCTTGAGCATCGCGCCGATCGCCTCGCCGTCGCGGATGACCACCCGGTGCACGCCGCGCACCTCGCGCGCCTTTGCGGAGATCTTCAGTCGGCCCGCGGCCCCCACAAGCGCCATCGCCGATTCATTGCCCGGGCAGCTCACTTCGAGCGCGGCCGACCGCCCGGGGTCGGTCAGCGAGCCGTGCGCCAGGAAGGCGCCGCGCCAGACGGCGGCGAGCTCTTCGCGCGACCCGGTCGTCAACCGGTTCGGCAGTCCGCGAACCGGACGTCGCCGGGCGTCGAGCAGGCCGGTCTGCCGGGCCAGGGTCTCTCCCCCGTCGATCACCCGGACCAGGTAGGTGCTGGTGCGACGGAGGTTGCTGCCCGAGATGACGGACACCTCGCTGCGGACGCCGTACAGCTCGGCGAGGTCCTTGCGCACGCGGCGCGCGATCTGCGGCGAGTCCAGCTCGGACTCCACGGCGATGCGGCCCGAGATGATGTGCAGACCGCCCGAGAATCGCAACAGGGCCGCCAGTTCCGCGGCTCGAACCGCGGTCTTGCCGACCTCGACGCTGGCGAGTTCTTCTTTCACGTCGGCGGTCAATGCCACGCGGTCTTCCTTCTTCCGGTCGGACGGGAGCCGTCGGCTCCGAATTCTGTCGTCCCCTACTCGCGACCCAGGTCGCGATGGCGCACATTGACGGTGACACCCGGCAACTCACGCAGTCGGCGCCCCAGTTCTTCTGCGATCGCCACCGAACGGTGCTTGCCGCCTGTGCACCCCACAGCGATCGTAGCGTGCCGCTTGTTCTCCCGACGGTACCCGCCGAGCACCGGGGCCAGGGCCGCGGCGTAGGCATCCACGAACTCGAGGGCGCCCTCGGAGCCGAGCACATAGTCGCGCACCGGCTCGTCGAGTCCGCTCTGGTTGCGCAGCTCGGGCACCCAGAACGGATTCGGCAGGAAGCGCGCATCCGCGACGCCGTCGGCGTCTGAGGGCAGCCCGTACTTGAAGCCGAAGCTCACCACCGTGACCCGGGTCGCGTCGCCGTCCTCCGAGAACTGCTCGGCGACCACGGTGGCCAGCTGATGGATGTTGAGGTCCGAGGTGTCGATGACC
>Ga0207690_10001120_pt1 | contig 17096 bp, 8 predicted proteins | sample KBSC23metaG_FD_184315 | JGI IMG/M metagenome (GOLD analysis project Ga0207690, IMG submission 184315) | Corn rhizosphere microbial communities from Kellogg Biological Station, Michigan, USA - KBS C2-3 metaG (SPAdes) (version 2) | ecosystem: Host-associated > Plants > Roots > Rhizosphere > Soil ...
GATCCAGACGATCCATGCGTTCGCCCAGTCGCTGCTGGCGGCCTTCCCGGCCGAAGCGGGGATCACCCCAGGTTTCCAGCCGATCGAAGGCAGGGCGGAACAGGACCTTGTGCGGCGGACGCTCGCCGATCTGATGGCGGATGCGGAAGCCGACGGCGATCAGCAGCTGATCGGCGACGTCCAGTGCCTTAGCCGACGCCTGGGCGAGTTCGGCGCGGTCGAATATCTGCAGGCCTGCGCCCGGCGGAACGAAGCGCTTGCGGCGCTGGGCCCTCGCGATGTGATCGAGCCCTTGATCCGCGGCATCATGCACCTGCCCGAGGGCTCGGTGGAGGATTATCTTTCCGCGCAATGTGCCGACGACGGGTTCGATTGCGACCTCCTGCGCGCAATCGCGAACGCGAACCGGAGCTGGGGGACCAGCACGGGTCACAAGATCGTCGATCAGATCGATCGCTGGCTGGCGATGGACGGCGGTTCGCGCGCAGGGGCTCTGCCCGACCTTTCGCTCATCGTGTTCACCGGCAAGGGCGACCTCAGGCGAAGCCAAGCCGGCCAGCTCAAGGCCGATCCCGATTACGACCGACATGTCGAGCGGCTCTCGGACAAGATCGCGGAGCTTTTGCAGGTGCAGCGCGCCTCAAAGCTCGCCGCGGACATGGCTGCCGGACTGCGCGCGGGGCAGGCCTTCGCCAAGTCTTATACGAGCGCCAAGCGGGCCGCCGGCGTCGCCGACTTCAACGATCTGATCGAATGGACTCGCGCCCTGTTCCGGCAGCCCGGCATGGGCGACTGGGTGCGCTACAAGCTCGACCGCGAGGTCGACCATGTGCTGGTGGACGAGGCGCAGGACACCAACGCCGCGCAATGGGAAATCATCGAGCAGCTGGTCGAGGAATATTTCAGCGGGTCGAGCGAGAGCGAGGGCCGGCGCCGAACCCTGTTCATGGTCGGCGACTTCAAGCAGGCGATCTACGGCTTCCAGGGAACCGACCCCAAAAGGTTCAACGAAGCCCGGCAGCATTTCAAGCGGCGTGCAGAGGAGCTGGCCGACGCCGAGAGCGCGCAGGACCTGCTGAAGCAGCGCTCGCGCGAATTCCGCGACCTGTCGATCGCCGCCAGCTTCCGCTCGGCCCAGCCCGTGCTCGACGTCGTCGACGCGGTCATCGGTCAGCTCGGCCATGGAGCGATGGCATTGAGCGAAGCGCCGCCGCCGCATGTCGCGCACCACGTCGGCCGACCCGGGCAGGTCGAGCTGTGGCAGCCCTTCGTCCCGGAGGTGGATGACGACGGCGAAGAAGGGGAGGAAAGCTGGATCACGCTCCGGGCGCGGCAATATGCCGATGCGCTTGCCGAGCGCATTCGCGAGCTAGTTCTCGAGGCGCCGTATCTGCCCTCGGCAAAGCGCGCACTGACCCCGGGCGACATCCTCGTTCTGGTTCGCAGCCGCGGCGAGCTCGCGTCGCTGGTCGTCGCGCGGCTGTTCACCGCCGGAGTTCCCGTCGCGGGCGTCGACCGGCTTCACCTCCACGAGCCGCTGGCGGTCCAGGACTTGCTCGCTGCCGTGAAGTTCGCGGTCCAGCCGGACGACGACCTCAGCCTCGCATGTTTGCTGGTGTCGCCGCTGATCGGCTGGGATCAGGGGCAGCTCCGGGCGCTCGCTTTCGGCCGGAAAGGGCGATTGTGGGGCCGGCTGCGGGAGCGGGCAGACGAGTGGGAGGCATTCCGGTCTGCGCATGATTCGCTCGTCGAGCTGCTCAGGATCGCCGATTTCACGACGCCGTCGGTCTTCCTTGAGACCATTCTTTCCGGGCCGATGCAGGGCCGGCGCAAGCTCTACGCCCGTCTTGGCATGGCGGCGCGCGATCCGATCGACGAACTGATGAACAGCGCGCTCGAGTTCGAGCGCGGCGAGACGGCCTCGCTCGACCGGTTCCTCGCATGGTTCTCGCGCGGGACGGTCGACGTGCAGCGCGATCCGGGGCGGCCCGGAAACGAGGTCCGGGTGATGACCGTGCATGGCGCCAAGGGCCTCGAGGCGCCGGTCGTGATCCTCGCCGATGCGACGGCCGACCCGGCAAAGCTTGGACGGACGCCGATCACGCTGGACTTCGAGATCGGCCCGGCGGGCGTGGCCCCGCTGATTCGCCCGAAGAAGGAGGAGCGCGGTCCCCCGTTCGAGGAGAGGATCGCAGAAGAGGAGAGGCGCGACCTCGAAGAGCATTGGCGGCTGCTCTACGTCGCGCTCACCCGCGCGGCTGACCGGCTGATCGTCACCGGAGTGGCGCCCAAGCCGAAGAAGGACGGGTCCGACGCGCGGCCGGTCAATTGCTGGCATGTCGCGGTCGAGCGCGCGATGGCGGCTGTGAACGCCGAGGCAGCCGATCACGGACGTTGGGGCGCGGGGCTCCTCTATGGCAGCGCGGCGTCCGGGAGAGCGAAAGCGAAGCCGGAAAGGCCCGCGCCGCAGCCGATTGCGATCCCGTCCTGGGCCAATGCGCCGGCGCCGCCCGAAGCGCGCCCGCCACGCCCGCTCGCACCGTCGGCGATCGCGGCCGACGACGAGAGCGCGGCGCCGCCGAGCGAGGCGATGCGCGCGGCTGCGCTTCGCGGCACGTGGATCCATCAGCTGCTCGAGCGGCTGCCGACGGTCGCGCCGCGCGAACGTCCGGAGGCGGCCGACCGATGGCTCGAGCGCTCGGCCAGAGTCGCGAACGCCCCGACGCGGGCCGAAATCGTGGAGCAGGTGTGCTCGATCATCGCCGATGCGCGGTTTACGGCCCTGTTCGGCGAGGGCTCGCTCGGGGAAGCCCCGCTGGCCGCGACGCTTCCCGATGGGCGCGTGATCGCCGGCACCGTCGACCGGCTGCTCGTGCAGGACGACCGAATTTCCGTGATCGACTTCAAGACGGGACGGGTGCCGCCGGGCGACGGCGAAATCCCCAAGGCGCACCGGGCGCAGATGCAGGCTTATGTTGAGGCGCTGCGCGTGATCTTTCCAGGGCGGACGGTCAACGCGGCCTTGCTCTACACTGCTGGGCCAAAACTGATCCAAGTCATGACTTGAGAGGCGGCGGGCGAGCGCCCATATGCGCGTTAACTTTTGCAGGAGAGTCGCGCGCCATGGCCACCAAGACGGTCACCGACCAGAGTTTTTCATCCGACGTCCTCGGCGCCGACGGGCCCGTGCTCGTCGATTTCTGGGCCGAATGGTGCGGGCCGTGCCGGATGATCGCCCCTGCTCTGGAGGAGATCGCCAACGATCTCGGCGACAAGGTGACGGTCGCAAAGCTCAACATCGACGAGAATCCGGACACGCCGGGCCGCTACGGAGTGCGCGGAATCCCGACGATGCTCCTCTTCAAGGGCGGCCAGCCGATCGCGCAGAAGGTCGGCGCCGCGCCGCGAAGCCAGATCCAGCAGTGGCTCGAGAGCAATCTCGACGCCCCGACGCAGCAGGTCGGCTGAAAATCTAAGTTCGCCATTCCCGCGGAAGCGGGAATCTGGTCCTTTCTTCTTTGCTGGGTCCCCGCTTTCGCGGGGATGACGATTAACGGACGGGCGGTTCCGTGCCCTTCAAGCCTCTCGTATTCGGACGGAACTTGTCGTGCCGGGGGAGATCGTCCTTCGGCTCGAACCAGCCGATCCTGCTCCCCCAGAAGATGTGAAAGCCGGGCGCGACCGCTTCCGGGTCGTCCAGCGTCGCGACGCTAAAGTCGACCGTCTCCGGCTGATGATCGACCTTCATCAGGAAGGGCGTGCCGCATTCCGAGCAGAACTCGCGCTGGCCGAAGCTCGACGAGCGCACTGACCGCACCTTATCCGCGCCCTCGGTCCACAGCAGGTCGCCATCGCGGACGCTAGCGAACACCATCGCCGGAGCGCCGCTGTTCAGCTGGCATGTCCGGCAGTGACAGTAGCCGCAGTCGAAGGGGTCGCTTTTCAGCTCGTAACGGACCGCTCCGCACAGGCATCCGCCGGTCAATCCAGCCATTTGTTCACGGTCCCTTTAATTGACTACGGCTAGGGCGCTCCTTACATCGCCGGACGCAGTTTCCCAGAGCGTCGGCGGGCCGTTTTACCGTCTTCTCAACGCCCGGGATTTTTAAGGGAATTCATGTGTTCGCCGCAGTGGCAAAGAGCATCTTCGGATCGGCCAACGACCGTTATGTCCGAGGTCTCGGAAAATATGTCGACGCAGTCAATGCGCTGGAGCCAAACATCCAGGCGCTTTCGGACGAGGATCTGCGCGGCCAGACCGAGCTGTTCCGCCAGCGGCTGGCGAACGGCGAGAAGCTCGACAATTTGCTTCCCGAAGCGTTCGCCACGGTTCGCGAAGCCGCGATCCGGACGCTTGGGCAGCGTCACTACGACGTCCAGCTAATCGGCGGAATCGCGCTCCACCGGGGTGAGATCGCCGAGATGAAGACGGGCGAGGGCAAGACGCTGGTCGCGACGCTCGCGGTCTATCTGAACGCGCTGGAAGGCAAGGGCGTCCACGTCGTCACCGTCAACGATTATCTCGCCCGCCGCGACGCCGACTGGATGGGCCAGATCTACCGCTTCCTCGGAATGCAGGTCGGGGTGATCATTCCGAACCTGACGGACGAAGAGCGGCGCGCCGCCTATGCCGCCGACATCACCTACGGCACGAACAACGAGTTCGGGTTCGACTATTTGCGCGACAATATGAAGTTCACGCGCGACCAGATGGTCCAGCGGCCCTTCAACTTCGCGATCGTCGACGAGGTGGATTCGATCCTGATCGATGAGGCCCGGACCCCGCTGATCATCTCGGGCCCGACCGACGACAAGTCGGACCTCTACATCGGCGCCGATGGGATCGTGAAGTCGCTGGTGCCGGACGATTACGACATGGACGAGAAGCAGAAGAGCGTCGTCCTGACGGAGGACGGCACCGAAAAGGCGGAGCGGATGCTCGAGGAAGCCGGGCTGATCGAGGGCCGCAACCTCTACGACATCGCCAACACGCAGGTCGTCCACCACTTGAACCAGGCCTTGAAGGCCAACGTCATGTTCAAGAAGGACATCGACTATATCGTGAAGGACGGAAAGGTCGTCATTATCGACGAGTTCACCGGCCGGATGATGGAGGGGCGGCGCTGGTCGGACGGACTTCACCAGGCGGTCGAGGCCAAGGAAGGCGTGACGATCGAGCCCGAGAACCAGACTCTCGCCTCGATCACCTTCCAGAACTATTTCCGGATGTATCCGAAGCTATCGGGAATGACCGGCACGGCGATGACAGAAGCGCCGGAATTCTTCGACATCTACAAGATGAACGTGGTCGCGATCCCGACCAACGTGCCGGTCCAGCGGATCGACGAGGACGACGTCTTCTACAAGACGATGCCCGAGAAATTCGCGGCGATCGCCAAGGAGCTGAAAGAGAAGCAGGAGCTCGGCCAGCCGGTGCTCGTCGGCACCGTCTCAATCGAGAAGTCGGAGATGCTGTCCGAATATCTCCACAAGGAAGGCGTCAAGCATTCGGTGCTGAATGCACGCTTCCACGAGCAAGAGGCGCACATCGTCGCTCAGGCGGGCCGCAAGCGGGCGATCACCATCGCGACCAACATGGCCGGCCGCGGAACCGACATCCAGCTCGGCGGCAACCTCGAGTTCCGGATGTTGGACGAGCATCCCGATCTGGAAGAGGGCACGCCGGAGTATCAGGCGCAGGCCGAGAAGATCCGGGCCGAGATCGCCGCCGAAAAGCAGCATGTGCTTTCGATCGGCGGACTTTACGTGCTCGGCACCGAGCGGCACGAGAGCCGGCGCATCGACAACCAGCTGCGCGGACGTTCAGGCCGGCAGGGCGACCCCGGCCTGTCGAAATTCTACCTGAGCCTCGACGACGACCTTCTGCGCATCTTCGGCCCGCAGACCATGTTCTCGCGGCTGATGAACAAGAACCTCGAGGACGGCGAGGCGATCGTCAGCCCGTGGATCAGCAAGGCGATCGAAACCGCGCAGAAGAAGGTTGAGGCGCGCAACTACGACATCCGCAAGCAGGTCGTCGAATTCGACGACGTGATGAACGACCAGCGCAAGGTCATTTACGAGCAGCGCGCCGACATCATGGACGCAGACAGCGTCAGCGAGGTCATCGCCGACATGCGCGCCGAGACGGTCGGGGCGTTCGTGGCGGTGAACTGCCCCGAGGGCACCTATCCGGAGCAGTGGAACGTCGAGAATTTGAAGGAGAGCATCGAGGCCGTCCTGGGGCTCGAAGCGCCGATCGACGCCTGGTTGCGCGAAGACGAAGTTTCGCCCGAGATCGTTGCCGAGCGTCTGCAGAAGCTGGCCGACGATGCGATGGCCGCCAAGCTCGAGGGCGTCGAGCCGGATCGCTGGGGCGACGTCGAGAAGCAGATCCTGATCCAGACCCTGGACCATCATTGGAAGGAGCATCTCGCGACGCTCGACGCGTTGCGGCAGGTGATCCACCTGAGGAGCTATGCGCAGAAGAAGCCGATCGACGAGTATAAGCAGGAAGCGTTCATGCTGTTCGAACGGCTGCTCGTCTCCATCCGCGAGGAGGTGACGCGAATCCTCATGCGCGCGCAGGTGCAGCTCGAGGCGCCTCCTCCGCCGGTGCTCCCGGATTTCATCACGCAGCACCTCGATCCCTTTTCGGGCGATGACGACACGGCGGACATCGATGCGGCGACGGGCGCGGTGCTTTCGAGCGTTCCCTTCGCCAATATCCCGCAACAAGCGCTTCCGCAGCGCGAAGGCGGCGTCGCCGAGGCGCCCGTCAGCCGCAATGCGCCGTGCCCCTGCGGATCGGGCAAGAAGTACAAGCATTGCCACGGGCAGATCGCGTAGCGGCGGAGCGGAAAGCCGCTCCGAAGCCGATCGACCGCACGGAGCTGAGACGCGCCTACCGGCCTGCCGAAGAGCTGGTCGCGAAGGAGCGGATCGCGCAGGCGCGGCTGACGCCCCACGAACTCGGCGAGGCGACGGCCACCGCGCGGACGCTGGTGAAGGGCGTTCGCTCCCAGAAGCCGTCCGGCGTCGACGCTTTCCTCCATGCCTACGACCTCGGCTCGGACGAGGGCATCGCGATGATGTGCCTCGCCGAGGCGCTTCTGCGGATTCCCGACGCGCACACGGCCGATGAGCTGATCGCGGACAAGCTTTCTGGGCCAGACTGGTCGGACAAGCTCGGCCGTTCGGACTCGGCGTTCGTCAACGCCGCGACCTTCTCGCTTTTGCTGACTGGCAAGGTGCTGGAGGGCGCCCAGGATCGCTCGGACAATTGGAAGGCCGCCTTGGGACGTGCAGTCGGCCGCCTTGGAGAGCCGGTCGTGCGGACCGCGGTGCGCGAGGCGATGAAGATCCTCGGCCGCAATTTCGTGTTCGGGCGGACCATCGACGAGGCGCTTCAGCGCGCGAAGCCCGAGCGTTCGCGGGGCATCAGCCACAGCTTCGACATGCTGGGTGAGGCGGCGAAGACGTTCGACGATGCCGCGCGCTACAAGCAGGCCTATGCCAACGCGCTCGATCGGATCGCAAGAGAGGCGAAAGACGGGTTCAAGAAGTCGCCCGGTATTTCGGTCAAGCTGACCGCGCTTCATCCGCGGTTCGAGTTCACGCACCGCGACCAGGCGCTCGCGGCGGTCATTCCGGTCGTTCGCGACCTGGCGCTCAAGGCTGCCAGGGCGGATGTCCATTTCACCATCGACGCCGAGGAAGCCGACCGGCTCGAGCTTCAGATGGACGTGTTCGAGGCGCTGCTGGCCGACGACGAACTGTTCGCGAACGGCTGGGAAGGCTTCGGGATCGCGATCCAGGCCTATCAGAAGCGCGCTGCGCCGCTTGTCGATTGGGTCATCGAGGCCGCGCGGTCGCATGGACGCAAGCTCATGTGCCGGCTGGTGAAGGGCGCCTATTGGGATACGGAGGTCAAGCTGGCGCAGGTCGGCGGGCTGCCCGACTATCCGGTATGGACTCGCAAGGTCGCGACCGACGTTTCCTATCTCGCCTGCGCCAGGAAGATGCTCGCGGCGACCGACGTCATCTATCCCGCCTTCGCGACCCACAATGCGAACACGATCGGGCAGGTGAAGGCCCTCGCCCACGGCAAGGCGTTCGAGTTCCAGCGCCTGCACGGCATGGGCGAGGAGCTGTACGAAGAGCTGGCCGGGCTGGAGCGCCATCTCGGCGATTCCCCGACGCCGGTTCGGATTTACGCGCCGGTCGGTAGCCATAAGGAGCTGCTCGCGTACCTCGTCCGCAGGCTGCTCGAGAACGGCGCCAATTCGAGCTTCGTCAACCGAATCGCGGACGAGCAGGTGTCGATCGACCAACTGGTCGGGGATCCGGTCGCGGAGCTCGAAGCACTCGAGCCCAAGCGAAACCCGAAGATCGTCCTTCCGCCCGAGCTCTTCGGGAGCCAGCGCCGGAACAGCGCCGGGGTCGACCTCAGCGACCCGTTGGTGCGTGAGCCGTTGCTCGAGCGGCTGAAGGTGCTGGAAGCCAGGAGCTGGACCGCGAAGCCCGGAATCGGAAAGGGCGAGGGCAGGCCGATCGTATCGCCGCATGATCACCGGATCACCGTGGGAACGACCTTCGAGGCGACAGCCGAGGAGGTCGACCGCATGGCTCGGGCGGCGCACGCCGCGCAGGTCGCCTGGGATTCGCTTGGCGGCGAAGCGCGGGCTAAACTGCTCGAGCGCACCGCCGAGCTCTACGAACAGCATGCGGAAGAGTTTTTCTCGCTCTGCATTCGGGAAGCCGGGAAGACGCTGATCGACGCGGTCCTCGAAGTACGCGAGGCAGTCGATTTCCTGCGCTTCTACGCATCCGAAGCGCGGCGGCAGTTCACCAAGCCGCTCCCGCTTCCCGGTCCGACCGGAGAGCAGAACGAGCTGCGTTTGCATGGCCGCGGCGTGATCGCGGCCATTTCGCCGTGGAATTTCCCGCTCGCCATCTTCACCGGCCTGGTGTCGGCGCCGCTTGCCGCGGGGAATGCCGTCATCGCCAAGCCGGCCGGCCAAACGCCGCTGATCGGCGCCTTGGCGATCGAGTTGATGCACCGGGCGGGCATTCCGAAGGACATAGTCCAGCTCGCGCCCGGCTCCGGCAGGATCGTCGGCGGAACGCTGACTGCGCACCCACTGCTCTCGGGGGTCGTCTTCACCGGATCGACCGAGACCGCGCGAACGATCAACCGCACGCTGGCGGAGCGTGACGGGCCGATCATCCCGTTCGTCGCCGAAACCGGTGGTCAGAATGCGATGATCGTCGACTCATCGGCGCTGCCCGAGCAGGTGACGCGGGACGTCATTTCCTCAGCGTTCCAGAGCGCGGGGCAGCGCTGCTCCGCCTTGCGCGTTCTGTTCGTCCAGGAAGACGTCGCCGATGGGATGATCAAGATGATCGCCGGCGCGATGGAGGCGCTTAACGTCGGTGACCCGAGCGATCTCGCGACCGACGTCGGCCCGGTCATCGACGAGGCCGCGAAAAAGCTACTCGATGACCACCTCAAGTGGCTCGACAAGAATGCCAAGAAGATTTGCCGGCTGAAGCTGCCGAAGGAAGCCGCGAACGGCTGCTTCGTTGCTCCCGCATTTTACGAAATCAAGTCGCTAAGCCAATTGAATCAAGAGAATTTCGGCGCAATTCTTCACGTCATTCGCTTTGCCGGTGACGAGCTCGACAAGGTCGTCGATGCGATCAATACGACCGGCTACGGCCTGACGCTCGGCCTGCAAAGCCGGATCGACACGGTGCGCGATTATGTCGAGGAGCATGCCCGCGTCGGCAACTTCTACGTCAACCGCAACCAGATCGGCGCGGTGGTCGAAAGTCAGCCGTTCGGAGGCGAGGGGCTGAGCGGAACCGGCCCGAAAGCGGGAGGGCCGCATTATGTCGCGCGCTTCGCGACCGAGCGGGTCACCTGCATCGACACGACCGCGGCGGGCGGCAATGCGAGCCTCATGGCCTCGATCGAAGGCTGACTAGAGCGCTTCGAGCCTGAGCTCGTCTTCGAGATTCTCGCGGTCGCGGCCAATGGTGGCCGTCGCGCAATGCGTGCCGTCGACGAAATAGCGGGCGACGAACGACCCGCTTCCGAAATCCCCTTCGCAAGTGACGGCGTCCCAGCCGCTCGCGCGGCCGACATAGCGCAGCGTGACGCCGTACTGCTCAGTCCAGAAGAAGGGCGCGGAGTCGAAACGCCTGCGGTGACCCAGCATGTTGGCCGCCGCGGCCTGTCCCTGGCGCTCGGCGACGACCCAATGCTCGATGCGGGCCCGCTCGCCCGAGAGAGGGTTCGGGCAGGCGGCGATGTCTCCGGCGGCGTAGATGCCGGGCAGCGACGTTTCCAGATATTCGTCGACCAGCACGCCGTTCTTGACCGCCGCTCCGGCGCTTTCCGCCAGGCCCGTTCGCGGGCGCACGCCGATGCCGACGAGAACGAAGTCAGCCGGGATCGCTTCGCCGCCGCCAAGCGCCACCGCTTGCCCGTCGAAGCCCGCGACGACCGAGCTTAGATGGAAGCGCACGCCGTTGCGTTCGTGCAGCAGCTGGATTTCGCGTCCGAGCTCCTTGCCGAACACATGTTCGAGCGGGATCTCCTCGACCGAGACGATGTCGACCTCGACCTGCCGGTGGCGGAGCGCCGCGGCGGCCTCTAGCCCGATGAAGCTCGCGCCAATGATGACCGCGCGCGCGCCGGGCCGCGCTTGCTCGGCGATTGCTCGCGCGTCGGCGACGCTGCGCAGCGTGTAGACATTGGGTGCGTCGAAGCCAGGCAGCGGAAGGCGGTTCGGCTCGGCGCCGGTCGCGATGAGCAGTCGGTTAAACGGAAATTCTTCGCCCGACGCGCAATGGACCGTCCTCGACGTGGGGTCGATCCGGACGACTTCTGTCGAGAGCCGCAGGTCGATCTTGTTTCCTGAATACCATTCGTCGCCGCGCAGCCACAGCCATTCTTCGGGTGCGGAGCCGGCCAGATAGTCTTTCGAGAGGTTGGGCCGGTCGCACGGCGGGTCCGAGTCCGCGCTCAGCATCGTCACCTCGCCGGCAAATCCGAGCCGCCGGAGCTCGTGCGCGCAAGCGAGGCCGGCCGCGCCGCCGCCAATGATGACGATCCGCCGAACGTCCGTATCGGCGCGCGCGGGCGCCAGCTCATCCTCGGCTTTCCGCCTGACGAAAGCGCGCTCGCCCTCGACCTCGACCAGCCAGCGGTCGAGCGGATCGAGCGCGGGAGCGCGTAGCGCCGCTCCGCTGCGCAGGTCGAAACAGGCGTGATGGAGCGGGCAGCGAACCGTCGCCGAACCGATGACCCCATCGGCGAGCGCTCCGCCGTAATGCGTGCATGCGCCGCCCACCGCGAACAGCTCGCCGTCGAAGTTGGAAAGAAGGACGGGGTCATCGCCGACGCGGCCCGCGACGGTTTCGCCCGGCGGCACCTCGGAAAGCCCGATGCCCTCGGAAAAATCCGGTCCGGTAGCGCCTGCCGCTTCGCCCATTGTCTGTCCTCTTCCTAAACCCGCGACTATTCGATGTCGGGGGCTTGGCAAAGGTTCTTGGCTGGCGAGAAGAAATGGCTCCCCGGGCCTGATTCGAACAGGCGACCATTCGATTAACAGTCGAACGCTCTACCGCTGAGCTACCGGGGAGCAGCCCGTCAGGGCGCCGCGGCTAGATAGCGGAGACTTCCTCAAAGGCAAGTGTTCTCGGGCAATTTCAGGTCGCGAATTGCTCCATCGCAATGCGCTCGTCGAGCGCGTGCTCGGGATCGAACAGGAGGGTGAGCGAGCGCTCGCGGTCGAGGCGGATTTCCACCTTGGCGACGTCGCGGACTTCCGTCTGGTCGGCGACCGCGGAGACAGGCCGGTTCTCGGCCTCGAGGATCGTTAGGCACACCGCCGTGTCGTCGGGAAGGATCGCACCGGACCATCGGCGCGGGCGGAACGGACTGATCGGGGTCAGCGCCAGCATCTTCGCCTGAAGCGGCAGGATCGGTCCGCGCGCGGACAGGTTGTAGGCGGTCGAGCCAGCCGGCGTCGCCACCAGCACCCCGTCGCAGGCGAGCTCGGGCAAGGCGACGCGGCCGTTCACCGAAATCTCGATCTTCGCCGTTTGCCGGGTTTCCCTGAGCAGTGACACCTCGTTAATCGCGGCATGGGTGAAGGTCTTCCCGCCGACGGTGGTCGCGCGCATCTCGAGCGGCGCGACGTGGACCGGCTTGGCGCCTTCGATGCGCTCGCACAGCTGGTCGATCCGCCACTCGTTCATCAGGAAGCCGACCGTGCCCCGGTTCATCCCGAATACCGGCACCGGGGGGCGGTCGCCGTCGAGCATCTCGTGCAGCGTGTGGAGCATGAATCCGTCGCCGCCGAGCGCGACCAGCACTTCGGCTTCGCGGGCGGCGGCGAACTTGAAGCGGCGGCGAAGCAGCGCTTCGGCGGCCTTGGCGACGTCGGTGTGCGAAGAGAGCAGGCCGATCCCCCGGCTCGTGAGGTCGATTGGCGGCTTCTGTTCCTTCGCTGCGTCGGCGTTCAACTCGTCGCTCCTCGCTAGGCCGGGGGCAAGATAAGGGCATTGCGCCGCGAGGTCACTGTCCCGTTTCGGGCCGGGCCCGAGGAGCGCCTTCCGACGTGCCCGCAGGCCCGCTAGCGCCGTCACATCATGCTGAGGTGGGACAGCATCAGTGCTTGGGGGAGGCGGGCTTCGGACGTCGGGGCTACGCCGCCTGTCTCCCCCATTCGCGACATGATGCTCGAAGCGGCGATCGCGCACGAGCAGATCGATCTCCTCTTTCAGCCCATCATCGATGCGGCGTCCGGCGCGATGGTCGGGGCCGAGGCGCTGGCCCGCTCGACAATCGCGCGCGACGCCGAGACCTTGTTCGCGAGGGCAACGTCGGCGGCGCTCGGCGAGCGGCTGTCGCGGCTCGTCCAGCGCAAGGCGCTGCGCTGCGCCGCCGTCTGGGAGGGACCGCTCGCAAAGCTCCGCATTTCCGTCAACCTCCTTCCGGCGGATATCAGCCGCGAGGGCTATGAGCGCTGGCTCCTCGACGAGATCGATGCCGCGGCGATCGACCCCGCGCGGATCACGCTCGAGATCACCGAAAGCGCGCTGCTCGATGACCGCGAAAGCGTCGCTGCGAGGCTTGCGACTCTGCGCGAGGCGGGCCTTCGGATCGCGGTCGACGACTTTGGAACGGGCTATGCGAGCCTCGCCTATCTGACCTCGCTGCCGCTCGACATGCTAAAGATCGACCGCGGCCTGATTGGCGAGATCGTCGGACGGGAGAAGGACCGGATCGTCGTCAAGGCGCTGATCCATCTCGCGCGCGAGCTCGGCCTCCAGGTGGTGGTCGAAGGCGTTGAAACCGCGGAGCAGCTTGAGCTGCTCAGGGAATGGGGTTGCGATCTATACCAGGGCTTCCTCGGCTCGCGGCCTCTCAGCCATGAAGATCTGACCCGCTTTGCCGCCTAGGCCGCGGCGAGCTCCCTCTTTTCTCCCGCAGCCGCGACGCGTGCGAGGCCGCGCGCCAGCTGCACCGCGCCGTTGAGCCGGGCGTCGGGCGTCGGCCAGTTGCGCGAAACGGTCATCTTGCTGTCGGGTCTCAGCCTCGCCGCGCCCTTGAGGCGGTCGATGTAGGAGAGGAGGCCGGCAAGGTCAGGGAAGCCGCTTTCGGCGAAGGTGACGACCGCGCCCTTCGCTCCGATATCGAGCTTCGCGACCATCGCCTCGCGGCAATTGAGCTTCACCTCGACGATCTTCATGAGGTTGGCGGTTTCCTCCGGGAGCGCTCCGAAGCGGTCGATCAGCTCGGCGGCGAAGGCGTCGATCGCCTGCCGGTCCTCGAGCTCGCCGAGACGGCGGTAGAGGCCCATCCTGAGGTCGAGGTCGGGCACGTAATGCTCGGGGATCATGATTGGTGCGTCGACGCTGATCTGCGGCGAGAATTCCTCTTGTCGAGCGGCGCCGCCGGCCTTGACCTCGAGAATCGCGTCCTCGAGCATCGACTGATAGAGCTCGAACCCGACCTCCTTGATATGGCCCGACTGCTCGTCGCCGAGTAGGTTGCCGGCGCCGCGGATGTCGAGGTCGTGGCTCGCGAGCTGGAAGCCGGCGCCGAGGTTGTCGAGCTCGCTCAGCACCTGAAGGCGCTTTTGCGCGGCTTCGGTGATCGAGCGGTCGGCGGGCATGGTGAGATAGGCGTAGGCGCGCGACTTCGAGCGTCCGACGCGGCCGCGCAACTGGTAGAGCTGGGCGAGGCCGAAGCGGTCGGAGCGATAGACGACGAGCGTGTTGGCGCTCGGGATGTCGAGCCCGCTTTCGACGATCGTGGTCGAGAGCAGGACGTCATATTTGCGATCGTAGAAGGCACTCATCCGCTCCTCGACCTGGGTCGCGCTCATCTGGCCGTGGGCGGTGATGGACTTCACCTCCGGCACCTGGGTCCGCAGCCATTCCTCGATGTCGGGAAGATCGGCGACGCGGGGCACGACGAAGAAGCTCTGCCCGCCGCGGAAATGCTCGCGAAGAAGCGCTTCGCGAAGGACGACTCCGTCGAAGGGGGTGACGTAGGTCCGGACCGCGAGCCGGTCGACGGGCGGGGTCTGGATGACCGACAGCTCGCGAAGCCCGCTCATCGCCATCTGCAGGGTCCGCGGGATCGGGGTGGCGGTCAGCGTCAGCACGTGGACGTCGTTCTTCAGCGCCTTCAGCCGCTCCTTGTGGGCCACTCCGAAATGCTGCTCCTCATCGACGATGACCAGCCCCAGGCGTTTGAAGTTGACCGATTTCGCAAGCAGGGCGTGCGTACCGATGACGATATCGATCTTGCCCTCGGCGAGCCCTTCCTTCGTCCTTTTGGCTTCGGCAGCGGGAACGAGGCGAGACAGGCGCCCGATGTGGACTGGAAAGCCGTGGAAGCGCTCCACGAAATTCGAATAATGCTGGCGGGCGAGGAGGGTGGTGGGACAGATCAGCGCAACCTGCTTGCCGGACATCGCCATGACGAAGGCGGCGCGCAGCGCGACCTCGGTCTTGCCGAACCCGACATCGCCGCACACGAGCCGGTCCATCGGCTTGCCCGCTCCGAGGTCCTCGAGAACGTCGCCGATGGCGCGGTCCTGGTCGTCGGTCTCCTCGTAGGGGAAGCGGTTGACGAACTCGGGGTAGCTGGCGTCGGCCTCGGCCACGACTCCGGGGCGCGTGGCGCGCTGAGCCGCGACCTTGATGAGCTCGCCCGCGATCTCGCGGATCCGCTCCTTCATCCGCGCCTTGCGCCGCTGCCAGGCCTCGCCGCCCAGGCTGTCGAGCGAGACGCCCTCGCTCTCGTTCCCGTAGCGCGAGAGCAGCTCGATATTCTCGACCGGCACGTAGAGCTTGTCGCCGCGCGCATATTCGAGCGCGACGCAGTCGTGCGGCACCTTGCTGACCGGGATCTGCGTGAGGCCCTCGTAGCGGCCGATGCCGTGGTCGGCATGGACGACGAGGTCGCCCGGCGAGAGGGTCGCCAGCTCTTCGAGGAAGGCGGCTGCGGCTTTCTTCTTGCGGCGGCGGACGAGGCGGTCGCCGAGCATGTCCTGCTCGGTAAGGACGGCTACGTCGGGCGTGGTGAAGCCGTGATCGAGCGGCAGGACGAGTAGCGCCGGCTGCGTCTTGGACCCGAGCGCATCCTGCCAACTCTCGGCGAGCTTCTGCACCTTCAAGCCATGGTCTTCGAGGAGACCGCTCAGCCGCTCGCGCGCGCCGCGCGTGTAGCTTGCGAGCACGACCTTGCGGCTGCCGCGCCGCAGGTCGCCGATGTGCTTGGCGACCGCCTCATAGACATTGGCCTGCTGCGCGCGTTCGGGGGCGAAATCGCGTGCCGAATCGACCCCGAAATCGATGATCCGCTCGGATTCGGGCTCGTGGAAGGGCGAGGCGAGGTGGATCGGGCGATCGGCCTCGAAGCCTTCCCATTCCTTCTTCGAAAGGTAGAGCGCGTGCGGCTCGAGCGGGCGGTAGCTGCCGGGCGCGCTTTCCATCGCGCGCACGCGGTTCTGGTAATAATCGTCGATCGCCTCGCGCCGGCCCCCGACCGCCTGGTCCGCGGCGGCGTCGCGCAGGACGAGGTCGTTCTCGCCGAGATGGCCGAACAGCGTATCGAGCCGTTCCTCGAGCAGCGGCAGCCAATGCTCCATGCCCGACATCCGGCGGCCTTCGGACAGCGCCTGGTAGAGCGGGTCCTGGGTTGCCGCCGCTCCGAACTTCTCGCGGTAGGCGGATCGAAAGCGCTTGATGCTCTCGGCATCGAGCAGGGCCTCGGACGCCGGCATGAGCGTGAAAGCCTGGGCCTTGTCGGTCGAGCGCTGATCGGAGGGATCGAACCGGCGCAGGCTGTCGATCTCGTCGCCGAAGAAGTCGAGCCGAAGCGCCTGGCTCTCGCCGGCCGGGAAGAGGTCGATGAGCGACCCGCGGACCGCATATTCGCCATGTTCCGCGACTGTGTCGACGCGCTGGTATCCGAGCGCATTGAGCTGTGAGACCAGCACTTCGCGTTCGATCCGTTCCCCCTCGGCGATTCGGCGGGTGAGCTGGCGGATGCGGAAGGGCGGCAGCACCCGTTGCGTAGCGGCGCTGGCGGTCGCGACGAGAAGCTGCGGCTTGTCGCGCTTAGCCTGGAGCGCGCTCAGCGTCGCCAGCCGCTCCGCCATGACCCGGAGGGCAGGGGAGGCGCGGTCGTAGGGCAGGCAGTCCCAGCCGGGCAAGGTCAGAACCTCGACCTCCGGCGCGAACAGCGGGACGGTATCCGCTAGCGCCCGAAGCGCCGCTTCGTCCGCGACGATCGCCACCGCGCGGCCGCCGCCGCCCGTGCCGTGCGCCGCGCGCGCGAGATCGGCCGCGAGCCACGGCAGGAAGCCCGTCGGCACGCCGGCAAGGGTCAGCGGTTCATCGGCGCGGAGGACGCGCTGCAGCGGCTCGGTCATCGCGGGACCGGGATATAGTCGAGCTTCTTCAGCGCCTCGGTCATCGGCCCTGCGAACCGCTCCGGCGGCTCGGCGGTTCCGTGCGCCCAGGCCATGATATCGACGTCTTGGCTCTCCAGCATCGACTCGAAG
>Ga0207690_10001121_pt1 | contig 17093 bp, 12 predicted proteins | sample KBSC23metaG_FD_184315 | JGI IMG/M metagenome (GOLD analysis project Ga0207690, IMG submission 184315) | Corn rhizosphere microbial communities from Kellogg Biological Station, Michigan, USA - KBS C2-3 metaG (SPAdes) (version 2) | ecosystem: Host-associated > Plants > Roots > Rhizosphere > Soil ...
CCGGCCGCGAGCCCTCGCCGGCGGTGGTCATCGCGAACCGCCTGCCGACCTATGTCGCGCCCAAGGCGGTCACGGGGCCGTCTTTGCCCCTCTCCCCGCTCCTCGCCTACGGGACCCCGACGCGGCAGGTTTCTGGCCGGGTCGACGCCGCCGCGCCGCCCCCGCCGAGCAACGACGCGCTGCCAGCCTCGACGATCCGCCCGGAATTCCAGAACAGCGGCCGCTGGATCGGCGACGCCGCGCCCGCGCGGTAGCCACCGAGAGATCGCACCACCCCAGCCGTTCGGGCTGAGCTTGTCGAAGCCTTGTCCTTCTCTTCTTCAGCAAAGGGGGGAAGGGAGGGCTTCGACAGGCTCAGCCCGAACGGTGTTGGGGGTATCAAGTCCTGCTTGTGAGGGGGCGTCGCGGCTTGTCGGTGTCCGCTATTCCGCCGCCAGCAGGCGCTCCGCCCCGCCCAGATCGACGCTGACGAGGCGGCTGACGCCCTTCTCGATCATTGTCACGCCGAACAGGCGGTGCATACGGCTCATCGTCACGGCGTTGTGGGTGACGATGAGGTAGCGCGTGTCGGTCTCGTCGGTCATGCGGTCGAGGAGGTCGCAGAAGCGCTCGATATTGGCGTCGTCCAAGGGCGCGTCGACTTCGTCGAGGACGCAGATCGGCGCCGGGTTGGTAAGGAACAGGCCGAAGATGAGGGCGATGGCGGTCAGCGCCTGCTCGCCGCCCGACAGCAGGGTGAGGGTCGAGAGGCGCTTGCCGGGCGGCTGGACGAGGATTTCGAGGCCGGCCTCGAGCGGATCGTCGGACTCGACCAGCTCGAGATGCGCCTGGCCGCCTTCGAACAGGGTGGTGAAGAGGCTGCGGAAATGGCGGTCCACCGTTTCGAAGGCCGCTAGAAGCCGGGCGCGGCCCTCGCGGTTCAAGCTGCCGATCGAGCCGCGGAGGCGGTGGATCGCCTGGCCCAATTCCTCCCGCTCGGCGGCGCTAGACGTGCGGCTTTCGTCCAATTCGGCAAGCTCGCGCTCGGCGACGAGGTTGACCGGGCCGATCCGCTCGCGCTCCTGCATCAGCCGCTCGTGGCGGGCGGACTCGTCGGAGGCGGCGGCGATGCCCGCATCGTCGAAGCCGAGCTTCTCGGGAAGCAACGGCGGCGGGCATTCGAAGCGCTCGCCCGAGATGCGGCCCATCTCGATGCGGCGCCCCTCCTGATTCTCGAAGCGGGCGGCGGCGCCGGCGCGGGCCTCGCGGGCGGTGGCGAGCGCTTCGCCGACGTCGGCGAGCCGCGCCTCGGTGGCGCGCAGGGCCGCCTCCCCTTCCCGCTCCGCCTGGAGCGCGGCGTCGGCGGCGGTGACGGCCTCGGCGGACTCGGTCTCCATGGCAGAGATGCGGCGGGCGATCTCGTCGGGCGCGTCGGCGAGGTGTTCGGCTTCTTCCGCGGCTTCGGCGATACGGCGGCCCATGTCGACGTGGCGCTTGGACGCTTCGGCGGCGCGAACGGCCCAGTCGGCATGCTCCTTCTTCGCCGCCTCGGCGCGCTGCCGGTCGGCGCCGACCGCGCGCGCGTGGGTGGCGGCTTCGGCGCGGACTTCGGCCAGCGCGTGCTGGGCGGCTTCGGCGACGGCCCGGAGGGCGCCAACGCGGGCTTCGGTGGCGGCCGCATCGGGAAGCGAGGCGACGACGAGCTCGGCGTCCTCCACACCCTGGCGGGCTTCCGCGAGGTCCTGCGCGGCCTGCGCGATGCGCTCGGCGAGGCCGGACTTGCGGATGTCGAGCCGCTCGATCTCGCTCCTGGCGACATCCTCGGCGCGCGCTGCCTCCCGGATCGCGGCGCCGGCTTCCGCTTCGGCGCGGCGGGCGGCGTCGGCGGCGTCGCGCGCGGTCTGCATCGCGGCGAGGGTGGAGGCGGTGCGCTCGCCGGCAGCCTCGACGGCGGCACGGGCCGGAGGCAGTGCCGCCTCGATGTCGGCGAGGCGATTGACGCGGATGAGGCGCTCGGCCGCAGCGGCGCCGACGCCGGTGGCGACGAATCCGTCCCAGCGGCGCAGGCGGCCGTCGAGGGTGACGAAGCGCTGGCCCACCGCGAGCGGGGTGCCCGCATCCTCGGCGCCGACCGCGATCTGCGCGAGGCGGCGGGCGAGCGCGGCCGGCGCGGTGACGTGGGCGGCGAGGCTGTCGCAGGCTTCAGAAAGTTCGGGGTCGGCGGGACCAGCTTCGGCACCGCTCCAGCGGCGCGGGCCGTCGCCTTCGAGCGCGGCTTCGAGATCGTCGCCGAGCGCGGCGGCGAGGGCGCGTTCGTAGCCGCGGGCGGCCTTGACGTGGTTGATGGCGCGGTCGCCGCTCGTCCCTTCGACGGCCTTGGCGAGCGCCCGCGCCTCGCTCTCCAGCGCTGCCAGCGCGGCACGCGCGGAGGCGCCCTCGCTCTCGGCGGCGTCGCGGGCGAAGGCGGCGGCGGCGCGCGCGGCTTCGGCGGATTTGATGCGCTCGCCGGCTTCGGTCAGGCGGGTCTCGGCGGTTTCGCGGCGGTCGCGCGCAGCGTGGAGGCCAGCGACCAGCGGCGCTTCGTCGCCGAGCGCGCCCATCTGCTCATCGAGCCGCCGCGCTTCCGCTTCGGTGCGGGCGAGCCTCGCGCGGGAGGCTTCGAGCGCGGTGCGTGCGACGCGGGCCTCGGCCTGCTCGGCGGCCTGCACGGCGCGGGCCTTGCCGAGATCGGCCTCGGCGGCGCGCGCGGCATCCTCCAGCTCGACCGTGCGGATGTCGATCGTGCCGCGCGAGGCTTCGGCGGCGGCGATCCGGGCGGCGATTTCCCGCTGCTCCGCATCGAGCCGGGCCAAGGCGACGGCGGCGTCCTCGCCGAGCGCGGCCTCGCGGACGCGGTCGGCGGCGAGCGTCGTGCGGCGGTCGGAGAGTTCACGGATGCGGCGGGCGACGGTGTCGCGCTCGGCGCGGAGCGTCGCAAGCTGATGACCGAGCGACGTCGCTTTCTCGCGCGCCGCCTGCGCCGCGGCGCGGCGGTCGGCGAGCGCCTGCGTCGCCTGGTGCTGGTGGGCGGCGGCGGCGCGCTGGGCTTCGGAAGCCTTGTCGACCGCGGCGCCGGCGGCTTCCGCCTCCCGCTTCGCGGCGTCCGCGGCTTCGGCCGCCTCGCGCCAGCGAGCGAAGATCATGCGGCCTTCCGCCACCCTTATCTGGTCGGAGAGCTTGCGGTAGCGCTCGGCCGCCTTGGCCTGGCGCCTGAGGGCGGCGGCGCGGACCTCCATGTCGCCGAGCACTTCGTCGAGGCGGAGGAGGTTGGCCTCGGTGGCGCGCAATTTCTGCTCGGCGTCCTTGCGGCGGACGTGCAGGCCGGAAATGCCCGCCGCCTCCTCCAGCATCATCCGCCGCTCCGTGGGCTTGGCGGAGATGACCTGGCTGATCTTGCCCTGGCTGACGAGGGCGGGCGAATGCGCGCCGGTGGCGGCGTCGGCGAACAGCAGGGAGACGTCCTTGGCGCGGACGTCGCGGCCGTTTACGCGGTAGGCGGAGCCGGCGCCGCGCTCGATGCGGCGGGTGACCTCGACGTCGCCGACGGGGGCGAGCGTCACGTCACCGGGCATGTCCTCGGCAACGCGTTCGAGGAGCAGCGAGACTTCGGCGAATTCGCGGGCCGGGCGGGTGGCAGTGCCGGCGAAGATGACGTCGTCCATGCCGGCGCCGCGCATCGATTTGGGCGAGCTTTCGCCCATCACCCAGCGGATCGCTTCCAGCACGTTCGACTTGCCGCAGCCATTGGGGCCGACGACCCCGGTGAGGCCGGGCTCGACGCGCAGTTCCGCAGGCTCGACGAAGCTCTTGAAGCCCGAAAGCTTCAGGCGCTTGATCTGCATCCGCGCCCTCCCAACCTCATTCCAGCCCCCCGGCGGCCATCTCTATCCCCCGGCTTTCCGGATCAAAGGCTCGAGCTCTTCCCAGCTCGCGGCGTCGGTCTTGGCGCCGTTCACGATGAACGTCGGCGTCTGGTTGACGCCCATCTTCGAGGCGGCCTCGGCGATTGCGCCTAGACGCGTCATGCCGGGCTTGCTCTGCAGGCACAGGTTGGCGCGCGCGGCGGGGACGCCGAAGCGCGCCACCATCGGCGTGAGGCCGGAGATGGCGCCGATCCGCACCAGCCGCTGCGCGTCGGGAAGCGCCTGCAGCTGCTGCCGGTCGGCCGCCGACATGGCGGTCACCTTGCCGAGCCATTGCGGCTGGGCCGCATAGATCGCATCGGCAGCGCGGAAGAAATTGGGGCCGCTGCAGCGCGCCAGCAGCGTCGCTGCGACGTCGATCCCATTGAGGATGAAGTTGCGGAATTCGTAGCTGACCTTGCCGGTCCGCACATAGTTCTGGACGAGCGGGCGCACACCGGTTTCGGCGAAGTGTCGGCAATGCGGACAGGTGAGCGAGCCATATTCGACGAGCTTCACCCGCGCCGCCGGATTGCCCATGCGAAAGCCGCCTTCGGGCGTGGCGACGATGGTCTGGCTCCAGTCCCGCGCGCCGGGATGGGCCGCCGGGTGCGCTGCCGCCCGGTGATGGACGCGCCCCCGATGATGGACGGGCGCCGCGGTGAGCGGCCCGGCCGCCGCGCTGCCGATGAGGGCGCCGATGAGGAGCGCGCCCCGCATCAGCCGACCGCCGCGCGCAGCGAAGGCTCGAGCGGCTTCCAACCGGCAACGTCCTTCTGGATCTGGCCGTTGATGAAGAAGGTCGGCGTGCCGGTCACCCCTTCTTTGCCAGACCGCTCGGTGGTGTCGGCGATCTTCTTGAAATTGGCCGGGTCGGCGAGGCAGGACTGGATCTTCGCCGCCGGCATGCCGCGCTGCTGGAAGAATTGGTCGAGGCCGGCGACCTTGACCAGCTCGGCGGCGCGCTGCTGCGGCGGCAAGGCGTTCAATTGCTGCTGCTGCGGCTCGGACAGGCCCTGGAGCTTCACCGCCCAATTGGGCTGGTCGGCGTAAAGCTCCTCCTTCAGGCGGAAGAACGGCACGGCGCCCTGGCAATAGAGCAAGGCGGTCGCGCCCGGATCGGAGGCGAAGAGCAGGATCGGGCGGAATTCCCAGCTGACCTGGCCGCTCTTCACATATTTGTCGCGCAGAATGGGGCCGCCTTCCTCCTCGAACTCGCGGCAGTGCGGGCAGGTGACGGAGGCATATTCGACGAGCTTCACCGGCGCGTTGGGATTGCCCATGCGGTAGCCGCCCTCGGCGGTCTCGACGACGGTCTGCGTCCAGTCGCTGCCCTGCGGCGCGGGGATCTGCTTGAGCGGAGCGTTCGAAACCTGTGCGTTGGCGTCGGCGCCGTTCTTGTTGCACCCCGCGAGAGAGAGCGCGAAGAGCGCCGCGCCGGCGAGGGTCCTGGTGGCAAGCTTCATGACTTCCTTTCTCCAATTCTTCCGACGATCGGGATGGCGACCGCAATGGCCGGGGCGTTCGGGCTTTCCGCCACCCCGCGGGCGAGGGATTCGAGGCAGGCGCGCAGCTCCGGATCGGCGATGCCGCGCAGGGATTCGCCGAGCTCCGCCGGGATCGCCCGCAGCGACGGCGGCGCCTTGCGCGAGGCGGCCTTCGCCACCCGGACGATGCCCTGCCGGAACTGCACCCGCTCGATCGCGGGATAGCCGAAGAAGCGGTTGACCCGCTCGACGATGACCGGCGCGACATGCTGCATCATCGGCGCGTGGGCGCCTTCGACGACGAGGTTCAGGACTCCGGCCGAGCGCTTGCCGACCGGGAAGCGGATCGATTCGGGCGAGGAGACGCCGGCATAACGCTCGCCGACGATCTCGCCCCAGCGGCTGACGATCGAGGATTGGACGAAGCCGAAGCGGCGGAAGGCGGCGCCGCCGACGGCGGGAAGCATGTCGGCGACGGCGCGCGCGCGGTTGGCCCGCGGCGCCTCCTCGGCCTTCTTCCTCGTCCCGGCCACTTTCGCCCCACCTTTCGCCATCGCGCCGGACCATGCCATAGGCGGGCCATGGCCGTCGATGCATCAAATGCCCTGCTGTGCTGGTATGCTGTGGATAAAAGGCAACTTCCCTGGCGCGCCGAGGCCGGGGAGCGGCCGGACCCCTATCGCGTGTGGCTGTCGGAGGTGATGCTCCAGCAGACGACGGTGGCGGCGGTGCGGCCCTATTTCGAGAAGTTCACGACGCGCTGGCCGACGGTCGAGGCGCTTGCCGCCGCGCCCGAGGCCGAGGTGATGGCAGCCTGGGCCGGGCTTGGCTATTACGCCCGCGCTCGCAACCTCATCGCCTGCGCCCGCGCGGTGGCCGGCGAACATGGCGGGCGCTTTCCGGACAATGAGGAGGGGCTACATCGGCTGCCCGGCATCGGCCGCTACACCGCCGCCGCCATCGCCGCGATCGCCTTCGGCCGCCGCGCGGTGGTGGTGGACGCCAATGTCGAGCGGGTGGTGTCGCGCCTGTTCGCGGTCGAGGCGCCGCTGCCGGGGGCGCGGGAGACGCTGTACGGGCTCACCGACACCATCACGCCCGCCGAGGTCGCGGGCGATTTCGCGCAGGCGATGATGGACCTCGGCAGCGCCATCTGCACCCCGCGCGCCCCGGACTGCCCGCGCTGCCCCCTCACCGCACATTGCCAGGCGCTGGCGCGGCGCGAGCAGGAACGTTTTCCGGTCAAGGCCGCAAAGGCGCCGAAGCCGCGGCGGACGGGCACCGCCTACTGGCTCGAACATGACGGCCGCGTCCTCCTCGTCCGCAGGCCGGCCAAGGGTCTGCTCGGCGGCATGCTGGCCCTGCCCACCGAGGAGGCGCCGGCCGCCGCCGCCTGGCGCGAGGCGGGCGCCGTCGACCACGTCTTTACCCATTTCGCCCTCACCATGCGCCTGCTCTGCGCTAACACCGACGACCCGCCAGAAGGCGAATGGCACCCGGTGGACCGGCTGGAGGAAGCGGGGCTCCCCACCCTCTTCGCCCGCCTCGCCGCGCGGGGGGCCGAGTGGCGCCAAACGCCTCCCCTGCCGATGGGAGACGGGTTTTGATCCGCACAGGGTTCACCGGCGCCGGGCTGGACCGGGCCGACCAGCTGCGGCTCGACGAGGCGGCGCTGGCGGAGCTCGCCGACCGCGAAGGCGCGGCGCTGCTGCGGCTGGAGGGGCACGATCCGGTCATCGACGGCGACGGCGCCCTCGTCTGGGACGCGCTCGCCGCGCTCGAAGCGGAGGCGGAGCGCATCTTTCTCGGGCTCACGGAGGAGCGGCCGCTGTTCGCGCCGGTGCCGCGGGTCGAGCTGGGCCGGTCGGCCTGGGGGATATTCCCGATCCTGTCGCTGATGTCGCCGCGCGACGCCGCCATCTGGGGCGCCGCGCGCAGCCTCATCGAGTGGCACAACCGGCACCTCTTCTGCGGCCGGTGCGGCGCGCCGACCCTGCTCTACCGCGCCGGCTGGGGGCGGCATTGCACCGGCTGCGGGCTCGACCATTTCCCGCGCGTCGATCCGGTCGTCATCATGCTCGCCGAGCATGAGGGCCGCGTTCTCGTCGGCCGCCAGCCGCAATATCCGCCCCGCCGCTATTCCGCCCTCGCCGGCTTCCTCGAGCCGGGCGAATCGATCGAGGAAGCGGTGGCGCGCGAGCTGAAGGAGGAAGCGGGAGTGGAGGTGACCGGCGTCCGCTACGTCGCCAGCCAACCCTGGCCGTTCCCCGGCCAGCTGATGATCGCCTGCATCGGCACCGCCGCCTCGTCCGAGATCGTCCTCGACTTCAACGAGCTGCAGGACGCGATCTGGGTGGACCGCGCCGGTGTCGCCGCCGCGCTCGCCGGAGCGTCCGACGCGCCGTTCGCCGCGCCGCCGCCCTTCGCCATCGCGCGCACCTTGCTGCAGGCCTGGGTCGACGCCGGGGTGGATGGCGCGGCGGACGGTCTTGCTCCGCCGCCCGGCGCTGCTTAAAGGACCCGCCCAACGCACAATCTGCGCGGGGCTCCTCATTCCTTTCCCCGCATCCTCGGAGGCTTGAGACGGCATGGACAATCGCAGCAACACGATTGCGGGCTGGGTGCTCGGCGCCGGCATCGTCGCCCTGGGCGTGACCATCGTGACCGGCGAGATGTTCCACGCCGAGCGGCCCGAGAAGATGGGCTATCCGGTCGAAGGCGTCACCGGGGTCGAGACGGGCGGCGGCGCCGAGGCCGAGAAGCCGGCCGCCTTCTACCTCGCCTCCGCCGATCCGGCGAAGGGCGCCGAGACGTTCAAGAAGTGCACCGCCTGCCACAACGCCGACAAGGGCGGGCCGAACCTCGTCGGCCCGAACATCTACGGCGTGATCGACCAGCCGATCGGCCACCACGCCCCCGGCTTCGCTTACTCGCCGGCCCTCTCCGGCAAGGGCGGCACCTGGACCTGGGACAATCTCTTCGCCTGGCTGAAGTCGCCAAGCAGCTTCGCCACCGGCACCAAGATGACCTTCGCCGGCCTCTCCAACCCGCAGGACCGCGCCAACGTCATCGCCTTCCTCAATTCGAAGAGCGATGCGCCGAAGCCGATGCCGGCCGCTCCCGCCGCCGCGCCGGCGGCTGGCGGTGCGACCAATGCCGCTGCCGCCGCCGAGGCCAAGCAGCCGCCGCAGGGCGACAAGGCCAAGGACCAGCCGATCCTCACCGAGAACAAGGCGACCCCCGGCAAGAACGTCAAGGACATGGCCGCCCCCAGCGTCGACGGCCGCGCCTCCCAGACGAAGAAGTAGGGCCGCGGCCGGCCCTAGCGTCGGTCCAGCCAATACAGCCGATCGCTCCCCCACTCCGTTCGGGCTGAGCTTGTCGAAGCCCTGCCCTTCCTGTTTCGTCAGCGAGAAGAAGGACAGCCCTTCGACAAGCTCAGGGCGAACGGAGTGGAGCGGATGCGCCCCGCCGCGTGATCCTCAGTGGCAATAAGGGCCGCGCCCCAGATCGAAGTGCAAATGGTCGCGGTGGAAGGAATTGGCGTCGGGCCCCAATACGACGTTGAAGCGGCGGCAGCCTTCGTCGTGGACCGCGCGCAGAAAGCGGCGGGCGGGTTCGTCGGCGCCGTTCCAGTCGGCGGCGACGCTGATCCGGCGGCCGTCCTTCAACACGAAGGCGGCGACGTCGACGGCGTTGGCGCGGCCATGCTCGCTGAGGCGGGCGCCTGGCTGGTTGTTCAAGGGCCGGCAGCTGTAGGTGCCGAAGCTCTCGATTTTGGCGACGGGCGTGCGGAAGGCGGCGAGGGCGGCGGGCTGCACCGCGTCGCGGACCCAGCCGGTGAAGCGCTCGGCGAGGCCGCAGGTCATGGCGCCCAAATTGGTCACCGGCGTGCCGATGTCGAGGAGCTGCACGGCGCCGGTCATGCCGCAGCCATTGTCGAGCATTCGGTCCGGGAGCGGGCGGAAGGACGCCCCGGCGGCGCGGAGGTTGGCGTAGCATATGAGCGGTGCCGCGGCGGCTGCGCGGGGCCGCGGAGGCGGCGGTGCGTGGCGGGCATGGGGGATGCAGCTGCTGAGGGTCAGGGGGACGAGGAGGAGGAGCGGGCGGCGCACGGTGAGATGCTGCTGTCCGCCCTGCCGGAGGTCAAGCCACCGTGCCTCCCCATGCCTCGCATGGGGAGGGGGACCAGCGAAGCTGGTGGAGGGGTAACTGGCTCGGCAGCAGAGGTTCGCGCTCGAAATCTCGGGTCGAGGTGCGCGGTCACCCCTCCACCACCCTTCGGCCGACGGCTGCTACGCAGCCGGTTCCGGCTCTCGGCAGTCCCCCGGACTACCGACCCGCCTACACCCCCCTCCCCATCTGGCGATGGGGAGGCACCACTCGCGATATTTTCACGCCGCACTGCGTTGACAGCCCTCGCCTTGCCACTACCGTCGCGCGTGGGCCACGCCGTCCCAACGCGGCGCGCGCTCTCTGCAAGGAGAGACTGACATGACTGCCACGAAACCGGACACCGCCGGCGCGCTTGCGCGTCGGGAAAAGCCAACAGAACGTCCGGCACGACCCTTTTTCTCTTCCGGCCCGTGCGCCAAGCCGCCGGGCTGGGGCCCCGAACATCTTGCCCTCGGCTGCCTCGGCCGCTCGCACCGCTCGAAGCTCGGCAAGGCGCGGCTCCAATATGCCCTGGACCTGACGCGCAGGGTGCTGCGCGTCCCCGACACCCACCGCATCGGCATCGTCCCCGCCTCCGACACCGGCGCCGTCGAGATGGCGCTCTGGTCGATGCTCGGCGCGCGGCCGGTGACGATGCTCGCCTGGGAGAGCTTCGGCGAGGGCTGGGTGACCGACGTGGTCAAGCAGCTCAAGCTCGACGCGACGGTGGTGAAGGTGCCTTACGGCGAGCTGCCGGACCTGGCGCAGGTCGATCCCGCGACGGACGTCGTGTTCACCTGGAACGGCACGACGTCGGGCGTGCGGGTGCCGGACGGCGACTGGATCGCCGACGACCGCGCCGGCCTCACCTTCGCAGACGCCACCTCCGCCGCGTTCGCGCAGGACCTGCCGTTCGCGAAGCTCGATGTCACCACCTTCTCCTGGCAGAAGGTGCTGGGCGGCGAGGGCGGGCACGGCATGCTGATCCTCGGCCCCCGCGCGGTCGAGCGGCTGGAGAGCTACAGCCCCGCTTGGCCGCTCCCCAAGATCTTCCGGATGACCAAAGGCGGCAAGCTCAACGAGGGCATCTTCAAGGGCGACACGATCAACACGCCGTCGATGCTGGCGGTCGAGGATTATATCTGGGCGCTGGAATGGGCGCAGGGCGTCGGCGGCCTTCCCGCGCTCATCGCCCGCGCCGACGCCAACGCCGCCGCGGTCGACGCCTGGGTGGAGCGGACGCCCTGGATCGCCCACCTCGCCGCCGACCCGGCGGTGCGGTCCAACACCAGCGTGTGTTTGAAGTTCGCCGAGGATGGCGATGCGGAGGCGCAGACGGCGCTGGTGAAGCGGATGGCGAGCCTGCTTGAGGCGGAGGGCGCGGCATACGACGTCGCCTCCTATCGCGACGCCCCGCCGGGTCTGCGGATCTGGTGCGGCGCAACGGTGGACACCGACGACCTCGACGCGCTCTTCCCGTGGCTCGATTGGGCCTATGCCGAGGCGGCGCAGGCCTGAAGCCCTCTCCCCTTCAGGGGAGAGGGTTGGGAGAGGGGCCGTCTGGAACAGCTCCGGCGTCTCTCACCTCCCCCTCTCCCCGACCCTCTCCCCTGAAGGGGAGAGGGAGTCATTTTCCGGAGCACCCGAAATGCCTAAAGTCCTGATTTCCGACCAGATGGATCCCAAGGCCGCCGAAATCTTCCGCGCCGGCGGCGTCGAGGTCGACGAGAAGGTCGGCCTTACGAAGGACGAACTGAAGGCGATCATCGGCCAGTATGACGGCCTCGCCATCCGCTCGGCGACCAAGGTCACGCCGGACGTGCTGGAAGCCGCCACCAATTTGAAGGTGATCGGCCGCGCCGGGATCGGCGTCGACAATGTCGACATCCCCGCCGCCACCGCGCGCGGCATCGTCGTCATGAACACGCCGTTCGGCAATTCGATCACCACCGCCGAGCATGCCGTCGCGATGATGTTCGCTTTGGCCCGCGAGCTACCCGAGGCCAATGCCTCCACCCAGGCCGGCAAGTGGGAGAAGAACCGGTTCATGGGCGTCGAGCTGACATCCAAGACCCTGGGCCTGATCGGCGCCGGCAATATCGGCTCGATCGTCGCCGACCGCGCGCTCGGCCTCCGCATGAAGGTGATCGCCTACGATCCGTTCCTCACCCCGGAGCGGGCCGTGGATCTGGGCGTCGAGAAGGTGGAATTGGACGAACTCCTCGCCCGCGCCGATTTCATCACCCTCCACACGCCGCTGACCGACCAGACGCGCAACATCCTGAGCCGCGAGAATATCGCCAAGACGAAGCGGGGCGTCCGCATCATCAATTGCGCGCGCGGCGGGCTGATCGACGAGGCGGCGCTGAAGGAGGCGCTGGAGAGCGGCCAGGTCGCCGGCGCGGCGCTCGACGTGTTCGTCGAGGAGCCGGCGAAGGCGAACCCCCTGTTCGGGACGCCGGGGCTGGTGGCGACGCCGCATCTCGGGGCGTCGACGACCGAGGCGCAGGTCAATGTCGCTATCCAGGTCGCCGAGCAGATGAGCGAATTCCTCACCCGCGGCGGCGTCACCAACGCGCTCAACATGCCGTCGCTCTCGGCCGAGGAAGCGCCGAAACTGAAGCCCTACATGGCGCTGGCCGAGAAGCTCGGCTCGCTGGTCGGCCAGCTCGAGGGGCGGCATGCGAGCGGCGTTTCGATCGAGGTCGAGGGCGCCGCCGCCCAGCTCAACCAGAAGCCGATCACCGGCGCGGTGCTCGCCGGGCTGATGAAGGTCTATTCGGACACGGTGAACATGGTGAACGCGCCCTTCCTGGCGAAGGAGCGCGGCTTCGACGTGCGCGAGGTGCGCCACGACCGCGAGGGCGATTACCACACTTTGGTCCGCGTGTCGGTGCGAACGCCGGACGGGGAGAAGACGGTCGCCGGCACCCTGTTCGCCAATGCGGCGCCGCGGCTGGTCGACATGTTCGGCATCCGGGTCGAGGCGGAGCTCGAAGGCCAGATGATCTACATCGTCAACGACGATACGCCCGGCTTCATCGGCCGGCTCGGCACCACGCTCGGAGAGGCGGGCGTCAATATCGGCACCTTCTCGCTCGGCCGCCGCGCCGCGGGCGGCGAGGCGGTGGCCCTGGTCTCAGTTGACAGCAAGGTGGGCGACGATCTGGTGGCTCGGCTTACGGCCCTGCCGGGGGTACGGCGGGTGGAAGCGCTACGCTTCTAGCGTTCCGGACCAAATGGTCATCGAAGTGAACGGGAAACACCGTTCGGGCTGAGCCTGTCGAAGCCCTCCCTTCTCTCCCACGCGGAAAGGGGGAAGGACAGGACTTCGACAGGCTCAGCCCGAACGGGAGCTAGGATTCTAGCGCCGGCCTTCGCCCCCGCTAACCGCTCTTTAACCATCGCGCTCTAGCGAGGAGGGCGAAGCGCTTTGCGGCGCACCGCTAGCGCATTCGGGGGAGTCGCTCGCCTTGTTCGAAGTCGAAGTCCAGAACGAGACCTGCCAGACGCAGTCGACCATGAAGTTCGTCGTGCTGCCGCGCATCGGCGAGGGGGTGCAATTGCTCGCCCCCGACGGCTTCTGGGCTTCGTACGACGTGGTCGACGTCTGGTACCAGCGCGCCCAGTTTGGCGACGTCTGGGTGCCCTACCTCCACGTCCGCAAGACCCCGGACAGCGACACCAGCCGCGTACAGGAACCGGCGCCGGTCGCGCGGCCCGCGGGGCCTGCGCACTAGGGGCTAGCCTCACCGAGACCGCCACCACCGTCACCCTGAACTTGTTTCAGGGTCCAGTCCTCCGCCCGCTCTGCCGCCCCCACCCTGGATGCTGAAACAAGTTCAGCATGACGGAGGTGGTGAATGGTTCAGCGGAACATGACCACGCCCTACCGCCCCTCGGGCTTCCCATCCACCAGCCGGTCGATGCCGCGCGGGTTCGAGTCCCGGAGGTCGTCCGGCAGCAGCGCGTCGGGCAGATCCTGATAGGCCACGGGGCGCAAGAAGCGGTCGATCGCCATCGTGCCGACCGAGGTGGAGCGGCCGTCCGAAGTGGACGGGAACGGGCCGCCATGGACCATCGCGCTACTGACCTCGACTCCGGTGCCGAAGCCGTTGACGAGGATGCGGCCGACCTTGCGCTCGAGCACCGGCAGCAGCTTGCGGGCGTCCTCATGGTCCGCCTCGCTCATGTGCAGCGACGCGGTGAGCTGGCCTTCGAGGCTTTCGAGGACGGCGGCGAGCGCCGGCTCGTCGGCGCAGCGGACGATCAGCGAGGAGGAGCCGAACACTTCTTCCCGCAGATGCTCGTCGCCGGTGAAGGCGTCCGCGCTGGTCGAGAACAGGCCCGCCTGGCCCTGGAAATTGTGGCCGGCCTGGCCGCGCGCCACCGTCTCGACCTTGGGATGCTTCGACAGCGCCTCGACCCCTGCGCAATAGGCCTGGTGGATGCCGGGCGTCAGCATCGTGCCCGGCGCCGCCTGCTGGAGCGCCTCTGCCGCCACCGAGGTGAAGCGGTCGAGGCCCTCGCCCTCGATGGCGAGGAGGAGGCCGGGGCTGGTGCAGAACTGGCCGGCGCCCATCATCAGCGAATTGACGAAGGCCTGGGCGATCTGCGGGCCGCGCTCGGCCAGGGCCGCCTTGAACAGCAGCACCGGGTTGATCGAGCTCATCTCGGCATAGACCGGGATCGGCTCGGGCCGGTCCTGCGCGATCTTCATCAACGCCAGACCGCCGCGGCGCGAGCCGGTGAAGCCGACCGCCTTGATACGCGGATCGGCGACCAGGGCCTGGCCGATTTCGTAGCCCGAATCGAAGACGAGGGAGAAGATTCCCTCGGGCAGCCCGCGCGCCGCCACTGCGTCGCGGATGGCGCGGCCGACCAGTTCGGAGGTGCCGGGATGGGCCGGATGCGCCTTGGCGACGACCGGGCAGCCCGCCGCCAGCGCCGAGGCGGTGTCGCCGCCGGCGACGGAGAAAGCGAGCGGGAAGTTGGAGGCGCCGAACACCGCGACGGGGCCGACCGGGATCTTGCGCGAGCGGATGTCGGGGCGCGGCATCGGCATGCGCTCAGGGAGGGCGGGGTCGATCCGCGCTTCGACATAGCGGCCGTCGCGGACGACCTGCGCGAACAGGCGCAGCTGGCCGACGGTCCGTCCGCGCTCGCCTTCGAGCCGGGGGCGCGGCAGCCCGCTCTCCGCCATCGCCCGCTCGATGAGCGGATCGCCGATGTCGAGGATGTTCTGGGCGATCGCCTCGAGGAGCTGCGCCCGCGCTTCGGGATCGGCGCTGCGATAGGGATCGAACGCGTCCCAGGCGAGGCGGCAGGCTTCGTCGAGCTCGGCGCGGGTGGCGCCGCCATAGGCCGGCTCCAGCGTCTCGCCGGTCTCCGGATTGACGCCGCGGACCGCGCCGACGCTGCCTTTGACCGCGCGGCTGCCGATGAACATCTCTGCGTTGATCACGTCTCGTCTCCTCGGGCGGCGGGGCTGCTGGTAGCGCTACCAAAATGGGTGCGGGCGCTGTAATCCCAACCCCGTACAAAAGAAAAGGCTTCGAGGAGAGTGATGATGAAGACGTTCGCCGCCGCGGCTGCCGCCGCCTCGCTCCTCGCGCTCGCCGCCGGCGCCGCGCTCTCCGCCCCCGCCCCGCGCGCCGCCGCCAAGGGTGCCCGGCCCTGGATGAACGCCGCGCTGACCCCGGACCGCCGCGTCGCCTTGCTCCTTCCCCAGATGACCCAGGACGAGAAGCTGAAGCTCGTCTTCGGCTATTTCTCGACCGACTTCCCGCCCAAGACCTTCACCATGCCCGAAGGCGGGCGCGAGGGGTCGGCGGGGTTCGTGCCGGGCATCCCCCGGCTCGGCATCCCGCCGCAATGGCAGACCGACGCCGGCGTCGGCGTCGCCACCCAGGGCGGCGCAAAGCACAAGCGCGAGCGCACCGCCCTCCCCTCCGGCCTCGCCACCACCGCAAGCTGGAACCCGGCGATCGGTTTTGCCGGCGGCCGCATGATCGGCGGCGAGGCGCGCGCCTCGGGCTTCAACGTCATGCTCGCCGGCGGCGTCGACCTTGTCCGCGATCCCCGCAACGGCCGGAATTTCGAATATGGCGGCGAGGACCCGCTCCTCGCCGGCTCGATGGTCGGCGCCCAGATCGCCGGCATCCAGTCCAATGCCATCATCTCGACGGTCAAGCATTACGCGCTGAACGACCTCGAGACCGGCCGCGACTATCACGACGCCCGCATCGCCCCCGACGCCGCGCGCATGTCCGACCTCCTCGCCTTCCAGATCGCGGTCGAGCGCTCCGATCCGGGCTCGGTGATGTGCGCCTACAACCAGGTGAACGGCGTCCATGCCTGCGAGAGCCGCTGGCTCCTCACCGACGTCCTGCGCCGCGATTTCGGCGCCAAGGGCTATGTCATGTCCGACTGGGGCGCGACCCACAGCACCGAGGCCGCCGCCAATGCCGGCCTCGACCAGGACAGCGGCTATCCGTTCGACAAGCAGCCCTTCTTCGGCGCGCCCCTGAAGGCCGCCATCGCCGCCGGGCGGGTCCCGCCGGCGCGGCTCGACGAGATGGTGGGCCGGATCCTCCGCGCCATGTTCGCCCACGGCCTGTTCGACCGCCCCGTCGCGCCCGGCCCGATCGATTTCGCCGCCGACGCCGCGGTGAGCCGCGCCGACGCCGTCGAGGGCGCGGTGCTGCTCAAGAACGAGCGGGGCGTCCTCCCGCTGTCGCCGCGGGCGAAGCGGATCGTCGTCATCGGCGGCCATGCCGATGTCGGCGTGCTGGCCGGCGGCGGCTCCTCCCTGGTCTACCCGGTCGGCGGCAACGCGGTTCCCGGCCTCGTCCCGACCGGATGGCCCGGCCCGATCATGTACTACCCGAACAGCCCCCTGCGGGCCCTCAAGGCACTGCTCCCGAACGCCGAGATAAGCTACGTCGACGGCACCGACCCCGCCGCCGCAGCCGCCGCCGCGCGCGGCGCCGACGCGGCGCTCGTCTTCCTCACCCAATGGGCGGGCGAGGCGTTCGACGTTCCCTACCACCTCCCGGACAATCAGGACGCCCTCGTCGAAGCCGTCGCCGCCGCCAATCCCAGGACCGTCGCCATCCTCGAAACGGGCGGCCCCGTCGCCATGCCGTGGTCGGGCCGCGTCGCCGGCATCCTCGCCGCCTGGTACCCGGGCACCGCGGGCGGCGAGGCGATCGCCGACCTCCTCACCGGCCGCGCCAACCCGTCGGGGCGCCTCCCCGTCACCTTCGCCCGCGATGAGAGCCAGCTCCCCCGCCCAGTCCGCCCCGGCACCGGCGTGAAAGAGGGCGAGCCCTTCGCGATCGACTATTCGGAAGGCGCCGCCGTCGGCTACAAATGGTTCGACGCCAGGGGCCTGGAGCCGCTCTACCCGTTCGGCCACGGCCTCTCCTACACAAGCTTCGCCCATTCGAACCTCGCCGCCGCGATGCGCGCCGGCCGCGTCACCGTGACCTTCCGCGTCCGCAACACCGGCGCCCGCCGCGGCCAGGAC
>Ga0207690_10001130_pt1 | contig 17008 bp, 29 predicted proteins | sample KBSC23metaG_FD_184315 | JGI IMG/M metagenome (GOLD analysis project Ga0207690, IMG submission 184315) | Corn rhizosphere microbial communities from Kellogg Biological Station, Michigan, USA - KBS C2-3 metaG (SPAdes) (version 2) | ecosystem: Host-associated > Plants > Roots > Rhizosphere > Soil ...
AAGTCTAAAGGCGGCGCTAGTAGTTTTAGGAACTTTGCACCCGCTCACGAGAAGTGTAATAAACAAAAGTCTAATAGGGTTTTATGAAAGGAGTAAATATGAACCTTAAACTATCAAACCAAACTATAGAACTAGATACACAGAAACTAACTAAGGAAGACAAGAAGAAGCTTATTGAGGCTTTAGAGGATGATACTTGGCCTAAGAAAGGCGATGAGTACTTCATCATCAATCGCAACACAGTAGATGGATACATTTGGGGTGATGATAGTATTGACCAAGGGTATCTATCCATTGGAAATATCTTCCGCACCAAGCAAGAAGCCGAAAAACACCTCACCTATCTCAAAGCCCTTCAAGTACTTAAGGGAGATACTAAGGGGTACGAGTGGAAGTATAGAGAACAAGACTATGGATACGTTGTGACTTATAGCTGTATATTCAAGACTTTCCATTTTGAATTTGGAACTATGGCGCGTGAATCACAAGTAAGGTTTAGAACAGAAGAAGATGCTAAAGAGTCCGTCAAACTACATGAAAAGGAATGGCGCATTGTACTAGGAGTCGAGTAACGATAGAATGAAGTAAATATATAACATTGGATCTGAACTTTGGCTTATGTCTCGCGCGCACTATATACGTAACCATTCCCGTCTTATCACCCTCACCTGTGAGTGGTACGATGGCCGTCACTATACATACGAGTATAAGTTCATTGGAGACGTTATAGACGCGATCATATCATGCCATGAGAATGTTGTATGGTCAAAGCTCGAATCATTCAGAATAACAAATATGAAAGAAGAAACAACATAACTACCTACGGGTAGTTTTTTATTAGGGAGAAATAACATGGATCAAACAACTCTCATAGGACTAGCAACAGTCTTATGGGTTTTAGGTGCAATAGTAAGTGCTATCACAGTGGTACTTGCAGTAATAGGCTATTTAGTCTACGTAATAAGAGAGAAGTATAAGGAGGAGTAATGGATTTAAACCAAGTATCAATCGTCGGACGAGCTGTTAAAGATGTAGAGCTACGTACTACCCAAAACGGTAAGAACATCGCAACCATTAGTGTAGCGAGTAATGCACAAGGAGAGCGTACCAACTTCTTTGACGTGATTGTCTTCGATAAGTTAGCAGAGATTGCTTCTAAGTATGTAAAGAAAGGTAAGCAGATTGCTGTATCAGGTAACTTGCAGCAACGTAGCTGGGAAGATAAGTCTGGTAACAAACGCTACACTGTGGAGATTATAGGCAGGACTATGCAGCTCCTAGGTAAGAACGAATCCCAGTCAAACGACGAGGTAGTAGAAGACATTGACGACAAGCCTATTGATTTGTCTAAAATCCCTTTCTAACGCTACATATAGCGTCTAATCTTGACAAACACTAGCATTGTACGCTATACTAGGAGTAACTATTACCACAAACAGTAAATCCTAACCCAATTTTAACAAGCCCTCAAACGGGCTCATGATCTTATCCCAAGCGGCAAACTTTGGGTATTTTTGTGAGCCTATCTGAGGGCTTTTTTATTTACAATTCACATCTCATATTCGCGGCCAAGTTAAGTTAGGAGAAGATTAGATGAGTGAAGCATCAGACCGTGGTGTATCTGTTTTATCAATAGATACAATCCACACACAGCTTAGTTACATAGAAGGCGAAGTACTAACACATGTAGACGCAGCGTTCCAGGATATAGAACAGCGTAATGCATACAAGTCCCTAATGCGTACCCTATTCAAGAATCGTCACCGATGGTTCGATGAACTAGCGTATGGAGCAAACTATTCTGGCGCAATAGGTTCTAGCAATGGCGAGTTGTCACTACCAGAAAAAACCAAAAGTTAAGCATATAACAAGGGCGTCTGCTCGAGCTCATGCCGATGCACACCAGAAGCATACAAATATACGAGTTGACGTATACAAGTGTCCCAAGTGCATGTTTTGGCATGTTGGAAGACACAGGATCACAAAGAGCGATAAAAAGAATTTGTGTAGGCATGATAAAGCCGATGATTTGCTAGTAGGCAGACTCATCGAAGCCCTTAAAAACTTACTGAATAAATAGTTAACCGCCTTGGCCGTGGTTACGAGATGTGAATTACTTTAACAATTTACTAATCTGCGAGTCGTATGTTCTACGACTGCACCTTGCGTCGAGCGCACGATCAAAAATCAGAAAGGGAATCCGTGTTACCCTCCACGGGTTGGTTTTTCATTATATTCCTCTTCAAATCTTCTGGCCGGAAGTAAACACGTGCGTCTCGCAGATTAGTTGATTAGCAAACATAACACGGAGAGTGTATGCCTAACAAACGCAGCATAGATATGACAAGCATCTTCAAGCCTGAGGCTATTAGCAAGCTTAAACAGGGACAGGTACTTACCTTTCAGCAGGAAGATGGCGAACATCACTGGAAAATCAAGATCACTAAAGACAATCGTGTATTAGGTAAAGAGATCATTATGGGCAAGCCTGAGGGGTTGATGATTGTGGAGGACGAAAAGTGATGGAAGATTGGCACGTACAGCTTAACGAAGAACCCGGACGGCTTGGTTACAATGTCTTCATCTTCCGCGTTACTGGTTCTGGCAAGCGAGAGTTCGTTACTAAGGGTGGCAAAGAGATTCAACAGATAACTATAGGGTACGACGTTAAGAAGGACATTACATTCGCTTTTCTAGAACACGATCAGCTTAAAGCTTTAGCAGATGCCTTCTCGAAAAAAGGGTTCAAGACTGACAACGATCACAAGATCGAAGGATTGCTTGAGGCTACTAAATATCACCTAGAAGATATGCGTGCACTAGCACTGAAGAAAGGTAAGAGATGAGTTTACAAGAAGAACAATTTAAACAGGTTCTGAACGAACTCAATGAGAGGAAAATCTTTGCTGCCACTGACCCCGTAATTCCTACTAAACCACGAGTCATTCAAATCTGCGCAACTAAGTACTTCCTATATCGACTATACGATGACGGAAGCGTAACTATCCAACATAACGGTGGGTCTGCTACTACTGATGAGGTCAAGCTATGAGCAACTCAATCACCTTAGCTATCAAGGCCTCTCAACTCCGTCAAGGTATTCCTTTATCAGACCCCGAACAAGTTATCTTACAAACCAAAGTAGTTAAAGAGGTAGAGAAAAATGAAGACGAATCTTAGCGACGAGAGACGAAGCTTTCTCACAGATTACAAAGAACTTTGTATTAAACATGGGTACCAGATAGTCGGGTGTGGTGAATGTGATAGTGCTTGGCTTCAGAAGATAGATCACGACTTACTGATCGTCCCTTTACTTGGTGGTGTTGATAGCCGTAATGAGGAATATCACCCAGGTAGAATACAGTTCATATCACCTGACGACATTAATAAATATGAGGTTGTAATCTAATGCGAGTCACCGTAGACACTGGGGTGGATGAAGATGAGTAGTTTCCCATTCGTATTCAAGAAGAAAAGAGATGACACTGTAGGCCTACCTATTGATACATCCACTATCGAGTTGGCCGCCAGGCTTAAGATGCACAGCATCTCCCTCAACTACAACATAGATCGTCTTACATCTAAGTACTACGCATCAGTTCGTTACTGTGAGTACCCAGAAGACTATAAGAACAAAGGTATGCAGAGAGAGATTAACATAGATGCGTCTAGCTGGCAGGAACTTATAGACAAAGTGGCTGATTGCCTAGGAGAGGGAGATGAGTGATTTCGATGAGAAGCTAAAAGAAGAGCTCAGAGTATCTATTAAAATCCTTTTAGAACATCTATCTGCTTGCGGATACCATGAAGACGACCCGGTAAACTATATCATCATGTTCGACTGTTTTAAACGTGCTGGGTGGATCAAGCCATCATTTAACGTATACACGTCTCCAAACCCGAACGAACAAACTGAGGAACAGAAAGCTCTGTCTGATAAGATATTCGCAAACTCGGTTCCATTCGTGGAGACTATGACTGGCCAAGAGTGGTACGAGAAGTTTGAAGCCGAGCTTAATAACTTGACTTTTCTTTCTCTCCAGACCGACAAGGGCGAAATTACTGATCTACTAGGCAGGTCCACAGTAATCGCGGCCGCTAAGAAAACCTCAGGTATAAAGTAATGACTAATAAAGAAATATTAGCAAATGCAATTAAGAAAGCCGTAGACAATGGTTGGAACGGTGGTGGATATGATACTTCCGCAGTATTTAATTACGATGAATACAGCGGTTCCACAATTCATATCATGACCTGTCAGGCAGGTAGCCTCAAAAGCTTTATTTATCATTCCATCGTAGAAATTATCTATAATCATTCATTCGCCAAAGCTCTATGGGGTGATGGAAGCAAAGTAATGATGGGGTCAGCCCCTAACCACTTTGAATCAGATGGAATACTGTGGCTTGGCGGCGCACCTTGGGAGTATCACCTCCAGCACATGGTGATCTCTGATGACCCTATTAAATACCTAGGAGAACATATCTAATGGCTAGACCAACTGTAATGACACCAAAAGTCATAGAGAAACTAGAAGAAGCATTTGCCTGGGGTTGTAGTGACATAGAGGCTTGTTTATGGGCTGATATTGCACCTGCAACACTCTATCAATACCAAGATAAAAATCCAGCATTTACAGAGCGTAAGGCTAACCTCAAGGAAAAACCTGTTTTGTTGGCACGTAAATCAGTGGTATCGAGCCTTCCCAAGGACTCTAAGCTTGCCATGGATTACCTATCACGTAAGCGCAAGGACGAGTTCAGTATTAAGTCTGAGCTCAATGCACGAGTAGAGCTACCTACGCCAATCCTAGGTGGAATGAGCGTTGATAAATCGCCTGATGATATATCGAACAAATAGAAGTGCCAGAATATACGGCATTACATAACTAACCAGTCGAAAATAGCAATATTTAACATCAAGGATGATATAAGTGCCTTATCTACCAACTACATCACTTAAGAAAGTGCTCGCCCTAAAGAAAGACTTTAGGCTGGTGGCTGGTGGTACTTCTGCATCTAAGACTATATCTATCCTTCAAGTGCTTATTGACACAGCCCAATCACGTAAGAACATCCTCATTGATGTGGTGTCGGAGACCATGCCCCATATGCGAGGTGGGGCAATGCTTGACTTCGAGAACATTATGAAAGCCCATAACTACTGGGATGAAGCTAGATGGAACAAGACCCTCACAACCTATACGTTTGAGACCGGCACTAAGATGCACTTCTTCTCAGCAGACGCACCAAGTAAGGCACACGGTCCACGACGTGACATCCTCTACGTTAATGAGGGTAACAACATCCCATACGCTATCTTTGACCACATGGCTACTCGTACACGCGAAACTGTATGGGTCGACTGGAATCCCTCGGTGGAGTACTGGGCGTACACAGAGATCATGCAGAACCCATTGTATGCAGGTATGTTCGATTTCATTACTCTCACATACAAGGATAACGAAGCCCTTGATGATAAGACTGTAATGAAGATCGAAGCCCACAAAGGCAATGCTGGATGGTGGAAGGTATACGGTGAAGGTCAACTCGGTGAGATCGAAGGGCGTATCTACACAGGGTGGAAGTGGATTGATGAAATACCACATGAGGCACGGTTTGTTAAACGTGGGCTAGATTTTGGGTACACAAACGACCCAACAGGTATTGTTGATGTTTATGAGTACAATGGTGGATTTATATTTGACGAACGCTGCTACCAGTATGGTATGAGCAATGAGGACATCGCAGAGTTTGTTAAGTCCCTACCTGACCCGAACAAGCTAATCATTGCAGATAGTTCCGAGCCTAAGAGTATTGCTCGGCTTAAACTACTTGGTCTTAATGTACTCCCAGCTAATAAGGGTCAAGGTAGTATTAATGTTGGTATCGACTTTGTACAATCCAAACCAATCTCAGCCACTAAGAGCAGTACAAATCTTAAGAAGGAATACGAACGGTACATATGGATGAAAGATAAGCTTACGGATAAGTTCATCAACCAGGCACCAGATATTGATAACCACTTGCTTGACCCTATACGTTATGCTCTTGAGTCTTACTTCCCAAGAGATGATGACGATAACGATTACTCATCAGGTGATACAACAAGCTTAATTTACTAAGGAGGTCTATGAGCGATAAGGACAAAGAGATACTTTTGGCAAAGATAGATGCATTACGCTGGTCTTTCTCCGATACTCAGCTTCAAGCAATTATGAGCACCTTGAATGACTTGGTATCTTCTATACCTTCAACTGATCGTAACGAGATTGGCTTTAGAGGAAAGGGCAACGATAAATGAACATCAAATACGGACAAAAGCTAGTAGAGACTACCTACTACGACAGTAAACCCACCACAATCGAGCGATACATCTCACGCGAAGAGGTAACCTCTGACTCTGATGAGCTGGCTATGTTTATCAAACTACAGCAAGAGAACAAAGGATGTAAGCACATAAAGTTCGAACGAGATATATCTAGTAAGGGCAAACGCTACGTAATCAAGACGTGGGAGGTATGACGTGTCTAAAGGTGGAATTGACATCTACCAATACCCAGATGGTAGATACCGCTTGCGTGTGTTCAGAAAGAATACGAGACACTATCTTGGTATGTTTCCCTCATATGAAGATGCAATAGCCGCACGAGAGAAGTTCCTTATAGACACTGATAATGGACAGCTATGCGTAGAACCAGAGGCCCCGATGTATACCAAGAGATGGTTCGAGCAGCAAGCAGATAAGCAGCGTATAGACTTTGCATCGCGCTACATGAACTAATTTTTACCAATAAACGACTGCTAATATAACATAAAAGGCTACTGACACACAGGGTCGCAAACCTAAGGAATGTGTCAGTGCCCTTCTTAACAAAAAACAACTTCAAAGAACGATGGGAGAGCTCCAAGGCGTATATGACGCCATTCTTTGATCCGTTGTCTGAATATGAGCGTATTGCTCGTAACCGTCCTCACCCCGGTATCAACAAGTCATACCCAAAGAACACTGACGGGACTATGGCTGGTATTGTTGATAGCCTGCCTAAGCGTGTTATCCAGCAATTACCTTCGGGTAAAGTAGAGACTACCCAGGGCACGGTGATGAGTATCGTCGCCAACTTCGTACTTTACAACGACATTATCCCTAACGCCAACTTAGACGCTGATGCTATCCAGAAGTGTTGGGCAGTTGTATCTAAGTCTATGACCTTTGGTGCCATTGGCACCATGAACTTATTCACAAAGCACGATTACTCATATGGTGCTGATTTTAAATACTTCTACGTAAAAGACGGCTTCTTTCAATCAGGTAAGCTTACGTTCCAATCATGCGACTATTTCTTTGTTCGTGCGTGGTACCAGAAGAGTGACATTGAAGCAATCATCGACCGTATGCAGAAGCAACGTAAAGCTTCTCGTGAACGTGGTGAAGCATACGACGAGGAGTGGAATCTACCTGCTCTTAAACGACTTAAAGACTGGTGCCAAGAGAAAGCCGAAGAAGCTAAGTCATCGGGCGAGAAAGAACGTAGTGCACGTTCAGAAGCTATCGAGGTTATACATGGCTTTCAAAAAGGCGTAGGCGCTAAGTTCTTTTCTTGGGCTACAGGTCCAGAAGAGTTTATCTGTGAGCGTGTGAACAAAGACCCACGCGGCAAGATGCCAGTTAACTACATGTATACAACCCTCGACTTCGAGAACCCACTCGGTCGGGGCGTTATTGAGATGTCTGGTGGTATGCAGAACGTTATCGACTCAATGCTACAGAGCTACCAGTACAACCGTGCTCTTATGCTAGCCCCGCCTCTTATTAAGCGTGGTAACTGGGATAAATCTAAGGCTAAACTACAGCCTAACGCAATTATTGATCTTGGTTCAGATGAGAACAGTACCCTTGAACCATTAACCCTCGACACCACTGCTTTATCTAACTTTACCCAGGACTACGGATTGTTTAAGTCCCAGATCCTTGCACTTAACAACAACGGCGACACTTCTACCTCATCCGAAGTAGGTAACCCAGGGTTCTCTAAGACCTCAGCTGGTGTACAGGCACAGCAGCTAAAGCTTGGTGTGTCAGATAACTACATGCGCAAACAGTTTGAGGCGTGGTGGTCAGACAACTGCGAGACGATGCTTAATATCCACTTCTCTAACAAGCATGGTCTTGAAGAGATTGAACTCGACGACGACACAGCACGTAAGGTACGTGAGATCGACCCTGAGCTCGTAACCGATGATAACAAGTACACAATTAACTACGACGAATACACTGAGATGCTTCGATTTACTGTCGATGCTTCTACCTCAGACAAAGAGTCAGACGAGAAGCAGATGGAGAATATCGACACTATTCTCGAGCGTGTACAAAACTCTCCTATGCTTCAGGCAATTATGCAGCAGTACCCAGAGAAACAGGCCGAACTATACAACAAGGTTATCGCTCTATCTGGTGTAGAGGATGCTGAAGCACTCCAGGTAGACGCTAAACAGTTTGCAGAACAGATCAAACAGCAACAGGCTATGGCTGAACAGCAAGCGGCACAGCAACAGATGATGCAGTCCCAAATGGCTCAGCAGAGTCAGCAGCTACCTCAGGACGCACAGCAAGGTTCTGACCAACAGATGCAACCTCAACAACCTCAAGAAGAGATGTCTGAGATACCAGATATGCAGACTCTTGAAACGGCACAAGATCAGCCTGAAGAACAGGGTGAGGAACAGCTTGAACCTCACGAGATGATGCTCGTACAAGGTCTCCAGGACCGCGGTCTACCAGATGACGTTATCGAACAGGCGATTGTAATGATGCGCCAAGGTATTCCTGATGACGAAGTACTACAGGTAATCGCTCAATCTATGCAACCACAAGGAGGTATGTAGTGGAAGACTTTATTCCTAACGACGGAGCTGTGTTCGATCCATCTGCAATCCCAGCAGAACAGGAGAAAGAGAACCGCGAGTACATCAACAAAGCTGAGAGTTCATACCCAGTTATCAATGACCTTATTGAGGACTTCGAACAAGACATCGCCGACGCGGATTCTATCACAAAGCTCGGTATCACATCCGCTATGCCCCAGATACAGGTACAGATTATTACGACAGCTAACGAGAAGTATGTAGAGAAACTTAAAACGAAACTGGAGGCACTTAAAGCTATGGCTGAAGCCGTAAAGCAATAGGTGGTTTGCTTTCAGTTCGTACTCTTACTACGGATTGAAAGGAGATCATCCAGCTCCACGGCTCGTGCCCGTACGCACGTAAAACAATAAGGAGAACATATGCCTGAATTAGATTCAGCAACAACTGACGTAAACCCAATGGACGCTCTCGACTTCAGTGAAGAAGAGACACCAACAGAGGTAGAGACTCAAGAAACTACCACCGAGGACTCGTCAACCGAAGAAAACAAAGACGAGACGACTAATCAAGAAGAGGAAACAGAAGGCGATAAGTCTGAGGAGCCCGAGGGCGACGAAAAAGAACAAGCCGATGAAACAGAACCTGATGATGAGTCAAAACCTAAGAACTCGGCTCAGAACCGTATTAGGTCTCTTGCAAATGAGAACCGCGCACTGAAGCAGCAGGTTGAAGCATTAAATGCTCAATTCTACCAGCCTCAGACAGCGGAGCAGTTGCAAGAGAGTGGAATGGATGAGACACAAGCTCAAATCGAGGTATTACGCCAAGAGAGGCTTATGGATCAGGCTAATGCTCATATCACTGCGTTAAACACTGATTTGAACATGGAAGCCCTACAAGTTGCACATGACTTTCCAGTATTCGACCCAGACAGCAAAGAGTACGATCCGAAATTTGCTGAAAAGGTACGAGACCAATGGATTGCCGCATCTGGCCTCACCACTGACCCTAACACCGGCTTCATTACCCAAGCCCGAGTCCTTCCGTACGATTTTTATAAAAGCTATGCAGAGGCTCGCGAAGAAGGAAAGAAACAGGGCGCAATCGCTGGTAAGCGTGACTATGAAAGAACCGCTAGTGCAGCAGATGTAACCCCGATCGCCTCACCGAAAGATGAGAAGAAAGATCCTTTGATGGAATCCCTCCTTGCAGATTAACAGGAGTTAAAAAATGGCAGTTATGCCTTTTGCCGCTTCTCACCTAAAAGTAATTGATGAGAAGTATTTCGTAAAAGCAAAGACTGACATCGTTATCAACAAAGGCATCCGCCTAGAGTTTGATGGACGACGTTCAGTAACAATCTACAACTTTAGCACTGTAGCTGAAGTTGACTACGTCCGAGATGGTGCAAACCGCTTCGGTCAGCTCGTAGAACTAGGTCTTGGTACACAAACTTTCACCCTTTCACAGGACAAGGCTTTTACCTACACAATCGACCGCGGTAACTACGCAGACAACATGATGGTCAACGAAGTTGGCTCAACAGTTAAACGACAGGTTCGTGAAGTATCTGTGCCTACAACTGACAAGTACCGCCTTGCAACTATGCAGGCATACGCAGTTGCTAACAGCCAGACCGACACACCTGCAGTTATTACGACTTCAAACTCGTACTCAACATTCGTTAACCAGGTAGCAGACCTCTACGACACTGACTCAGTAGAGCCAGACAACCTCGTAGCGTTCATGACTCGTGCAAAGTGGAACCTACTCCGCCGTAACGCTGAGTTCAAACTTGCTTCTGACGACGCATACGCAGACGTAAAGACGGGTGTTGTTACTACTGTAGACGGTGTAAAGATCGTCCCAGTTCCAACAAGCTACCTTCCTACGAACACTGCATGGGTGATCGTTGCTGATGACGTACTTGTTGCACCAACTAAGTTCGACATGATCCGCACACTCACTGAAGTACAGGGTATCGACGGCTGGGTTGTTGAAGGCCGCCGCTACTACGACGCATTTATCCCTACCAACCGTGGTAAGGCTCTACGCGTTCACATGGAAGCTTAATAGGAGGATTTTATGGCTAAACCAGACCCTAAAGACCCACAGAACCAGCCAGGTAACGCACCTGAAGTAAGTGAAAAAGATGTAAAGCTCGGTGTTTACGTATTCCAACCACGCAACGAGCAAGACGAACCAGTCGGCGAGAAGAAATTCCTTGCATCAAACGATCAGGCACACGTCGAAGCATTCCTTCACGCTGGCTACCGTGCAGCTACTGAATCAGAAACTAAAGAGTATGTCGAGAAGACTAAGGCTGCGCGCGAAGAAGCACGCAAAGCCGCTCAGGTAGAAGGAGACAAATAATATGACTTTAAACAGTCACTTTAACCGCTCTGCTACAGATGTTACGGGTAACGTAACTCTAACAGCAGCAGACAGTGGTAAGACGTTTGTAGTAAAGGCAGATGGTGTAGTAATCACTCTTCCATCAACAGCACTTGGCCTTACCTACACGTTTAAGAACGGCTCACGCTATGACGGTGAATACGCTTACGCTGTATCACCAGCAGCAGCTGACGGCTTTACTGGTAACGGCTTTACGGCTGCTATCAACAAAGATGCAGTGGTATCAAAGGCTACCAGCCGAGCTAAGGATGAGTTCACCATTCTTGGTACTGGTACTGCCGGTGTAACTGGTTGGACTTTCCAGCAAGTTATGGGCACGATCACTCGCGAGGCGTAGTGAAGACGGGGGAGGCAACTCCCCCACCAAATTAAACAAAGGACGATATGGCTAATAAATTAACTAAATTGGACAACTTGATACGCGGTGATACACCCCTGTTGACGTTTACCTTTAGCGTCGGTACAACATTGGTTGATTTAACAGGCTACGTCATTACGTTCACAGCTACCTCTAACTCTAATCCAGATAACTCAGATGTACCTATCATCCGTATCTCGACTAGCGGTGACACAACGGGAGTAGTTAACTTCCAGTTATTAAATGACCAGGCAAGCAACTCGACTAAAGACTTAGTACCGGGGACTACTTACTACTTCGACGTACAGATATTCAACAACCAATCAGGTACTTTAAAACGCGTTATGACTCCCGTAAGAGGGACATTTGGAGTAGATGCTGACTTTAACAGGGTTGAATCATAATGGCTACACCTACTGAACGAATCAACATAGCGGTAAACTTATCGGGGCTTGACCAGAACGCAAGCTCAAATGTTTCAGCTGTGACTCGGCAGACGACCGTCGGCACTTCAGTAGTTCAGGGCCCAAAAGGTGATACCGGAGCTACCGGTCCTACGGGTGCGTCAGGACCTGGGATAGCTACTGGTGGTACTACAGGACAAGTGCTGCAAAAAGCATCCGGAACAAACTACGACACTAGCTGGCATAGCCTCGTAAAAGGGGACGTTGGGCTTGGAAATGTTGATAACACAAGTGATGCTAGCAAACCCGTTTCTACGGCAACACAGACAGCCTTAAACTTGAAAGCAGATAAATCAACAACTATATCAGCTGGCACCGGGCTAACAGGCGGCGGTGATCTTTCTGCTAACAGAACTCTCGCTCTTGCGAACACAGCGGTTACACCCGGTAGTTATACGAATGCTAGCGTTACTGTCGACGCACAAGGACGACTAACAGCAGCATCCAGTGGATCGGCAGGCACGGGTGATGTTGTCGGACCATCTAGCGCAACAGACAACGCTATCGCTCGATTTGATGGCACAACAGGGAAACTTATACAGAACACAACTGAGACGAGGATTACTGACGATAAAGTAATGCGACTCGGTCCTGTCGAGTCAGAAGATCCATATCCTTCTGCAAGGTTTAAATTCTCAGATGATAACGGGTCTTTATCTGACGCTGCACTCACAGCATACGGCGGCAGCTATCCGATTATTGCTCTAACTGGCGCAGGTGGTACGGCGGCAGCTCCGTCTGATACAGGCGCGAGTGCACAGGTTGGTGCTTTACAATTCAATCGCCGTCTCTCAGGGTTCTATAGTGCTATAAGCAGGATTAGGGGATACCAGAATGGCGACTTAGTACTATCGAGTGAGGCTTCAACTGGAGGTATTCTTCAACTATTAGGCGGGAACAGTACTAATGGTGGCGACATAGCGCTTAACGCTGGTCCTTACGGAGCGACAAATGGTAACGGAGGTAACATATCGCTCACCCCCGGAATCAAGAACGGCACAGGAACTGTGGGGCACGTAAATGTAGCTGACCCTGCATCCGGCTTTGTTTCAATACTAGACACCTCTTCGCTATCTGCCAACCGAACGTACACATTCCCTAATGCTACAGGCACACTTGTTCTCGCTAGCAATACGCAAACTATCACTGGTAAGGACCTGACAACAGGTAACACTTTCCCTACTTTCAACCAAAATACCACGGGGTCGGCGGCCACTCTCACCACGTCACGAACGATAGGCATTCTTACGGGTGATGTAACAAGCTCTGGTAGCGGATTCAATGGTTCTGCTAATAACACTAACACGACTACTGTTACAAAGATTAACGGTACGAGTTTAGCAGGGCTCGCTACGGGTATATTGAAGAACACCACTACCACTGGCGTTCCTAGCATTGCTGTAGCAGCAGATTTCCCGACACTTAACCAAAACACTACAGGCAGCGCGGCAACCCTCACGACAGGACGTACAGTGCAAACGAATCTTGCAAGCACGTCAAGTGCTACGTTTGACGGGTCTGCAAACATTACGCCTGGCGTAACTGGCACACTTCCAGTGGGCAATGGCGGAACTGGAGCAACAACTCTTACAGGGCTAGTCAAAGGCAATGGAACAAGCGCTTTCTCTGCTGCAACAGCTGGCACAGACTATCTGGCACCAACCTCAACTATTCAGACACGAATAAACCCTCGTACAAATACCGTCACGAGTTCAGCGACGCCATCTATTAATACTGACACAACTGATGAGTTTACTATCACCGCACTTGCGGTAGCGATTACATCAATGACCACAAACCTAACAGGTACGCCAGTCAATGGACAAGAGCTTATGATTCGTTTTAAGGACAATGGATCGGCACAGACAATAAGCTGGGGCACTAGCTTTACAAGTTCTGGCGTCGCTACGTTACTAGCGACAACAGTTGCTAGTAAAACCCATTACGTTAAGTTGAGATATGATAGTACGGCAGCAAAGTGGGTATGTATGGCCGTAGACGCAGTAGGTTATTAGTATGGCTGCGCCTTCTGCAGGAACTCCAACGGCAACTCAATTCGCTTCATCGGTTACGTCGATGGCAGTGAGTATGCCTGCATCAATTGCTAGTGGTGATCGTCTAATCGCAGTTGTATCTGTACGTAATGCGGGTACTTGGTCAACCATACCAACTGGATGGACGCAGCTTGCCTTACAAGGAGGCGGTGGCTCAGTAGGGGATACAACTGTATTTGAGAAAATAGCAGCAGGTACAGAGAGCGGTACGACACCGACGTGGATTGCCTCAACTGCTACAACGGCCGTCTGGCAAGTTATACGTGTTACGGGTGCGCACACATCAACAGCGTCAGAAGTGACGACTACATCTGGCGATGCGACGGCAGCAGATCCACCCGCAATCACGCCATCAGGAGGTGCCAAGGACTATCTTATTATTGCAGTAGCAGGTCACGCAGCGGTATCAGCGGCAGCATTTACTGCTGGGCCATCTGGCTATTCTGGTTTCTTAAACAGCGGTGCCTCATCCGGTGGATCAGCTGTATCAATTGCAACGGCAACAAAGCAATTGACCGCTGCGGCTACAGAAAATCCTGGTGCGTTCACCGCTGGAGGCTCAAACCGATTTTGGGCAGCTGCAACAGTCGCCATATATCCATCAGGTGGTGGTGTGTCAACTCCGACTAATCTGTTTTTCTTCTAGGTAATTATTAAACAAATTGTATATTCTGTACTAAGTATCAAGCAATACTGTACTATAACGATATGAACGATAAACCCAAGGAAGAACGTAAATCAAAAAAGTGGTACGATATGATGCCATGGTGGGCATGGATCGGGTCAGGGTTTGTACTCGCCGCTATACAGGGAGATAATCCACCCGCATTTATGATTATATTAGTACCATTAACAATTATTGTCGGCATTTGCGTAGGCTTTGGTAAATTAGTGGCGCGAGATATGCATAGAGATTGACAAACGTTGTATAATTTGCTATAATTACTCTAATATGAAGAGCTTTCTGAAAAAGCAGATTACCCCGAAACAGATAATCATAGCATTTTTACTGATCTTTCTGTTTATTAGCGGCGTAGTTATTACTAGTCTCACTATTAATGAGATAAATGAACGTATTAATACGACAGAAAGTTCTACCCAGACAGCTATCCAACCTACTAAGAACCATGTCGATCCAGGATTAGATGAATACATCACAGAGCTTAATATTGACAGCAGTGGACTGAACTTTATATACGTAGACTCACTTCCTGAGACGGGAGCTAACGGTGACTTCATCTCTCCGAATACGATTAGGATTAAACGTGTCCTTCCCGCGGGTGAGAGCCCTAGGACTATACTCGCACATGAATACATGCACTATGTATGGACCAAACACACGCAACAGGAACGCGACGTATTGTCAGCTGAACTTGAGTCAATCTATAGCAATGATGTACCGATGCAGCACCGAATGAAAGGGTACATAAGTGATCATAACCTGACCGAGGGTTCTGAAGGCTTTAGCAACGAACTACATTCAATATACTGTACCGAGAGCTCTGATGCATTTCTAACTACTCCTATTTTAGACGAATGTAATAAATGGATATATAGACCTGCTCTAACGTTTGTTCGATAAAACGATCTTTTACCAATAACTACTACCTATAATATAGGTAGTTTATTTATACCTAGAATAGGGTAAATATTAGCCTATCCATAAAGAGGGACGCCAATGAATTAATTTTCTTTAGGAGTTCTTTATGGATTTTAACCCTATAGCTGCAATACAAAAGTACGTATTCGGTGATAGCTCAGCCGACGTCATACCCGGCACCAATTACAACCACGCATACGACCCTCACAATGCCAAGCCTGGTGGGTTCACCGCTACTTCGCCAAAACCAGTAGCAGGACCAAATGTGAGTCCACAAAGCGGTCCCGTCGAAACAAGCGGAACATATAGCGCTACATCCGGGGGTGGCGGGTCATCGGCCTCATCATACGATCCCGCAGCACTTGCATACTACGATGACCAGCTTGGTCAAGTTAATAGCGCTCTTGGACGCATTGGCAGCCAACGAGATATTGGCAACCAGAATATCAATAGTCAGTACAACGCTGCTCTAAACAAACTATTAGGACAGAACGCAGCTGCACAGCGTGACTATAACACTACTAAGCAGCGCACAATCGATGATAACGTTACTGCCCGCGCAAAAGTTGACGATACTGTAGCTAAGCAATCTGCTGGCCTACGCCGACTACTCGGCAACAGCAGCAGCGCAGCAATCTACGCAGCCCCTCTCGCTGTAGCACGTCAAGGCAACACTCAGCTAGGTGACATCCAAACAGGCTACTCACGTAACCTTCAGAATCTCGATACCGCCGATGAAGATCGCAAGCGGTCATTTCAAGATAGCCAAACCGACCTTAATAGCCAGGCTCAAATCCAACGAAATTCATTACAGGCTAGTCTCGCTGAGAAGGAAGCTCAACTTCTCGATCAGATGTCACAGCTACAGCTTCAGAAGGCTCAGGCACAAGGACAAACATACGATGCAGCGCGTGCTGCTACACAGGGTAATAACGCTCGCGTTAATGCACTTCTTGCACAGATTGATTCACTTGGACTCAATCCAACGATCTCAGCTAAGAACGACCTCAAATTTACTGCACCTGAACTTGCTCAATACCAGACAAGCGATATTAACGTAACTCCTGGAGCATCGCCAGTTCAGTCCGCCGCAGGACAATTCTATAACCTACTAGGCTTAGGCGACGACCAACGTAAACAACAAACCTTCTAAGGAGGTCACATGGACATTTTAGGAGCGCTTAAAAAGCTTATAGGGGTAGGCCAACATCAGCAGGCACCTCAGCTAGCCCCAGTAGCTCAGCATATGC
>Ga0207690_10001133_pt1 | contig 16976 bp, 15 predicted proteins | sample KBSC23metaG_FD_184315 | JGI IMG/M metagenome (GOLD analysis project Ga0207690, IMG submission 184315) | Corn rhizosphere microbial communities from Kellogg Biological Station, Michigan, USA - KBS C2-3 metaG (SPAdes) (version 2) | ecosystem: Host-associated > Plants > Roots > Rhizosphere > Soil ...
CACGGGCTGAGCCAGGGCCAGCGCCAGGCCGCCTACAACGCCGACATCACCTATGGCACCAACAACGAGTTCGGCTTCGACTACCTGCGCGACAACCTGGTCTACGAGGCCGCGGAGATGGTTCAGCGGGGCCACAACTTCGCGATCGTCGACGAGGTGGACTCGATCCTGATCGACGAGGCGCGCACGCCCCTGATCATCTCCGGCCCGACGGAAGACCGGAGCGAGTTCTACAAGACCATCGACCTGCTCGTGAAAGAGCTGATCAAGGACAAGGCGACCTACGACTTCGACGAGAAGCAGCGGCAAGTGATCCTGACCGAGGAAGGCTCGGAGAAGATCGAGGAGATGCTGATGGCCGGCGGCCACCTGGCCGAGGATTCCGCCGGGCTCTACGACGCCTCCAACGTCTCGGCCGTACACCACGTGAACCAGGCGCTGCGCGCCAACGTGCTCTACCAGCTCGACAAGGACTATATCGTCCGCGCCGGCGAGGTGATCCTGATCGACGAGTTCACCGGGCGGATGATGCACGGCCGCCGCCTGTCGGAAGGCCTGCACCAGGCGATCGAGGCCAAGGAGGGCGCGGTCATCCAGCCCGAGAACCAGACCCTGGCCTCGGTGACCATCCAGAACTACTTCCGCCTCTATTCGAAGCTGTCGGGCATGACCGGCACGGCCGCCACCGAGGCGCAGGAATTCCTCGACATCTACAAGATGGACGTGGCCGAGATCCCGACCAACCGCCCGGTCGTGCGGATCGACGACGACGACGAGGTCTATCGCACCGCCGCCGAGAAGCACGTGGCGATCATCAACCTGATCGAGGACTGCTATCGCCGCGGCCAGCCGATCCTGGTGGGCACGGTCTCCATCGAGAAGTCCGAGGAGCTGTCGGACCTCCTGAAGGCCCACAGGTTCGAGATCGAGGGCAAGACGCAGACCGGCGTGCCGCACAACGTGCTGAACGCCCGCTACCACGAGCAGGAAGCCGCCATCGTGGCCGACGCCGGCGTGCCGGGCGCGGTGACCATCGCCACCAACATGGCCGGCCGCGGCACCGACATCCAGCTCGGCGGCAACGTCGACATGAAGGTGGCGTCCTGGCGCGACGAGCAGCGCAACCTGGGCGTCGAGGTGACGCCCGAGATGGCGCTCGCGCACAAGGTCGAGGTCGAGGCCGAGATCGCCGACCGCAAGGCCCAGGCGCTGGCCGCCGGCGGCCTCTTCGTGCTGGGCACCGAACGCCACGAGAGCCGGCGGATCGACAACCAGCTGCGCGGCCGCACCGGCCGCCAGGGCGACCCGGGGCATTCGAAGTTCTTCCTGTCCTGCGAGGACGACCTGCTGCGCATCTTCGCCGGCGAGCGGCTGGACGGGATCATGCGCACCTTCGGCGTCCAGGAAGGCGAGGCGATCACCCATAAGTGGCTGAACAGCGCCATCGCCACGGCCCAGAAGAAGGTCGAGCAGCGCAACTACGAGATCCGCAAGAACCTCTTGAAATACGACGACGTCGTGAACGACCAGCGCAAGGCGGTGTTCGAGCAGCGCGCCGAGTTCATGGCCTCGACCGACCTGTCCGAAGTGATCGGCGAGATGCGGCGCGACACCATCGAGGACTTCGTGGGCCGCCACCTGCCGCCCAAGGCCTACGCCGAGCAGTGGGACGTGGAGGGGCTGGAGCACCACGTGCGCGAATTCCTGGGCCTGGACCTGCCGATCAAGGCCTGGGCGGCCGAGGACGGCATCGCCAACGAGGAAATCGAGGAGCGCATCAACAAGGCCGCCGACGCGCGGGTCGCCGAGCGCGACGCCCAGGTGGGCGACCACATGCGCACGGTGGAAAAGAGCTTCCTGCTGCAGATGATCGACCTGCAATGGCGCGAGCACCTGATGCACCTCGACCACCTGCGCAACGTGATCGGCCTGCGCGGCTACGGCCAGCGCGACCCGCTGAACGAGTACAAGACCGAGGCCTTCACCCTGTTCGAGGGCCTGCTGGTCGACCTGCGCCAGAACGTCACCCGCTGGCTGATGACCGTGGAGTTCCAGTTCGAGGAGCCGCCGCAGCCGCCGCCGGGGCAGTTCCAGGAGATCCACCTCGACCCGCTGACCGGCGAGAACGTCGCCCAGATGGGCCTGCTGCCGGACGGGCTGAACGCCGAGCAGCGCCAGGCCCTACCGGTGACGGCCCTGCCCGACGGCTGGGAAAGCACCGGGCGCAACGCCGCCTGCCCCTGCGGCTCGGGCAAGAAGTTCAAGCACTGCCACGGGGCGCTGGTCTAGGCTCCGCGCGCAACCGTCCGCCGGCTGAGCCGTTCTACGGGCCTCAGTTTGAGGGTTCCGGCATGACCAGCTATCGAGCCTATCGCGTCGACCGCCACCGCCGCATCAAGAGCGCCCAGTGGCTGGAAGCGCCCGACGACGCGGCCGCCGCCGAACAGGCGGAGGAGATGTGCGAAGAGGGCGCGCCAGTCATCGAGCTCTGGCAGTCGACCCGACTCGTCGAGGAGATCGACTGCGAGGAGGACTGAAGGGTCCCGCACTCAATACCGCTCATCCCCGCGTTCGCGGGGATGAGCGGATGTTGGATGACGGAGCTACAAATTCACCCAGTTGCCGTGGAAGCCGAAGGGGACGCGCCTCGGCATTTTCGCCACCGCTATGGGCCCGCGGGCAATGCCCTGCGCCTCGAAGACCAGGAAGTCGCTGCGGTCTTCGCCGGCGCGGTAGACCACCGCGGTGATCCAGCCGTCGCCTTCGGCCGCGTCGGCCGAGCGGGTCACGAAGACCGGCTCGGAGGTCGCGTCGCCGCCATCCAGTTCGTAGACCTGCCGCTTGCCGGTCGAAAGGTCCAGGTGGGCGATGGCGTTCAGGCGGATGGTCTTGGAGCCCGTCGGATCGGCGGCGTACCAGCCGTGGCGGTGACGCCGGGTCTCGACGCGCGGATCGACGCGGGGGAATTCGCCGTCGAGGTCGTCGAGCACCTCTTCCCTGATAGCGTCGGAGGCGCCGGCCAGGTCGAAGGTCCAGCGCACGAGCTGGGCGCTGGCCTTGTCGCCGGGCGAACCGTCGGCCTTGGGGAACAGCGGCGCCACGTTGTAGCGCATGACGTCGCAGAAAAGCTTGTCGCCCTCCTCCCAGCTGTTCAGCGGGTGGAAGACGTAGCAGGCCTGCGTGTTGAACCAGCGGATGGTCGAGACGTCGGCGTCCCGGCGCATCACGCCCACGTGGCTGCCCTTCTCCGGCTCCCAGGCGAAGGGCGGCAGGCCGCTCATCGCCCGCTGCAGGCTGCCGGTCAGCGGCAGGACCGGGAACAGGACGTGGTTCTCGGTGACCATGAAATCGTGGACCATGGAGGCGAACGGCGCCTGGAAATCGTCGCGCCGGACGACCGTGCCGTCCGCGGCGGTGACGCCGTAGCTCATGCCCGCCGAGAGCGGCATGTCGCCGACCCCATAGCCGAACCAGACCATCTCGCCGGTCTTGGGGTCGATCTTCGGGTGGGCGGTGACGCGGCCCTTATAGGGGCGCATGTAGCCCTTCGATTCGAGGGTGCGGACGTCCATCTCGAAGGGATGGTGGCCCTCCTCCAGCGCCATCAGCTTGCCGGCGTGGAACAGGATATTGGTGTTGGCCACGCCGCCCTCGTTGCCCACGGCCAGCGGGTCGGTGGTCATGGGATTGCCCATCGAGCCGAACAGCGAGCGGCCATGCTCATGCTCCAGCTCCCACTTGGGCGTGTGGACGTAGCGGTTGCGGTAGCTGACGCGGCCGTCCTCCACGTAGAAGCCGTGGACCATGCCGTCGCCGCCGAACCAGTGGTGGTTGGCCGCGTCGCGGGGCTCGAACTGCGGGTTGGGGCCGATGCGGAACAGGACGCCGCGCAGGTCCCTGGGCAGCTCGCCGGTCACCGGCAGGTCGAAGTCGTCCTCGCTGCGGATCGGGGCGAAATTGCCGGCCAGATAGGGGTTGATGCGCGCATTTCCGTCCATGGCGTGCTCCTGGGCCCTGCCCCGGCGGGCTAGAACCGGTCGGGACGAGCAGGGTCGTCGCTTTTGTTGCGAGCCCTTCAATTCCAGCCGTGCAGCACGGGCCGGACGGGCTTGTGAACTTACGATGTAAATTTATTTCGTAAAAAGTAGCGGACCGCAAGTCTTTTCGTGCAAATCTGCGAGTCCCATGCCGCGCGTGCTTTCAGACACCGATGTCGCCGACTTCCGGGAGCGCCTGTGCGAGGCCGCTGAGCGGCTGTTCGCGGAGCGCGGGCCGGACGCGGTGACCATGCGCCAGCTCGCCGCCGAGCTGGGGGTCTCGCCGATGACCCCCTACCGCTACTTCGAGGACAAGGACGACATCCTGGCCGCCGTGCGGGCCAACGGCTTCAACCGCTTCGCCGAGGCGCTTGAAAAGGCGCGCGACAGCGTGGTCGGGGCGCACGCCCGCGGCGCGGCGGTCGGCGAGGCCTATGTGACCTTCGCGCTGGAGCACCCGCACGCCTACAAGCTGATGTTCGATTTCAACCAGCCGCACGCGGAGAAGTACCCGGAGCTGGTGACCGCGGGGCGCCGGGCGCAGAAGACCATGACCGGCTACGTCGAGGACGCGCTGGCCGAGGGCCTGATGCGTGGCGACGCCGAGCAGATCGGCCTGATGTTCTGGGCCGCGATCCACGGGGCGGTGATCCTGGAGCTTTCCGGCATGCTGCCCCCGGGCGGCGCGCGCAGGCTCTATGCTGGGCTTGACGCGACCTTGACCCGCGGAGTCCGGCCGGGCGGCTAAGCGCCTGCCCTTGACCGCCCCGACGGCAAGCCTGGACTCTCCCCGGCGAGGAGGCCGCCATGGCAGACATCAAGCCGTTCGAAGTGAGCTGGAGCGAGGCCGAGGTCGAGACCGTGCTGGGCCAGGTGCGGGCCTATCCCTGGCCGCCGATCCCGGACGTGCCGCCTGAAGGCCTTGGCGGCTGGGCCTATGGCTGCGACGCGGGCTACCTGCGCGGGCTCTGCGAGCACTGGACGAACGGCTACGACTGGCGCGCGGCGGTCGTCGAGCTCAACCGCTTCCCGCAGTTCACCGCGCGGATCGAGGACTTCGACATCCACTTCCTGCATGTGGTGGGCGAAGCGGGCGGCAAGCGGCCGCTGATCGTCACCCACGGCTGGCCGGGCTCGCACTACGAGTTCTGGCAGGTGATCGAGAAGCTGGCCTTCCCGAGCCGCTTCGGCGGCAAGGCTGAGGACGCCTTCGACCTGGTGGTCCCCTCCCTGCCCGGCTTCGGCTTTTCCTCGAAGCCCAAGCGGCCCGTGGGCCAGCGCACCACCGCGCGGCTCTTCAACACCCTGATGACCGAGGTGCTGGGCTACCCGACCTACCTCGCCCAGGGCGGCGACTGGGGCGCCATGGTCACCTCCTGGCTCGGCCGCGACCACGGCGCGAGCGCACGCGCCATCCACCTCAACATGCTGGGGTTCCGCCCCAATGGCGGCCCCGAAGGCGAGGCCGAGATCGCCTGGGCCACGCGCCAGGCCGCGGGCATGGACATCATGGGCGCCTATTTCCGCCTGCAGGTCTCCAAGCCGCAGTCGATCGGCTGGATGGGCGCGGGCAACCCGGTGGGCCAGGCCGCCTGGATCGCCGAGCGGTTCCACGACTGGTCGGACCTGTCGAAGAAGACGCTGGACGAGGCCTATCCGAAGGACCGGCTGCTGACCAACATCATGCTCTATGTGATGACCGACAGCTTCACGACCGGCGCCTGGTACTACCGCGGCCTGGTGGAGGAAGGCGGCCTCGCTTTCCAGCCCGGCGAGCGCTGCGAGACGCCCACCGCCTTCGCCAACTTCCCCGGCGAGCCGCTCTACCAGGCCCCGCCGCGCTCCTTCGCCGAGCGCGCCTACAACATCGTCCGCTGGACCGACATGCCCCGCGGCGGCCACTTCGCCGCGATGGAGGAGCCGGACCTGTTCGTGCAGGAAGTGCGCGACTGGGGACGCTCCGCCTAACCCGGAGTGGGGGCCGGAAGCGCGGCCTGCGAAGATGGCGGCGCGTCGCTCAGGGAGGAGCCCGACAGACCTTCAGGCCACGAGGGCCTGTGTCCAGTAGCGCCACGCGTAGAAGACGACGAGCAGCGTCGGCAAGGCATAGTCGAGCAGCTTCCACCTGACGATCGCCAGCACGACGAAGGCGGCCAGCGGCGCGAGCATCCTGAACCAATCCATGGCGCCGACAGCGCCGCCGACGCTGGCCTGGCCGCCGCCGATAATGAGCCACAGGCCGAAGTACGCCGCCTGGCTGGCCGCGAACGCGCCCCAAAAATAGCGGCGGTTGCTCTCGTAGAACCTGTGGAGATCACAGCCCTCGCCGACCTCGTCCGGCAAGCATGCCGCCGCCGTCAACACCAGCAGCAGGATCTGCCCGAACAGGGCCACGTAGATTGGAAACTCCAAGGCCACGCCGAGATTCCGCAAGGTCCACTGCGCGAACCACATGCGGATGATCTCGAGGATCACGAGCCCAGCCGCCAGCAGGACGCGGCCATCCCACTTCACGCTATGGAAGCGACGCATGAGCCGGTGAAACGACATCACGATGTCGGCCAGGGCCAGGCTCATTAGGATTGAGATGAGCCCCAGCGAGTACTCGAATGGTGTCACGATGGCGCTCCCTCCGCCGCGAACATCCGATCAACCTTGGCTTTAGGCAATCCCTGCCACGCCCCTAGGGCGCTGCAGCTGCAGCCGGACCATTGCTGAGCCTGAACCAGTTCGCCGGCGGCCGACCTGCCGAAGGCGCAGCGGAAATAGCCGCGGCGCGCTAGCGTCTCCGCGGTTTTGCGCTAACAAGCGGCCACGGCCAAGGAAGGACGCTGAACGCCATGCCCGCAGCCCTCGAGGCGGTGCGCCCGATCACGCTGGACGACATCCGCGGCGCCGCGACGCGCGTCTATGGCACGGCGATCCGCACGCCGCTGGTGAAGCTGGAGCTGGACGCGGACTTTCCGGACATCCGGCTGAAGCTCGAGAACCTGCAGCCGATCAACGCCTACAAGCTGCGCGGCGCGGCCAATGCGGTGGCCATGCTGAGTGAGGCCGAGCGCGCGCGGGGCGTCTGGACGATCAGCGCCGGCAACGCGGGCCAGGGCGTGGCCTATGCGGCGCGCAAGGCGGGCGTCCCCTGCACCGTCGTGGCCATCGAGACCGCGCCGGCCTCCAAGCTGGAACGGATGCGCGCGCTCGGCGCGCGGCTGGTCACCGTGCCCTATGAGATCGCCTGGAAGGCGTTGGACGACCGCGCCTACCCCGGCGTCGAGGGGACCTTCATCCACCCGTTCGACGACCACAACTTCATCGCCGGTCATGCGACCATGGGGCTGGAGATCCTGGAGGACGCGCCGGACGCGGTGGCGGTGATCGGCGGGGTCGGCGGCGGCGGGCTGATCACCGGCGTCGGCAGCGCGGTCAAGGCGCTGCGCCCCGAGATCAAGGTCTGGACCGCCGAGCCGGAGACCGCTGCGCCGGCCGCGCGGTCCTTCGCCGCCGGCTCGCCGCAGACCTTCCCGGAGTGGCAGGCCTCGTTCGTCGACGGGGCCGGCGGGCAAAGCGTCTTCCCGCGCATGTGGGAGCGGATGAGGCCGCTGGTCGACGGGAACATCGTCGTCACCCTGGACGAGACGCGGCGCGCCATGCGGCTGATGGCCGAGAAGGCGCGGATCATAGCCGAGGGCGCGGGCGCGCTGCCGCTGGCCGCGGCGCTGACCGGCAAGGCGGGCCAGGGCCCGATCGTGGCGGTGGTTTCCGGCGGCAACGTCGACCTGGCGACCTTCTGCGACATCCTCCAGGCGAGCGCGAGCTAGCGTCCGCCGATGGCCCGCTACGACTTCGCCTCCGACAACGCCGCCCCTGTCGCGCCCGAGGCCATGGCGGCGCTCGCCGCGGCCAACACCGGCTTCGCCTCGGGCTACGGAACCGACGCGGTCAGCGCCCGCGCGGCGAACCTGGTGCGCGAGATGCTCGACGCCGACGCCGAGGTGCGGTTCGTGGGCTCCGGCACGGCGGCCAACGCCATATCGCTGGCCGCGCTCTGCCGGCCGTTCGAAGCGGTGGCAGCCCACGAGCACGCCCACATCCTCACCGACGAGGCCGGCGCGCCGGGGTTCTTCGGCCAAGGCCTCGGCCTGGTCCCGCTGCCGGGCGCGTCGGGGCGGATCGAGCCGGCGGCGCTGGAGGCCGCGCTCGCCCAGCCCGACGTCTCCTACCGCCAGTCGCCGGCCGCCCTGTCGCTGACCAACGCCACGGAATACGGCGCGGTCTATTCGGCCCAGGCGCTGGGCGCGCTGGTGTCCTCGGCCAAGGCCAGGGGGCTCGGCGTCCACCTGGACGGGGCCCGGCTGGCCAACGCCGCAGCCGCGGGCTTCGACCTGAAGGCGATCGGCAAGGCGGGCGTCGACATTCTGGTCGTCGGCGGGACCAAGGCCGGCCTGCCGCCCAGCGAGGCGGTGGTGATCTTCGACCGCGCGCTCGCCCGCCGCTTCGACGCGCGGCTGAAGCAGGCCGGCCAGCTTCCCTCGAAGGCGCGATACCTGGCCGCGCCGTTCATCGGCATGCTTGAGGACGGCGGTTTCGTGCGCCACGCCGCGCACGCCAACGCCATGGCCCAGCGGCTGGCCGGCAAGATGCCCTTCCCGCTGCGCCACGCCGTGGAGTCGAACGGGGTGTTCGTGGAGATGGACGAGCCGACGCTCAAGCGCCTGCACGCCGCCGGCTGGTTCGCCTACCGCTTCCTCGACGGCTCGGTGCGCTTCATGTGCTCCTGGGCGACCACGCCGGAGGCGGTGGACGAGATCGCCGAGGTTCTGCGCGCGATCCGGTAGCGCGAGAGATCGGTTATTCCCACTCAGTCGTCATCACCCGGCTTGTCCGGGTGATCCATCCCGATGCCGTTCTTCATCAGTTGACGGCGGCGTATCGGGCTGGGTGGCCCGGACAAGCCGGGCCATGACGGGAAATTTCATCTTCCACTGACGTGGGCGCACAGGCGTCAGGCGTTCGCCATCTGGCGCAGGCTGGCCATGCGGTCGAGGCGCGCGTGGATGATCTCCTCGGCCTCGCGCACGATGCGGTGGATCAGTTCGGCGCAGGTCGGGATGTCGTGGATCAGGCCCTGGACCTGGCCGGCCGACCAGATGCCGGCGTCGTTGTCGCCGACCTCGTAGACGCTGCGCCCGCGGGTGCCGGCCACCAGTTCGCGGACGTCCTCGAACTTGGCGCCTTCCTTCTCCATGGCCACGACCTGCGTGCTGATCACGTTCTTCGCGACACGCGACGTGTTGTGCATGGTGCGGAAGATGAGCTCGGTCGCGCGCTCGTCGTTGTCGACGATCTGCTGCTTGATGTTCTCGTGGATCGGGCTCTCCACCGTACACATGAAGCGGGTGCCCATGTTGATGCCCTCGGCGCCAAGCGCCAGCGCCGCGACCAGGCCGCGCGCGTCGCCGAAGCCCCCGGAGGCGATCATCGGGATCTTGATCTTGTCGGCCGCCGCCGGGATCAGGATCAGGCCGGGGACGTCGTCCTCGCCGGGGTGACCCGCGCACTCGAAGCCGTCGATGGAGATGGCGTCGACGCCCATCCGCTCGGCCGAGAGGCCGTGGCGCACCGACGTACACTTATGGATCACCTTGATCCCGTGCTTCTTGAACTCCTCGACGTGCTCGATGGGCTTGTTGCCGGCCGTCTCGACGATCTTGATCCCGGCCTCGATGATCGCCTGGCGGTATTCGGCGTAGGGCGGCGGCTTGATCGCCGGCAGGATGGTCAGGTTCACGCCGAACGGCTTGTCGGTCAGCGACCGGCAGCGCGCGATCTCCTCGGTGAGCTTTTCAGGCGTCGGCTGGGTGAGCGCGGTGATGAAGCCGAGGCCCCCGCCGTTGGCGACCGCGGCCACCAGTTCGGCGCGCCCCACCCACTGCATGCCGCCCTGCACCACGGGGTGCTCGATCCCGAACAGTTCGGTGAACCGGGTCTTCAACGCCATCGGACGTCCCTCCAAACAGTTGTTTGGATGACACTGAACAGGCAGACGCCGCGTCAGGCAAGGTGTGGTTTCAGGCTCGCTTGGGCTGGAAGAGCTCGACGAGGTTGCCGGACGGGTCCTGCACGAGCGCCTGGTCGCCGCCGATGCCGACGATGAGGTCGCCGCGGAACGGCCGCCCGGCCGCCTTCAGGCGCGCCACGATCGCCGCCAGGTCGTCGACGACGAGCTGGATGCGGTTCCAGCCCCCGGGGACAGGCGCCGCGCCCTCGACGCTCTGGCCCGCGCCGCCCGCGCCGGGCTTGTTGAGGTACAGGGAGACGCCATCGAACGACAGCGCCGCGAAGCCCGGCGCCGGATGCATGTCGAGCTGGAAGCCGAGGTCGTCGCGGTAGAACGCGATGGCGGCGTCCACGTCCTCGACGATATAGCGGAATGCGACGCCAACCATGCGACCTCCCTGGGCGCGAGGCGGTTACTGCAGGCCCGCCCTTCCGATAGCATAGAAGCGCTCGGCGCGCTGCTTGCGAAGCTCGTCGGCGCCCAGGCCCTCGAGGGCCTTCAGCTCCTCTTCCACCGCATCGCCGACCGCCTTGAGGGCGGCTTCCGGGTCGGAGTGGGCGCCGCCCGGCGGTTCGGGGATGATGCGGTCGACGATCTTCATCGCCAGCAGGTCCTGGGCGGTGATCTTCAGCGCCTTGGCCGCGTCGGCCGGCGTGCGCGCGCCGCGCCAGAGGATCGAATTGGCCCCTTCCGGCGGGATCACCGAATAGACGGCGTGCTCAAGGATCAGCACGCGGCTGCCGCAGGCGATGCCCAGCGCGCCGCCCGAGCCGCCCTCGCCGGTCACCACCGCCACCATCGGCACGCCCAGCATCAGGCTCTTTTCGGTGGACCGCGCGATGGCCTCGGCGACGCCACGCTCCTCGGAGGCGACGCCGGGATAGGCGGCCGTGGTGTCGACGAAGCTGATCACCGGCAGGTTGAAGCGCTCGGCCATCTCCATCAGCCGGATCGCCTTGCGGTAGCCCTCCGGCCGGGCATAGCCGAAGTTGTGCTTCACGCGGGTGACGGTGTCGCGACCCTTCTCGTTGCCCATGACGACGACCGGCCGGCCGCGGAAACGGCCGAGCCCGCCCATGATCGCCTGGTCGTCGGCGAACTTGCGGTCGCCGCGCAGTTCCACGAACTCGTCGATCAGGCCGGCGGCGTAGTCGACGAAGTGCGGGCGGTCCGGATGGCGCGCGACCTGGGTCTTCTGCCACGCGTCGAGCTTGGAATAGGCGTCGCGGCGCATCTCCTGGGCGCGGGCCCGCAGGGCTTCGATCTCGGCGTCGAACGCGCCGGCGTTGGCGGTTTCCGACAGCTTGGAAAGCTCCTCGATCTTGGCTTCGAGGTCGGCGATCGGCCGCTCGAATTCGAGGTAATGCACAGCCATTCCGGAAACTTCGTCCTTCGCGTCGGGGAGGCGGCGGAAATTAGGCGCGATGCCGCCTGCTCACAAGAGCGCGAGCCCGCCGCGCCGGGTTCCGGATGCAACCCCGCGGCCCGTTTCCGGGTTGTTGGGGCCGACGAGGCGCGACCTTGGCGATGACACCGCTGCGCTTCGGAGGAGAAATGGAGACTTCCAATGAACGCCCTCTTGAAAATCGGGATGGCCTCAGCCCTGGCGCTGGCGACCGCGGCGCCCGCCTTCGCGCAGCCGGATCAGGACTATCCGCGCGACCCGCAGTACGACCGCGACGCCCCGCAGTACCAGCCCACGCCGCAGTACCAGCAGGACCGCGACCAGTACCAGCGCGACCGTGACGCCTACGAGGCCCGCAAGGACGCCTATGACGCACGCCGCGACCGGTACGAGGACAACCGCGCCGACTATCAGGCCGCCCGCGCCGACTACGAGCGCCGCCGCGCCAACTGGGAACGCGCCCGGGCCGACTATGACCGCCGCTACGGCTACGGCGCCTATATCCGCGTCTACGGCCCCGCGCCGGAATGGGACAGCGCCCGCTGGGGCCGCTACGCCCCGCCGTCGGCGACCTACTACGGGCGTGACACCGCCTATGTCGCGCCGGCCGTCGGCTGCCGCAACGACCACAGCTCGGCCACGGCCGGCGCCATCCTGGGCGCCCTGGCCGGCGCGGCGCTCGGCTCGAACGTCGCCGGGCATGGCGTGAGGACCGAGGGCGCGGTGCTGGGCGGCGTCGTCGGCGCCGGGATCGGCGGCGCGGTGGGCAACGCGCACGACCGCTACCTCTGCGACAGCCGAGGCCCCTACTACAGCTACAACGACACCATCGCCTACCGCGAGGATCGCGGCTGGCGCAGCGGCCGCCACGACTATGCCTACTACAGCCGCATGCGCTGCCGCCTGGCCGCGGCGCCGGTCGACCGCTACGGGCGCGACTACCGCTACGTCCGCGTCTGCCCGGACGCCCAGGGCCGCTACCGGATCACCGGCTAGGCCCGCCGGCCAGGCCCGCTCGATGATTCGAGAGGAAGGCCGTCCCGAGAGGGGCGGCCTTTCCGCTTGGGCTCAGCGCCTCTTCGCCAGGGGATGCTTGGTCGCCACCACCTCGGCCAGCCGGTCGCCGGCGACGTGGGTGTAGATCTGGGTGGTGCCGATGTCGGCGTGGCCCAGCAGGGTCTGGACGACGCGAAGGTCCGCGCCGCCCTCCAGCAGGTGGGTGGCGAAGGCGTGGCGAAGGACGTGGGGGCTGACGCGGGCCGGGTCGATGCCGGCGTCGGCGGCGGCTTCGTCGAGGAGCTGGGCGAAGCGGCGCGGAGTCAGCCGCCCCGCCTTGCCGCGCGAGGGGAAAAGCCAGGGATTGGCCCCGCCTTTCGCATTTGGCGCGCCTTTCGGCAGGAACCCGGGGCGAACCTCCAGATAGGCCTTTATCGCCGTGCGCGCCGCGTCGTTCAGCGGGGCCAGCCGCTCCTTGCCGCCCTTGCCCCTGACGATGAGATAGGCCGGGTCGCGGGCGAGCGCGGCCAGCGTCAGGCCGGTCAACTCGGAGATCCGCAGGCCCGAGGCGTAGGCGAGCTCGACCATGCAGGCGAGGCGCAGGCCCTGCGCCCCGTCGCGGGCGGCGGCCGCGGCGATCAGCCGGTCGACCTCGGCCCGGCTCAGGACCTTCGGGAGGCTGCGGCCTTTGCGCGGCGCCTCCACGCGCCGGGAGGGGTCGTCGGAGCGCCAGCCTTCGCCGAGCACGAAACGGTAGAACTGGCGGACCGCCGAACGGCGCCGCGACGCTGTGGCGGGCGCCAGCCCGCGCGCGCCGAGCGCCGCGAAATAGGCTTCCACGTCCTCGGCGGACGCGTCGGAAAGGTCGCGGCCCCGGCCGGCCAGGAAGCCCGCGGCGTCCGCGAGGTCGCGGGTGTAGGCGGTGAGCGTGTTCTTCGCGGCGGCGCGTTCGACCGACATCATCTCGAGGAAGGCTTCAGCCCAATCTCGTCCCTGGCCAGCGCCCTGCCCGCTCATGTCGCTGGCCCGCTCATTTCAGCGCCAGCAGGCCTTCCAGCGCCATGGCGCGTGCGTCGGCGTCGAGGCCGACGGCGTGCAGGGCCCTGACCATCCGTATGCGGTCGCCGATCGCCGGACCGGCGGTCCCGGCCTCGGCGCAGGTCCAGAGCGACAGCAGCGCCGCCTCGCCCATCAGCTTCTGCTCGCCGGCCGCCTCCAGCGCCAGGCTGCGGCCGAGGGGGGCCTTGCCTTCGGGCAGGCCAAGGGCTGCCATCTGGCCGCGGATCTCCGGGCCGGCGGCGCCCGAGACAGCGACCGCGAGCAGCAGGCCGGCCTGGCCCCTGGCGCGGGTCTTGCCGTCGGTGGAGGCCGCGGTTTCGACCAGAGCCTGCAGGACCGCGTCGCGCACCGGCTCGCCGCGCGCCAGGGCCTCGGCGAGGGACGCCAGGTCCGGCGCGACGCCACTGGGATCGAGCGCGAGCGGGGCCGGATCTTCGCCGGATAGCGCCGCGGCCACCACCGGCGACGGCTTGGCGGTGGTGAGGTCGAGGCCGAGGCCGCGGGAGAGCGCGTAGTCGAGGCCGTTGCGCAGCGAGGGCGCGCCCGGATCGCCGCCGCCGGCGAGCTTGGCGCCCATCAGGCGGCCGAAGGTGGCGTCGCGGGATTGCGCCTGGGCGAGGTCGAAGGTGAGCTGCGCCTGGGCGGTCTGGCCGTTGATCGCCTGGCAATAGGTGCGCAGGCGAAGCCAGTAGACGTCGTCGCGGCCGGAGCTCAGGCCCTCGGCGAGGCGGCAGGCGCGCGCGTCGTTGCCGGCCAGCAGGGCGCTTTCGGCGGCGACGCGGGCGAGCTCGGGGTTGCGGTCGACGGCAGGCGCGCGGATCAGGATGGCCGCGGCGGCCTTGGCGTCGCCCTGCGCGATCAGGGCGCTGGCCCGCTGGCCCACGAGGTCGGGGTCCTTTTCACCGCCCTGGGGGCCGGGCGCGCCGGTCGCCAGGACGCGGCGGGCCAGCGCGGCGGCGGCGGGCGACAGCGGCCTGGTCGCCAGCAACGGCAGGACGGTCTGGGCGGTCTTGAGCGAGGCGCCGCGCCACAGGTCGGCCGGCAGGCCGGTGTCGCGGCCGGGCGTTGTGAAGGCGTCGGGCGCGGCGAGCGTGGTGACGGCGACGCCCTCGGGCGGGGCGACGAGCGGGGCCGGCTCCGCAGCAGGGACCGGGGCGGCAGGGAGCGGCGCTGCCGAGGGCGCCGCCGTCGCGTCCAGCGGCGGCGGATCGGTTTGGGCTCGCGCCGCGCCTCCCGCTGCGATGACGAAGGCTGTGGCGAGCAGGCAGGCGAAACGCGGCATGGCGCGATCATAGCCGGCGCACGGTGTTGGCGCGAGCGGTCGCGCTCGTGTAAGCCTTGGCCGTTCATGGACCGCTATGCACCGCTGCGCCACCGCACCATCGCCCTCGTGGGCCTGATGGGAGTCGGCAAGTCGAGCGTGGGCCGCCGGCTGGCCAACGCGCTCGGCCTGCCGTTTCGTGACGCCGACGTGGAAGTCGAGGCGGCGGCGGGCCGCTCGATCTCCGACATCTTCACCGACCTCGGCGAGGAGGCCTTCCGCGAAGGCGAGCGACGGGTCATCGCGCGGCTGCTGGACGAGGCGCCGCATGTGCTGGCGACCGGCGGCGGGGCGTTCATGAACGAGCAGACCCGCACGCTGATCAAATCCCGGGCGGTGTCGGTGTGGCTGAAGGCGGACCTGGACGTCCTGGCGCGCCGGGTTTCGCGCAAGGACACGCGGCCCCTGCTGGCGGGCAAGGACCCGCTGGAAGTGCTGCAGGCCCAGGCGCAGGCCCGCTATCCGATCTATTCGCAGGCGGACGTCGTCGTGGAGACCGGCGACGCGGCCCACCACGTGACCGTCGAACAGGTTATCAACGCGCTCAGCGCCTACTTCGCGGACCAGCCGGCATGACGCGGACGATCAATGTCGGCTTGGGCCCGCGCAGCTACCGGGTGCTGGTCGGCGACGGGCTCATCGCGCGGGCCGGCGAGCTGATGGGGCCGTTCCTGAAGCGCGGGCGCACGGCGGTGGTCAGCGACGAGACGGTCTGGCGCCTGCACGGCGCGAAGCTGACCGAAGCGCTGCAGCGCGCGGGCGTCGCCGTCTCGCCGATCATCGTCGCACCGGGCGAGCAGACCAAGAGCTTCGCGGGGCTTGCGGACGTCACCGAGCGATTGCTGGCGCTCGAGCTCGACCGCGGCGACCTGATCACCGCCTTCGGGGGCGGCGTGGTGGGCGACCTCGCCGGCTTCGCCGCCGCCGTCTACAAGCGCGGCATCGACTTCGTGCAGATCCCGACGACGCTGCTGGCCCAGGTAGACTCCTCCGTGGGCGGCAAGACCGCCATCGACACGCCGCGCGGCAAGAACCTGATCGGGGCGTTCCACCAGCCCAGGCTGGTGCTGGCGGACCCGGACGTGCTGGCCACCCTGCCGGAGCGGGAGATGCGCGCCGGCTATGCCGAGGTGGTGAAATACGGCCTTCTGGGCGACTTCCGGTTCTTCGAATGGCTGGAAGCCAACGGCGCGCGGGTGCTTGCGCGCGACCGCGAGGCGCTGAGCGAGGCCGTCGCGCGTTCCGTCGCCATGAAGGCTGAGATCGTGGCTGAGGACGAAACCGAACAGGGCCGGCGCGCCCTCTTGAACCTCGGGCACACCTTCGGCCATGCGCTGGAGGCCGAGACCGGCTATGGCGGGGAGCTGCTGCACGGCGAGGCGGTCGCCGCCGGCCAGGCGCTGGCCTTCCGCTTCTCGGCCGCCCAGGGCCTCTGCACCGCGCTCGACGCGCGGCGCGCCGCCGCCAGCCTCGCCGCCGCGGGCCTGCCCACCGCGCTTTCCGAGGTCCCGGGCCATCCGTTCGACGCCAAGCGGCTCGTCCGCCACATGAGCCAGGACAAGAAGGCGCAGGGCGGGGCGATGACCTTCATCCTGGCGCGCAGCCTGGGCCACGCCTTCGTCGCCAAGGACGTGGACGTGCGCGCCGTGCGAGAATTCCTGCAAGCGGAAGGAGCGACCTGATGGGCGCGATCCTGGCGCTTGCGCCGATGGTCTTCGGCCTGCTGGCCATCTCGGCGCTGTTCTCCGCGGCCGAGACCGCGCTCACCGGCGCGAGCCGCGCGCGGATGCACCAGCTGGAACGCGATGGCGACCGCGCGGCGCACCGGGTGAACCGCCTGCTCACCGACCGCGAGACGATGATCGGGGCGGTGCTGCTGGGCAACAACCTGATCAACATCCTGGCCTCGGCGCTGGCGACTGAGGTTTTCGCCAAGGCGATTCCGGGCGGCTGGGGCGTGGCGGTGGCGACCGCCGTCATGACCGTGCTGGTGCTGGTCTTCGCCGAGGTGCTGCCGAAGACGCTGGCGATCCTGCGCTCCGACGACGTGGCGCGCTTCCTCTCGGGCCCGACCCTGGTGGTGGTGCGGGTGTTCGGGCC
>Ga0207690_10001134_pt1 | contig 16960 bp, 14 predicted proteins | sample KBSC23metaG_FD_184315 | JGI IMG/M metagenome (GOLD analysis project Ga0207690, IMG submission 184315) | Corn rhizosphere microbial communities from Kellogg Biological Station, Michigan, USA - KBS C2-3 metaG (SPAdes) (version 2) | ecosystem: Host-associated > Plants > Roots > Rhizosphere > Soil ...
GAAGAGCGCGCCGTGCTGGAAGAGGACGCCCCAGCGCCGTTCGATGCCGGTCCACTGCGAGTAGCTGACCTCGCCGATGTCGTGTCCGAACAGGCGCACCGAGCCGCCATTCGGCTGCTTCAGCCCGATGATGGTCCGTAACAGCACGGACTTGCCCGAGCCCGAGCCGCCGACCAGCCCCAGCACCTCGCCGCGGTTCACCGTCAGGTTCAGGTGCTCGTGGACGATGTGGGAGCCGAACGCCGAGACGAGGTCGCAAACCTCGATCGGCGGCGCGTCGTCGGCAGCGGCTTCGGTCATATGTTCAGCTCCATGTAGAGGAGCGCGAAGACCGCATCGATCAGGATGATGGCGAAGATGGCGTGGACCACGGCGGCGGTGACGCGGCGGCCAAGCGACTCGACGTCGCCCGCGACCAGCAGCCCCTGACGGCAGCCGATGCCCGCGATGACGGTCGCCATCACCGGCGCCTTGGACATGCCGATCCAGAAGTGGGTAGCGCCGACGTTATCGACGATCCGCTGCAGGAAGAACATCGGAGAGATGTCGAGCACCGACCAGGTGACGAGCAGTCCGCCGATGATGCCCGCGATATCCGACACGAAGGTGAGCAGCGGGATCATCAGCAAGAGCGCCACGAACCTCGGCAGCACCAGGCCGTCGAACGGGTCGACGCCCATCACCTGCATGGCGTCGATCTCCTCGTTCATCTTCATCGAGCCGATCTCGGCGGCGAAGGAGGAGGACGAGCGGCCGGCCAGCAGGATGGCGGCGATCAGGATGCCGAACTCGCGCAGCACCGCGATGCCGATCAGCTCGACCGCGAACACCTGCGCCCCGAACTGGCTGAGCATGTTGGCGCCGATCAGGCCGACCACGGCGCCGATGAAGAAGGCCGTCGTAAAGACGATCGGGATGGCGTCGAGCCCCGCGCGCTCCACCAGCGACACGATGGAGGGCAGGCGGAAATGCCGGGGATTGGTCAACGCCCGCCCGGTCGTGACCAGAACCCGTCCGGTGAAGGCGAGCGTCCCGAGCGTGTCGTAGCCCAAAGCCACCACGCCGCGCCCGATCCGCTCGACGAACTCCTGGACGGGGTTGAGGCGATGGGCGACGTGCGGTTCGGCCTGGGAGGCCTCCGCGACCAGCTTCAGGAGCCGGGCCGTTTCAGGCCGCGCGGCGAGCCGGTCGCCCTTCGGCAAGCCCCTTGCCGACCGCACGATGGTGTAGGCGCCGTGGGTGTCGACGCGGCCGATGCCCGTCAGGTCGAGCGCGGGCGCCTGCGCGCCGCGCAGAGCGTCGCCGAGCCGGCGGCCCGCGTCCCCCAGCGTCATCGACGTCCAGTCGCCAGTCAGAACGGCGGTCTCGCCGTGCTCCCCCCGCTGGACGTTGAAATCGGCGGCTGCTTCCATTCGATGCGCGCGATAGTCCCCACTGCCCGACGAGTCGAGCGGCCTCACCCTAGCAGAGGTCGTTCTCCGCCTTAACGTTCCAAGGTTGCGCTAGTTTTCCGCGACCGTTGCGCCCTTGCCGCTGACAGGCCTGCGGGCTATAGACCCGGCCCTTCTCGCCGGATGGATGCGTAGCTCAGCGGGAGAGCACCTCGTTCACACCGAGGGGGTCACAGGTTCAATCCCTGTCGCATCCACCATTTTCTTCAATGGCTTAACCCGTCCGCCGACGAGGCCGCTCGCCGGATACTTTCCAGAATCGCCCCTCAGGCTGCCTCGGGCAGGGGCTTTGGCGTAAGGCTCGAGACCGTCTTCGGCTTTGTTGATTTGCGCGACGGCTTCTTTTTCTTAGCGGCGGCGGCCTTAAGGTGGGCCAGGGCCGCGGTTGCCAAGGCACGGGCAACTGGCACGGGCACGGCGTTGCCGACCTGCACGTATTGGTGGCTGATCTCCGCGCCGGCGAATCTAAAGCTGTCAGGAAAGCCCTGCAGGCGAGCTGCCTCGCGAACCGTGATGGTCCGGTTCTGAGTAGGGTGGACGTAGGCGCCCCAGTGCGGGTCACACTTGGTTAGGATGGTTGATGCCAGTCCACTCCGGGAGAGGCGTCCATAGCGCTTGGTGTGGTCCGACGTTCTGGCTCGCTTCATGCCGTCCGTCAGGAGGTCCCGCGGGATCTGCCGCCAATTGCCTCCCTCGGTGACGTGCACGATCCGGCGAAGGTTCACATCGGTGAGCTTATGGCAAACATGGTTGAAGAGGCGGCGGGCGCCACGCCTCACAGACCGCTGAAACCCCGAAGAAGGTCGGGATGGAGGTCGCTTCACTTCCTGCTCGCCGCCGCCATTCTCCAGGACCGGCAGATCACCGATGGCGGCGCCTACGTTGACGATTCGGCGGCGCCTCTTTGCCGGTGCAGATGGCCCGTGCGTAGGCACCGGAAGCAGGCTCTCGGCGCTGCCAACCCTGCTGGCAACGATGAAGACCCGTCGGCGCACCTGGGGCGTGCCGAACTCCTCGGCCGACAAAACGCGATAAGTCGTCGCATATCCGATCTTGCCCAATGCGGCGGCGATCTCTTCGATCACGCTGCCGTCGTCGATGCTCAAGATGCCGGGCACATTCTCCATCACGAGCGTCTTTGGCCGCAAACCCCGCACAAGTCGTAGGTAGTCTTCGAACAGCCTCGCGCGTGCGTCGGTGGCGGAACGCTGGTGGTTGTTGTGGCTGAAGGACTGGCACGGCGGGCCGCCGATCAAGCAATCGAGTTGGCCCCGCTTCAGGCCGCACTCGGCAAGGATGCCCGCGGCCTTTACCAGACGAATCGGGCCTTCAAAGAACGAAGCCTCAGGGAAGTTGGCGCGGAATGTGGCTCCGGCAGCAGCATCTGCGTCGTTTGCGGCTAGAATCGCCCATCCCGCCTGGCGAAACCCGACGGCGAGCCCGCCTGCGCCGGAAAAAAGATCGACGCAGGTCGGACCCTTGCCTGGCTCCACCGTCCGTTTGTGCAGCACGATTGCAGGTAGCCTTGCGCTCATACAGGTCCCGCTATGCGGCGGCGGTGCCGCCAAACGAATCACTCGCGCAAGGCTACTCGCGTGCGCGCGGAGCACCAACCCGCCACGGCCAGTTGAAGTCCCCATTAACTTGTGGCAGATTGCGCCAGCTTGCCTGAGCAAGCAGAAAGGCAAGCCAATGGATCAGCTCAACGACCTTGTCTCCACGCTCGGCGGTCTCCCGATCGTCACTCTCCTGTTCTTCATCATCTTCGGGGCCTTCGCGCTAGCGGCATTCGCCATCCATGCGGTGGTCGCGGTCGTGAAACGGTCTAGCGGCGAATAAAGAGGGCATCACCATGAGCTTGAAAGACGGCGGCGCAGCCACCGCGGCCGATGCCGCGCCACGCCCGCGGAAGTATCTTGAGAAGATTGGCGACAGGGAGTGGGAGCTCCTAGAGGCGCGCCTAGATGTCGATAACGACGTCGCGCTCTGGTCCGACAACCCGCGCCTGCAAACCTCACTCGCGGTCGGTGATTTTGCCTCTGAGACGCAGCTGATGGCCGCGCTTCGCAACAGCCCAGGTTACGATACGCTGAAGCGGTCTATCGAAGACCTCGGTCAGATGGAACCGGTTTACGTTTGGAGGTCCGACCCGTCCGCGAAGTTCATCGTCTTCGAAGGCGCGACCCGAGTCTGCATTCTCCGCGAGCTTAACAGGAAGCATCAGTCCGGGCCTAAGGCCGGCAAGTTCCGCATGGTGCGGGCCAAGGTCCTGCCCGAGAACTTCAGCGAAACAGAGCGGGCAATCCTCCTCGCGCGCATCCATGTACGCGGCACCGGAGTACGGGCCTGGGGACGATACATCGAGGCGAAGTTCATCCACGACACGGTAGTGGACGGCGATCGCCCCGCGCTCATGAACATGAGTGAAATGGCGCGCCACATGGAAAAGTCGCTTTCATGGGTTCAGCGCCTGCGCGATGCTTATCAGTTCGCTCAGAAGTTCGTCGAACACGTAGATAACGATGAGGCGCAGCAGCTTGCGGCCAAAAATTTCAGCGTGCTGGAGGAGATCAGCAAGGTCACCACGCTAGGATCGCAGCTTCGCGACTACGATAACGAAAGGTTTGATGTTCTCCGCGCCGATGTGTTCGGCATGGTCGAGAAGGATGTTTTCAAAGAATATCGCGACGCCCGCTTCTTAAAGGAATTCTACGACGATCCCGACAAATGGGCGCAGCTGAAGAGCGGGGAGAAGCACATAGCCGCTCGGCTCGCGACTGAGGTGAAGTCGAACAGCGGCAGCTTGAAATCTAAGATCGCCGGCCTCGAGCAGCAGATCCAGCGGGCCCTCGACAGAGCCGAGATCGAGTTCAGCGAGGATGACGTCGAATGCCTTGAGCGCGCCATTGCTAAGATCAACGGGCAACTGCACCCTGGAGTGAGGCCGTTCAGAGTGTCTCTGAAAGCGATGACGCGCGCGCTGGTGGAGGCAAGCCTTGCGGACGTTCGCTCGCTTGAACCTCATGAACGGACCGAGTTTCAGGAGGCCTTGGACTATTTTCAGGGCCTCATGTCGAAACAAGCTGGAAAGGCGGCGTAGGTGGCGGTCAGCCTCATGGCGCATCAGAAGGAGGGCGTCGACTTCCTGATCCGCGAGAAGTCGGGGCTGCTGGCCTTCGAGCAAGGGCTCGGCAAGACGCGGGTCGTAATCGAGGCGTACCGCCGCCTGGCTGCGGCGGTCGACGCCGACCGGCTCCTGGTCATGTGTCCAAACTCCCTCAAGCGCAACTGGCAGGTCGAGATTGCCAGGTGCGCGCCCGAGCTCGGCACCGACGTTGCGGAGGGACTGCCACGGGAACGTCGGAGAGTGTTTGCGGCGTCTACTGCCGACGTTCTTATCGTCAGTTACGAAACGGCACGTGCTGAGCTGACGGCGCTGCTGGCCTTCGCCGAGCGGCACCGCACGGTCCTCGTTCTAGATGAGTCCCACGCGGCCAAGAATTGGGATTCTCAGACTTCCACGGCCGCGCGGCAACTTGCGCCGGCCTGCGCCTATCGGTGGCTGCTCTCGGGCACCCCAGTGACCAATTCGCCCGCTGATCTTTACGCTCAGGCGGAGATTATCGCGCCGGGACAGCATGTCTTGGGCTCGATGGAGTCCTTCCTCGCATCCGCGGCTCAGGATCCATCCGGCTCATTCGCGGCCGACGTCCTCGAGCGGATCGTCTTGCGGCGGACCAAGGAGCAGTGCCTCGACCTGCCGACGAAGACCTTCGTCGATGTGCGCATCGATCTGCCGCCTTGGCAGCGCAAGCTCTACGATGACATGCGCACGCGCCTGGTTTGCGACATCCGCGCCATGTCTGGCGCCGAGTACCGTGCGTCCGCCCCCACCGTGCTCGCCCAGATGGCCAAACTTCTCCAGCTGGCGAGCAACCCTTTGCTCCTTTTCCCGGAAATCGATCAGCAGCCCGGCAAATTCCAGGCGGCCGCAGGCTTGCTGGCCGACATCCTCGCACTGCCTGACAGGAAGGCGATAATCTGGACGAACTACGTCCGGTCGGTGGAGATGCTAACCGCGCAATTCTCAGAATATGGAGCTGTGGCGCTTTACGGCGGCACCCCTGCGGCGCGCCGCCAGGACATTGCAGAACGATTTCAGCACGACCCGGCGACGCGCATTTTGATCGGGAATCCTGCGGCGGCAGGCACAGGCTTCACGCTCACGTCCGCAGCCTATGCCCTCTACGAAACGCTGTCGTGGCGCTACGACCATTATGCTCAGAGTCAGGACCGCAACCACAGGATTGGCCAGCAGCTCCCGGTGACCTACTTGCGGCTCATCGCGGCGGACACGATCGACGAAGCGGTCGCCGGCGCCTTGGCGAAAAAGGGGAAGCTGGCGCGGTCGCTGCTCGGGGATGCCGCCGACAGCACTGCATTCAGCAGCTTGTCGCAGGACGAGGTTTGCGAGCTGATTACGAACAATCGGCTGCCCCAGGCGGCTTGAGAATGGATATCTTTAGTAAAGAGCAGCGCTCCAGGGTCATGTCACGGATACGCTCCGTAGACACCAAGCCGGAGGTGCGGCTGCGCAAGGCGCTGTTCGCCCATGGTCTGCGGTATCGCAAGAATGTACGCGCGTTGCCGGGGACGCCGGACATCGTGTTTCCAAAGCACCGCTTTGCAATTCAGGTGCGCGGTTGCTTCTGGCATGCTCACGAAGGGTGCGGCCGCTCGAGCCAGCCGTCTGATAACGCGGGCTACTGGCTGCCGAAACTCGCTAGGAATGTGGCGAGAGACGAGGCGGCCGATGCGGAGCTTCGAAGCCGGGGCTGGCGGCTGGCTGTTGTTTGGGAATGCGAGATCAGCTCGAACGCGAAGCTGATTGCTGTTGCCGCCCGGCTAGCTTCCGAAATCCGCCCTTAGCCGCAAGAAATTCGTGTTCGCGGTGGCGGGCGAGATAAGCCCTTTGAGCAGGCGGCATCGGCAATTCCGATCAACAGCGCGCGCTCAAGTTGGAGCGGCGCGTCGGTCGCGGCGTCGATCGATTCACGCTTATCGACCGGCATCCTAGCTGAACCTCACCTGGATGGACCCTGGAGCAAACGTCAGCTCCTCCGCGCGCGTGTGCCCCGGTGCGGTCTCCAGCCAGCCGTAGGCGAGCACGTCGCCGTTGTCATCGAGCACGGCGGCGTGGGTCGCCGTAGGCCACGCCAGGGCCGGCCCAAAAACGACCCAGTTGGCGTTCCGGAACGTCTTGTTGGCGCCGCCCTCTGATGCGTTAGCCATCGCCACCACCTGACGCCGGTATTCATACGCGCCGATCTCCTGAAGTCCGGTACCCTCCGGGTCAGGCGCGGCCGTAAGGAGCGCGAGCACGCATCCTTCAGGAAGTCGAGTGGGGACCGGGTCGCGCCGCTGAACGACGGCTCGGGCGTTTAACCTGTACGAGGATGCCTTCAAGCTCCTACTCCGATGTTGGACGGGTGAGGCATTTTGCGCCTACACGCGTCAATTTGAGCCGTCCGGTCTGGACGACCTTCAATGAAATCAAGCGGGTAGAAGTAACGTGGAGCTGCGCTGGCACCCGGAGGGCGCCAGCGCAGTTCACTGAATTAGTTGCTGTTTTTTGCAGCAAACGTCCGACGTCCGACGTCCGTCCGACTATTTGTCCGACTTTGGCCGTCGAAACTTAATTCCGTCGTCGTCGATGAAGGTTACGCCGGCCGTTTCCAAGGCCTCGGCCAGCCGCGCGGCATTGCCCGCCGTTATGGTAGGCGGCCCGTCCGCCGCTTCCGCCCGGCGGACCGTATTGACCCCGACGGCCGCGCGTTCGGCTAACGACTGGATGCTCCACCCGACGGCCGCACGAGCAGCTCTCAGCTGAGCTCCGCTGGGCGAGATTCTACCATGTGGGCGAATATTGACCACTCCGGCATTAGCGGGTAAGTGGGCGAAAATCGCCCACCAATGGAGACGAACAATGGGACGCTACGCGATTCACACCTGCAGCGCGATTCTCGCCGACCCCGAGCTGGTCCCGGATCGGCCCGGCCTCTATGCGATCCTTCTCGAACAAGCCGACGCCCTCGACGAGGCCTGCAGCGAACACGGCGTCGCCCTGCCGCCGGTAAGGCTTGGACGCCGGCGTGTAATCTACGTGGGCGCTAGTCAGGACAGCCTGAGGCTGAGGCTGAAGTTCCACTTCGGCCGAGATGCGCGGACGTCGACCTTCCGGATGACTCTCGGCGCGCTCCTCGCGCGCCAGCTTCAGCTGCGCGCGACGCCGACGCCGGGCAAGAAGTACTTCCGCTTCGGCGGCAGGGCGGAGGAGGGGGCGCTGACGGCTTGGCTCAAGGAGAACGTCTCGGTCGCTGTCGCCGAGCACGCTGATCCGTTCCCATGGGAACGCCGCTGCATCGGCAGCTTGGAGCCGCTGCTGAATATCAGGCATCAGCCCGACGGCGACCGTGCGCGGCGCCTAGTCGAAGCGCGGGATCTATGCGCCGCCCCCTTATCTGCAGGGGTCTCAGCGTGAGCGCCGCACCGCCCGTGAGATTGGACACGGCTGAGGTTTGTGCAATTGCGCGCATTTCCCGTGCAACCCTCTGGCGGCGTATTGCTGCCGGCCGGCTTCCGGCCCCTGTAGATCGAGGCCGACGCGCGCTTTTTGACGCGGACGCTGTGTTCAGTGCGCTTCTGCCGGCCGCGGGCGGCCTGCTTCGCGAGCGCAGCGCGGAGGCCGACCGTGCCGTCGCCGTCCGGCTGGCGCAGCTCCGCAGCCTACGAGATTAATTCTGTGTTGTGCGCAGAATGAATCTGCATTATGGGTGCCGCCCAGAAATCTTGGGGAACGCTATGTCGAAACTCGGCAGGTACGTGAGGGTGAAACCGAACACCGGCGGGTCGCCGCGGGTCTACTTCGAAGTCCCGTCCAGCCGACGTCCGCCGGACTGGCCGCCGACGATCCCGCTTCCGTTCTCGGGCCGCCTGGCCGAACTCGACGATGCAGCCGCTGAGCGCATCAGGGCCGATGCGGCGGTTCTGCATGCGAAACTGCGGCAGAGCCGCATCGCAATCATTCAGGACCGAGACCGGACTTGGGCCCGTTTGGTGCGGCTGCATCAGGAATCGCTTGCGTGGTCAGAGCTCAGCTCCGAGACCCAGCGCACTTATTCACGATATCATCGATGGATCATTCGGGACTTCGATGGCGACCCCCTGCGGTCCCCAGAAAACGTGCTGGAATCCCAAATCGAGGCCTACCTTGCGCGTTGGCGGGCGCATCCGGCGAGCTACGCGCTCATCGCGGTGCAGTTCCGCGCGCTGCTCGCGATGGCCGAACGTGAACGATGGCGCGACCCAGGGCGGCAGATGCGGCTCCGCGCACCCAAGAGGGAAAAGACGTGGGTCGGTATTTGGGAGCAGGGGGATGTTGATGAAGCCGTCGACCAATGCCTTGCCAACGGGCAGGACGTGCTCGCCGCCTTTATTCTTACCGAATGGGAGATCGGGCAACGCTTGTCGGATGTCCGCCTCTTCAGATATGGCCGAGAATTCAAGGGCTACTTTTTCGACTTCGAAGCCAACAAGAACAACGGCCCAGTGAAAGTCTTCATCACGCCTGAGCTCCAGGAATTGCTCAATTCCCGCTACATCGAAGGAGAATACCTCTTTCTTAATCCCCGCACTAGCCGGCCTTTTACTGAGAGCGAACTCTCAAACAGACTGTACAAGCTGCGGCTCCGGCTCGCCGACGAAGGCATCGAGCGCAAGATCCGCCAGTTGCGCCATTCGTGCGTGGTTCACTTGGCGCGCGCAGGCTGCACCATCCTTGAAATCGCCTCTGTGACCGGCCACTCGCTTCTGACCGTTCACCGGATCCTTGAGCATTATTTCCGCCGCGACAGCACCTGCGCGTGGAACGCATATCAGAAGCGGCAGGCGATGCGGGTGGGACAGGGGCCGGTCGACCTAATCATCGAGGGCGAGCAGAGGATATTCACCCTCGATCGGCGACCGCGTCCGCAGCTGACCTTTGAAGCAGCTGATGCACCGCTCTGAAGGCCTCCAGCCCCAACGAGAACTGTGCCGACCTCGCGCCTGCCGGCCGCCGGTTCAGCGGCGCTGCCGGATCTCCGTAGTTGACGATGGCGTACCCGGAACCCTCGTCCTCTGGCCAGGCGGCGGTGATCATGGCGGCGGCGTCAGGCAGTTGGAAGGTCACCGCAAGGGTCAAACGCTGCGGCGCCTCGACCCATGGCGGTACCAGCGGCATGGCGGGCTCCCACGCCGTCGCGCGCGTACCTGGCGGGTCTTGGGACTCATCTTCGGGCGGCGCCTCGATCAACAGCTCGACGGCCTCACGAAAGGACTTGGCGTTCCAGACCGGACGCAGGGTCCTGGGCAGCACGCCTTGAGTGATACCGCGGCTGACCGGCTTGAGCTTGCCGAACCGTTCGATGGCGCCAGGAGCGTCTTTTGGAAGTTCCGCGCCGTTGAGGCCGAGGAGCAAGGCAGCGGCGTCGACCGCGCTCATCTCCGCCGCACCTCGCCCCCGCGAGGTCGTTCGGATGTAGCCGGCTTCCCGCGCGACTCGCGCGACATGGTCGACGGTTCCGCGGCCGCGCGAGTCCAGCGCAGCCACGGCGTCGACGAGGGCGGGCAGCCGCGCCATCGGAGTCCTCTCTTCAGCACCACCGCCGACAAAATTCTCGACAGGGAATTAATTCTGGGTCATACCCAGAAAAAACCTCCATGTCGAGGGACTGCTCATGCTTATTGTAGACGATTCCCTGCCGCGCGTCCGACGACGCTCTTCCCCCGCAGAGTGGGACCCGGACGAGCCGATGACGCTCACCGAAGCCGTCGCCGTATTCTTCCCAGAGGGCCCACTGAGCGTCGCCTCGCTGCGGACCGAGATCCGCAAGGGCCGGCTGCGCGCCAGCAAGGTGGCAGGGCGGTTGTTCGTCACGCCCGCGGACCTTCGCTCGCTGTTCGCGCCTGAGCGATGGGCCGGCCTCGCAAGGGACCGCGGCTTTACCTGCGGAACGGCCGGGTCGATGGCCGCAGCGGCCGCGGTCTCGCCGCCATCTACTTCATCCGCGACGGGACGGTTCAAATTAGCACAGGCTGCGGCCCGGACCGCCTTGCACAAGCTGAGCAGGCATTAGCCGACTACATTGTCGCCAAAACGACGCCCGCGCCGTCGGAAACGAAGCGCCTTCGCGATCCAACGCAGGTCGGTGTCGCCGAAGTGATCGCCCTCTACGCGCGGGAACGCGCCCCGACTCTAGCCGACCCGGTTTCCGCTAAGGGGCGCCTCGCAGCTTTGCTGGACTGGTGGGGGGAGAAGACGCTTGAACAGGTCAGCCGCACCCATTGCAGAGCCTACGTGCTCGATCGCACGAGCCAGCCGATCAAGGCTTTCAAAGACGCTGGCAAGGCCCGAAATGTGACGGTGGCGACTGCGCGCCGGGAGTTGGAGGACCTCTCCGCCTGCATCGGCTATTGGGACGACGAGCACCACCTTTCGCGCCGGCCCAAAGTCGTGTTGCCGCCCAAACACGAGGGATCACGCGATGCGCTCAGCCGCAGCCAGGCTGCGGCGTTGCTGCGCGCCGCGATGGGGTGGCGCAAAGGCCCCGACGGGGCTTGGCGGCGCCTGGATCGCTCGACGGTGTCTAATCGCCGTCATCTCAGGCGGTTCGTGCTGATCGGCCTCTATACCGGCACGCGGCCTGGCGTGCTTCCAAGGCTGGAATGGCGCGAAGGCGAGCTCCATCCGTGGATAGATCTCTCTCGCGGATGGATATTCCGCAAAGGGAAACGGGAGACGGAGCACAAGAACAAGCGACGCCCGACGATCCGCATACCGCGTCGGCTGCTCGCGCATCTGCGGCGATGGTCCGAAGCCGACCGCGCCATGAACCTCGCGCGGGTTGCGCTCGGCAAAGAGCCAGTGAGCACTGTGTTGCATCACGGAGGCCGCCGCATTAGCGGCAAAATACGCCGAGGTTTTGCTGCTATTGTCCGAGACGCCGGCTTGCCCGCCAACATCTCGCCTCACTGGTTTCGGCACACTGCGGCTACCTGGCTAATGGAGACGGAAATCCCGATGGTGCGGGTCGCGCAGTATCTAGGGATGACCGAGGACGTTCTGCGGCGGCATTACGGTCATCTGCGGCCGGATTTCCAAACTGACATCTCCGATGCGTCGTTCGACGTCGGACGATAGAATGCTCAGCGCACCTGTGTGCAATGCAGCGTCCCTAGGGGCGGAGGCGTCATGAGATCGCTCGGCCAGATCGGGCCCGTCAAGTACCGCCGCCAATCCGATGAGCGAAGCGTCACAGGCGTGCGGTGGTGGACGAAGGCGACGTCTGGGCCAGGTTCGCCGGTCGCAAGCGGAACCCGGCAGTTGGCGGTAAGGCTCTCGGCCGTTGGTTACGTCCTTAATTATGAGCGACACTGTCGGTCGTTAACGCGTGGCGGAGAATGATCACACCCCAAGCCACGGCTGGGTCGCCCATAGACCGGGCTGCGGTAGAGGCGCTCGCGCGCGACTATCGGAGCGTATTGCTGCGCTACTTCGGACGCCGCCGGGTGGCGGCAGCTGATGTTGAAGATGCCGTTCAGGAGGTTTTCGCTCGGCTGCTAAGGCGCACGGGAGATGCGCCGATCGAAACGCTCAACAGCTACCTCTTCCAGACGGCGGCGAGCGTCGCAGTCGACTTCCACCGTCGCGCTGTGTCCAGGTCACAAGCGGATCATCTCGAGTACGACGACGATCTGCATGCGATACCCGATTTCTCTCCGGAAAGGATTCATGCCGGTCGCGAGGAGATGTCGAATCTGATCGACGCGCTCCACGAACTACCTGAAAGAGCGCGTGACGCGTTTCTGTTGGTTCGTGTCGAAAGGACCCCTCTGGCGGAGGTCGCCCGGCGCCTCCACCTATCGATCGGGGGCGTCGAGAAGAACGTCCGTAAGGCGACCGCTCACGTCATCGCTCGCATGGCGCCACCCAAATGATCAGCAAGGACCATCCCGACAGAAGCTGGCGTAACGACCCGCAGCTCACCGCAGCGGACTGGATCATGCGGGAGGACGCTGGGCTCATGACACCGGAAGCCCTGGTCGCGCGTGACGAGTGGCTGGCAGAGCACCCCGATCATGTGGCGGCCTATGACGTTGGGCGCCAACGGATGCGACGCTTCGACATTATGGCGACGGACCCGCGGATCCTTGCGCTGAGCGCCTCTGCCCTAGCGAGCAAGCCTCGACGACTCACAAATCCCGCCTGGCGTGCGGCGGCGATGTTCGCTGCGATGGTCGTCTTCGCGGGCGCAAGCCTCGGCGCGGTCCCGCGAAACATGCTGACAACGCCGCTAGCGGCCATCATGGAGCAGGTTCTTCATCCCGGCGCCCCAGTCTACCGCACTGCGATCGGAGAACGCTCCACGGTCACACTGCCGGATGGGTCCGTGGCCACGCTCAATACCGATACGGTGCTGCGTGTAGCGTTCACAGACCGGCAGCGCGGAGTTCGGCTGGTCCGCGGACAAGCGTTGTTCGAGGTAGCGCACGGCAAGCGGACGCCTTTTGAGGTTTACGCTGGCGACCAGGTGGTGACTGCAGTCGGCACCGTGTTTGATGTCCGGATTCAGGACGAAGCGGTGAAGGTTGCGCTGGTGGAAGGTCGTGTCAGGGTTAGTCGTCAGGCGAGCTCGGAATCTGCAGGACCCCGAACTGAGATGACCATGGCGCCCGGAGAGCTGCTGGAGGCTCGACATTCCCAGCCGATGCGTGTGCGGAGAATCGATGTCGCGCGAGAGACCAGTTGGCGATCCGGAATGTTGGTCTTCGACGAGACGCCGTTAGGAGACGCGGTCGCCGAATTGAACCGGTATTCGCGCCGTAAGCTGGTTCTGGGGGACCAGACTATTGCAAAGTATAATGTCAGCGGGGGTTTCAAGGTCGGCGACGAGGAGGAGTTCGCGCGGACTGTTGAACAGATACTGCCCGTGGACCGGGTGACCAGTCCGGATGGTACCATCCGGCTCAGTGCGCGTGCACAGCAAGGAAATGATGCATATCGGTAAGGACACGGAAAAGTACAGCGTCCCTGAAGATGAGGGGGTCGTTTCTCAGCGGCTCTCATAATCAAAGGGGGAGCTAGATATGAGGCCTGAATTCCGCAAATTTCTGTTTGCCGGCGCCGCGGCGACGCTGCTCATGTCCGCCTCGGCGGCATCAGCTCAAGCGACAAATCCAGTCGCTTTCAATATACCTTCCCAGCCGCTGGGGGCTGCGCTTGCGGAGTTCGCCCGTCAAAGCAGTGTCGATGTGCTCGTTTCCTCGCAACTCGCGCGTAATTACCAGTCCTCCGCGCTACAGGGTGAAATGCCGGCGCAGCAAGCGCTCGCGATGCTCCTATCCGGGACGCAGTTAACTTATAGGGCGACACCCAGTGGGTCCTTCGTCATCGAGGCCGCCGACCCCCAGTCGGGAAGCGCCGCGGGGGACGGCGCTGACCAGGGGACGGTGGCTGCGCTGGTGGTGACCGCGCAAAAGCGGGAAGAGAACATCCAGGACGTGCCGATCGCGATGTCGGCGTTCACCCAGGAGGACCTGACCAAGTCGCAGGTGGCCGGCGGTCCGGACCTGATGACCCAGATCCCCAACTTAACCTTCACCAAGACGAACTTCTCGGGCTACTCGATCCAGATCCGAGGCATCGGCACCCAGGCCATCTCGGCAACGACCGATGCGGCCGTGGCGGTGGCGTTCAACAACACGCCCTTCATCCGCAACCGCTTCTTCGAGCAGGAATTCTACGACCTCCAGCGGATCGAGGTGCTGCGCGGGCCGCAAGGCACCCTCTACGGCCGCAACGCCACCGCGGGCGTGGTCAACATCATCTCCGCCAAGCCGAGCTTCAATTACGAAGCCAAACTTTCCGGGGACGTGGCCAATTACAACAGCACGCGTCTTGAAGGCATGCTCAACATCCCGCTCGTCGACGATAAGGTCGCGCTGCGACTGGCCGGCGCCTGGACCAAGCGGGACGGATACGATACCAACCAGCTCACCGGCCAGCAGATCGACGGGCGCGATCTGTGGTCTACGCGCCTATCCCTGCGGATCGAACCCACCGACCACATCAAGGCCAACCTGATCTGGGAGCACTTCCAGGAGGACGACGATCGCCTGCGCAGCGGGAAGCAGCTGTGCAAGAAGGATGACCGGACAGAGATCGGAGGCATTCCGATACCTGAGATCGGTGGTGGCCGCGCAGGCAGCGCTCGCTCGACCTACAGCCAGGGCTGTTTGCCGGTGTCGATGTATTCGGACGAGGCGTTCCAGACACCAAATGGGTTCGCGCTTCCCTACTATGTGCCGCTTTACCAGATCGGGTTGCCGGTCTTTCCCGATATCGATCCCTATCTCAGCAGCACGCAGTCGCACGACCTGCGCGTCATCGAATCTACGCTTGCGCCCGAGTACCGGGCCAAGAGCGACCTGGCGGAATTTCAGCTTGCGGTCGATCTAGCCCCTGGCCTGACGCTATCCTCGGAGACCGCGTACAGCGCCGACTTCCTGTTTTCTTTTGAGGACTTCAATCGCTTCACCACCACGCCAGGCGTCTTTGATCCTTCTGGAGGCGGACGCCCAGAAACGTTCTCGCCCGATGGCGCATTCTGTGATCCGCAACTCGGCTGTTCGAACCGGCTTCTGCTGGGCGACCTGTCCACAGCCAAGTCGCGCCAATTCAGTCAGGAGTTTCGCCTCTCGTCCGACTTCGACGGGCCATTTAATTTCAGTGTCGGGGCCAATTTCCTGCGATACGATACGGAGGACAAATATTATGTGTTCGCCAATACACTAACGCTTTGGTCTACTTCCTCATGGAATATAGGTGAATATACCGATAATTTGCCATACATTCCCGGAGTAAGTGATAACAGTACATGCGTGAATAAAAGGCCGGGCGACCCGACCCAACCTCAGCAATTGACCGGATGCATCTATATAGACCCCAATCCGATCGACAATTTGAACGATCAGGGTCACAACTATTTCCTTAGCCGGAACCCTTACAAGCTGGTATCCTATGCGGCTTTTGGGGAAGCCTATTATAATCTGGCGCCAGACCTGAAGCTGACGGCCGGCCTGCGCTGGACGGTTGACCGGAAGGAAGCGCCGAGAATCCCAAGCTGGCTGATCGTCGGAAATGGGAATGGTCTTGGCAATGGCGGCTACGGTTACCCAGTCCTGGAAGTCGTTCGCCAGGACTGGAGCGAGCCGACCGGGCGGCTGGCCATCGATTGGAAGCCCAAGCTCGACTTCACCGACCAGACGCTGCTCTACGCCTCTTATGCGCATGGATACAAGGCAGGCGGCATGAATCCGCCGCCAGCCGTATTGGGCCTCTATCAATCTATTCCCGGCCTACAGGAGTCGCTGATCCAGCCAAAAACCTTCGATCCGGAATTCGTCGATGCCTTCGAGATCGGAACCAAGAACACCCTGCTCGACGGCGCCCTGACCGTGAACGCCGACGCCTTTTATTACAACTACAAAGACTATCAGCTCTCTCAGATCATCAACCGCTCGGCGGTGACCCAGAATTTCGATGCCAGAATCTGGGGCCTGGAATTGGAGGCCGACTGGCGGCCTCTGGAGAACCTGCGGTTAGGCGTCAAAGGTGGATATGAGAACACTCGCGTGGCGGACGGCGAGAGGGCCATCGACTTGATGGATCGAACCGCGGGCGATCCGGCCTGGGTGGTTTCCAGACCATTCCCAACGATGGCATCGAACTGCATTCTGCCGTTCTGGCTTGTCACCTTTACGGGCGAATTCCGCACCGGGGGCGGGGGAGGCGCGAACGGTTATTGCGCCGAAGCCTATCTGGCTCACCACGATCCCATTACTGACCTTCCTTACGTTCCGAACCCGACAGTCGGTGTGGGCGGATTCGTTCTCGCGGATCAGGGCTTTGCCAATTATCCCGGCTTCGACCCGTCGACCGCGCCCAATAACGGCGAAGGCATCTTCAAGGACCTGAGCGGCAACGAACTGCCCAACGCGCCCCACTTCACCACCACCGTGACGGCCGACTACACCGTTCCGCTGCCGAACGACTGGCTGTTGACGCTGCATACCGATCTCTACCGCCAGTCGGCGGCCTGGACGCGGATATTCAACTTCGATCCCTACGACCGCCTGCGGCCCTACACCAACGTCAATCTCGCCGCGATCTTCTCCAACGAAGACGCCGGCTGGACGGTCATGGCCTACGTCAAGAATGTCTTCGACAAGGACAACATCACAGGCGCCTTCCTGAACTCCGACGACACCGGCCTTACCACCAACGTCTTCCTGAACGAACCGCGACTGTTCGGCCTGCGGGTCACCAAGCAGTGGACCGGAACGCCCTTGTGGGGTTCGTTGGGCGGTAGGAGCGCCCACGAGCCCGGCATGCCCTATCCGTTCCGCAT
>Ga0207690_10001145_pt1 | contig 16858 bp, 16 predicted proteins | sample KBSC23metaG_FD_184315 | JGI IMG/M metagenome (GOLD analysis project Ga0207690, IMG submission 184315) | Corn rhizosphere microbial communities from Kellogg Biological Station, Michigan, USA - KBS C2-3 metaG (SPAdes) (version 2) | ecosystem: Host-associated > Plants > Roots > Rhizosphere > Soil ...
TCCGATCGTCGTGTTCAACATCCGCCAGGCGGGCAATCTTGCCCAGGTTATCGACGGCGGAGGAACGGCGACGGTCGTCCAGATCGGGGAGTAAGATATGACTACGACCGTCAGAACGGATGATCTCAAACGGCGCATGCACGGCGCGGTCGAGGCTTTCAGGCACGACCTCGGCGGCTTGCGCACCGGGCGCGCTTCGACCGCATTGCTCGATCCGGTGCATGTGGAGGTCTACGGGTCCAATATGCCTCTGAACCAGGTCGCGACGGTTTCGACGCCCGAACCGCGCCTGCTTTCGGTTCAGGTGTGGGACCGCTCGAACGTCCAGCCGGTCGAAAAGGCGATCCGCAACGCCGGCTTGGGGATCAATCCGATCGTCGACGGCCAGGTGATCCGCCTCCCGATCCCCGAGCTGACTGAGGAGCGACGCAAGGAACTCGCCAAGCTCGTCGGCCAATATGCCGAGAAGGCCCGCATCGCCGTCCGCAACGTCCGGCGCGACGGCATGGACCACCTCAAGGCTGACGAGAAGAAGCACGAGATCAGCGAGGATGAGCGCAAGCGGCTCGAACACGAAGTGCAGAAGCTGACCGACGACACGATCAAGGAGATCGACGAGCTCGCGGACGGCAAGGAGAAGGAAATCCTAGGTAAGTGACATTCGCGCCCGCCCCGACGGAGAGCGCGGCCGGGCTTGCGGGCGGAAGCAGGATGCCGCGGCACGTCGCGATCATCATGGACGGCAATGGCCGCTGGGCGCAGCAGCGCGGCCTCCCGCGCGTCGCCGGCCATCGCGCTGGCGCGGAAGCGGTGCGACGGGCGCTGCAGGCGGCCGCTGACAATGGCGTCGAGGTCCTGACGATCTACGCCTTCTCTTCGGAGAATTGGCGGCGCAGCGACGAAGAAATTTCCGACCTCACGGCGCTGATGCGGTTCTATCTGGAGCGTGAGTTCAAAACGCTCGAGAAAGAGGGAGTCCGGCTAAAACTCATTGGGGACTATTCGGCATTCGGCGGTGAACTCGTCGAAAGGCTGGAGAGGGCCATTGCGCGAACCGCAAACAACACGCGCCTCACGTTGGTCGTCGCACTCAACTACGGCTCTCGAGCGGAAATCGCTGGCGCCGCTCGGAAGATCGTAGAAAAGGCAATGGCCGGCGAGATCGAAGCGGCATCGATTGACGAACTGGCGATCGCGACGGAGCTCCAAACTGCCGACTTTCCCGAACTCGATCTCCTGATCAGAACGTCGGGTGAAGTCCGCCTGTCCAACTTCCTCCTGTGGCAGGCGGCCTATGCCGAGCTACTGTTCCTGGACATTCTCTGGCCAGATTTCGACGAGCAGACGTTCACCGATGCGCTTCGCACCTTTGCCGCGCGCGAGCGGCGCTTCGGTGGCCGGTGAACGAACTCACCGTCCGTACCCTCACTGGCGTCCTCCTCATCGCTGCGGCGCTCCTCGCGGCAGTCCTGGGTGGCAACGTGTTTGCCGTGCTGGTAGCGGCGATCGCCGCCGCGATGTTCTACGAGTGGACCCGGATCGTGCGCGGTTGGGGCACCTTCTGGTACATCGGCGGCTTCTTCTATGCCCTGCTTCCGGCGCTCGCCTTGTTGTGGATCCGCGAGCGCGACGCGCATGGCTTGGAGTTGCTGATCTGGGCGTTCATCGTCACCTGGTCGACCGACATCGGCGCTTATTTCGCAGGCCGCAGATTCGGCAAACGCAAGCTCGCGCCATCGATAAGCCCGAACAAGACTGTTGAGGGGCTTTTGGGTGGCATTGCCGCCGCAACCGTGTTTGGCGGCATCTGGGCGCAATTGACGGGGCTCGGCGTCGCGTTGCTTGCCTTTCCTCCATTCCTCGCGGTTGCGGCGCAGCTCGGCGACCTGTTCGAGAGCGGCATGAAGCGTCGGGCGGGGGTCAAGGATTCGGGCAGGTGGCTCCCCGGTCACGGCGGCGTGCTCGACCGCCTCGACGGGCTGGTGCCTGTAGCTGTGCTCACGGCCGCCGCTCAGTTAGTAGGACTGACGTGACCCGCAAGATTGCGATCCTTGGCGCAACCGGCTCGATTGGGAAGTCGACCCTCGACCTTATCGAGCATAATCGCGATCGGTTTGAGGTCTGCGCCGTGACCGCGGCGACCAATGTCGAAGCGCTTGCAGACGTCGTGCGGCGTACGGGCGCCAAGCTCGCTGTCGTGGCGGATGACAGCCGTTACGCCGAGCTCGCCGGACTGCTCGTCGGCACCAACTGCCGGGTCTCGGCCGGCGAGGAGGGGCTTGTCGAAGCTGCCGGTGGAGACGCAGAGCTCATCATTGCGGCCATTGTCGGTTGTGCGGGCCTCAAGCCAGTGATGGCCGCCGTCGAAGCGGGCAAGGCGGTCGCTCTGGCGAACAAGGAGGCGCTAGTCACCGCTGGAGCGCTGATGACCGACGCAGCCGCCGCGAGCGGCTCGACCCTGCTTCCGGTAGACAGCGAGCATAATGCGATTTTCCAATGCCTTGCCGGTAGCCGTGCTGAAGACGTCTCAAAAATCATCCTGACCGCGAGCGGCGGCCCGTTCCGCACCGCGTCTACAGATACGGTCAACGCTGCAACCCCCGCCCAGGCAGTCGCCCATCCCAACTGGTCGATGGGAGCGAAAATTTCGGTCGATTCCGCCACCCTGATGAACAAGGGCCTTGAGCTGATCGAGGCGCATTACCTTTTCGGACTGCCCTCGAAGCAGCTCGACGTTGTCATCCATCCACAGTCGGTGATCCATTCGCTCGTCGAGTTCGTCGATGGGTCGGTCCTCGCGCAACTCGGAAGCCCCGACATGCGTATTCCGATCGCCTACGCGCTCGCCTGGCCTCAGCGGATGCCGACACCTGCCGCTCCGCTCGACCTTGCAAGCATTGCGCGCCTCGACTTCGAAACGCCGGACTTAGATCGGTTTCCCGCACTGCGGCTGGCGCGCGAAGCGCTCGAAGCTGGCGGCGCAGCGCCGATCGTCCTTAATGCAGCCAACGAAATCGCGGTCGCCGGCTTTCTTGCCGGGCACGTCCGATTTCCACATATCGCCGAAATCGTTCAGCAAGCGCTCAATGAGGCGCGCTACGATGCGCCCAGTTCAATCGGCGACGTGCTGGAAATCGACCGCGAGACGCGCGACCGCGCCTCCGCCACAATGAAGGCGAGCTGCTCTTAGAAATGCTTCCTCACCCGCCTCTCTGGCTTGTCCTGATCGCGTTCGTCTGTGCTCTGGGGCCGCTCGTCTTCTTCCACGAGCTTGGCCACTATCTCGTCGCTCGGTTTTTCAGGATCCCGGCGGAGACCTTCTCGATCGGATTCGGCCGCGAACTGATCGGCTGGACCGACAAGCAGGGGACGCGCTGGAAGGTCGCCTGGCTCCCGCTCGGTGGTTACGTGAAATTTGTTGGCGACATGGGGCCTGCGGGCGACCCGGCCGACCTCCAGTCCATCCCGCCCGACCTGCGCGACCGCGCGTTCCAGCTGCGCCCAGTGTGGCAGCGTTTCCTGGTCGTTCTCGCCGGGCCGGCCGCCAATTTTTTGCTCGCCATCGCGATCTTCGCCATCTTTTTTGCCACAGTCGGCGCGCCGACATCGAGCGTGGTCGGGGAAATCAGCCGTGGATCGCCAGCGGAGCGGGCCGGTATTCAGCCGGGCGATCGAATCGTCTCTCTGGCGGGCCGGGCGACACCGACGTTCGCCGACCTTTTTAATGCGACTGCCGTTCGGCCCGGCGAAACCGTAGTCGTCCAGGTACTAAGACACGGCGTTACGACAGACGTGCAGGTGACCCTGGGCACGGATACGCTGCAAGCGGCGAATGGTCAGAAAATCCGGCGAGGCATCTTGGGGATCGGCGCGAACAGGAGCGCGCTGCAGCCCTTGCCAATTGGCAAGGCTATTCCGGCTGCTGTCAATCAAACCTTTCGGCTAACGGCGGCCATCGTGGACGGGCTCGGACAAATGATCCGCGGTTATGTTTCGCCGAAACAGATTGGCGGCCCGATTTCCATCGCGAAGGTTGCTGGGGACGTCGCAACGCTCGGTCCGCAGGAATTCATCGGCCTGCTCGCGCTGCTTTCAATTAATCTCGGATTCATCAATCTCTTGCCAGTCCCAATGCTCGATGGAGGGCATCTGTTTTTCTACATCCTTGAGGCCGTTCGGCGCCGTCCGATTAGCGTCGCCGCTCTCGATTGGGCATTTCGCGGGGGGCTGGCGATCATTCTTGCGTTGCTTGTGTTCGCAACGGGCAACGACCTCGGCCTCTGGAATACGCTTGAACGCTTGATTGGTTAGGAGGGTTGGGGCAGGGCGGAAACTGGGGCTTGGCGGCGAAGCGCGCCGTGGCACCAATTGCACACAAGGCGGGGAAGCGTGATTTCAAGGTCGAATTGCTTTAGCCGGCGCGCCGGCGCTTTGTTTCTGGTGGGAACCGTGCTCGGAGGCGCAGCTGCGCCGCTGTTCGCCCAGACGGCTCAAACCCCAGCTCCGGCGCCCACGGCGCCTCCGCAGCCCGCAGCAGCGCCTGCGCCCCCGCCGGCTCCGATTACCCGGACCATCCGCTCGATTGCGGTGCGCGGCAACCAGCGCCTCGAGCCGGAGACGATTCGCGCTTACGCGAACCTGTCGCCCGGTCAGACCTACACGGCCGCGACGCTCGACCAGGCCCTGAAGGACCTCTACGCGACCCAGCTTTTCGCTGACGTGACGATCAACGGCGGAGAAACCGGCGACATCGTCATCAACGTCCGCGAGAATCCGGTGATCAATCGCATCATCCTGGAGGGCAATAAGCGTCTCAAGGACGACAAGATCAGTCCGGAGATCAAGCTCGCACCGCGCCAGATCTTCACGCGGCCTGCGGTCCGCGCGGATGTCGATCGAATCCTTGAACTTTATCGGCGCCAGGGACGCTTCGCCGCCCGTGTCGAGCCGAAAATCGTCCAGCTCGACCAGAACCGTGTAGACGTGGTGTTTGAAATCTACGAGGGCGACCTCGCCAAGGTTCGGGCCATCAACATCCTTGGCAACACGCATTATTCCGACGAGCGGCTGCGCAAGGAAATGTACACGCGTCAAGCCGGCGGGGTCCTCGGCTTCCTCAAGTCGAACGACACCTATGATCCCGACCGCCTGGCCGCCGACCAGCAGAAGTTGCGCGCCTTCTATCTGACGCAGGGCTACGCCGATTTCCGCGTTGTTCAGGCCCTCGCCGAACTGACGCCGGACCGTCGTGATTTCGTCATCACCTATGTCGTCGAGGAAGGGCCCCGCTATAAGTTCGGCACCGTCGAGGCCGACAGCGCACTGCGCGATTTCCCGAATGCCCAAATTCTGCAGATCACCAAGATCAAGCCGGGTACCTGGTTCAACGCCAAGCTGGTCGAGGACGCCGTAACCAACCTAAATGAGGCGGCCGGCAACCTTGGTTATGCTTTCGCCGACATCAATCCGGCCTACGATCGCGACTCCGAAAAGAAGTTGATGAACCTGACGATCAGGGTCGCACCAACTCCGCGCGTTTACGTCGAACGCATTGATATCACGGGCAATACCTCTACCCGTGACAAGGTGATCCGGCGTGAGTTCCGCCTGAACGAAGGCGATGCGTTCAACGCGCTGAAGGTGAAGCGGAGCCAGGACCGCATCCAGAGCCTCGGCTTCTTCCAGGAGAAGCTGGAAATCAAACAGACGGAGGGCTCGGCCCCGGACCGCGTCGTCCTCGGCGTCAACGTCGAGGAGAAGCCAACGGGTCAGCTGTCGCTGTCGGGCGGTTATTCGAGCCTTGAACAGTTCGTGATCCAGCTCGCGGTCAGCCAAAACAACTTCATGGGCAAGGGACAAGGGCTCGACGCGTCGGTCAACTGGTCGCGTTACTCAAAGTCCATCCAACTCGGCTTCAGCGATCCGTACTTCCTGGACAAGCCGATCCTGTTCGGCGGAAACCTGTTCCGAAGCGACTACCGAAGCTTCAACTACACCGGGAACGACCGCAATACGACCTATTCGCAGGTCAGCACTGGTGCGAATCTCCGCATGGGCTTCCCGATCACCGAATATTGGAGCTTCGGCGGGCGCTACACGCTCAAGAACGACAAGATCACGCTCGACAAGACCAGCTTCTACACCGATCCAGATGGCACGGGGCCGCTTCCCGCAGTCTGTGATCCGCTCAAGGCAGGCCGCTATCTCTGCGACGAAATCGGCACTCGCCTGACATCATCGATCGGAATCTCGACGATCTATGACGATACCGACGGGATTCGACCGACGCGCGGTCAACGTCTGTCCTTATCCGAAGACTTCGCCGGCCTTGGCGGTGATGTCCGCTATATTCGATCGAGTTTCAATGCCACGAAATATAAGAGCATCGGTGGCGGCTGGGTCGTCTCGGCCCACGGCGAAGGCGGCTACATCGTGCCGCTTCAGAAGTCGCCGCCCTCCGGCAGCGACGCGGTCCGCATTACCGACCGATTCTTCGATCCGGGGCTGCGCGGGTTCGATATCCGCGGCATTGGGCCACGCGTCGTCCGGGTGCCTTACAATACCGACGGCACGCTCCAGGCGATCGATATCAACAAGAACGTGGTCGACGCGATCGGCGGCCGTGCCTATTACATGGGGCGGCTGGAGCTCGAGTTCCCGGTGAGCTCGGGTCTCAAAAGCATGGGTATCAGACCTTCTGCTTTCATCGACGTCGGTTCGCTGTGGAAGGTCAAGGCCCCGGGGCTTATCGACATCCTGAAGAGCTGTTCGTCTTCGACAAGCGGTCTGCCGACGCAGACCATCGCGGGCACGAATACGAACACCAGTTGTACGCAATTCAACGTCGGTGGAGCGACAGGCTACGCCGATAACGCCACCCAATCGTCGCCGGGCTTCAAGGAACTCTTCCTTGGCAACTCACCCAAGCCGCGCCTGTCGATCGGCATTGGTGCCAACTGGACCTCGCCGTTCGGACCCCTGCGGCTCGATCTCGCCAGGGCAATACTGAAACAAAAGGGCGACGACACCAAACTCTTCACCTTCAACGTAGGAACTCAATTCTGATGAAAAGACTGCTCATCTCCGCTGCGTTGGCAGCGTCGGCGATCCTGCCTTCGGCCGCGCATGCTCAGGCGATCCCACCTGCAATCATCGCGGTCGTCGATCTCGATCGGGTTAGCAGCCAGTGCACCGCCTGCAAGACTGCCGCTACTGCACTCCGCAGCCAGCAAACTTCGTTCGAGAGCCGTCGTCAGGCGCTCGCGGGTCCACTCCAGACCGAGGGCAAGGCGATCCAGGCCGCAGTCGATGCGCTGAACGGCAAGGAGCCAGATGCGGCGCTACAGGCTCGCGCCAAGGCTTTCCAGACCAAGCAGCAGCAAGGACTCGAGGAACTCCAGCGCCAGGCCGCGCAGCTCGAGCGTAACCAGGCGTACGTCAACCAGCAGATCCGCGACAAGCTGAACACGGTATACACGCCCGTGATGCAGAAGCGCGGCGCGAACATGATCGTGGAAATCGGCACGACTCTCGCGTCTGCCTCGAACCTCGATGTGACGAACGATGTTCTTACGGCGCTCAATGCCGCCATGCCGAGCGTCCAGACGGTCGCCCCGGCCGCGCCAGCTAAGCCCCAGCCGCAGCCGCAGGGCCGCTAAACGCTGATGAGTGATCAGCCGGCAGGCGCTGTCATCGGTCCGCTGGATATCAAGCGGGTGATGGCGGCGCTGCCGCATCGCTATCCGATGCTGCTCGTCGACCGGGTCGAAAGCCTCGATCCGGAGAAGGGCATCGTCGCGATCAAGGCGGTCACGATCAACGAGCCCTTTTTCCAGGGCCACTTCCCTGCGCGTCCAATCATGCCGGGCGTGCTGATCGTCGAGGCGCTCGCCCAGGCGGCGGGCGTTCTCGCTGTTGAGGCATTCGGCCTCGCCGGGTCTGGCAAGCTCGTCTATTTCATGGCGATCGAGGGCGCGAAGTTCCGCCAGCCGGTCGAGCCCGGTGTGCTCCTGAAGCTGGAGGTCCAGTTCGTCCAGAAACGGTCAAACGTAAGCAAGTTTGCTGGCCGGGCGACAATCGACGGCAAGCTTGCCGCGGAGGCGAGCTTCACGGCGATGATCGCCGATCCGCCCGCCGCCTGACCGTCAGCGGCTGCTGAGCCGCAACCCCGCATAAGCGGCCCGCGGCTCAGTGCGATAACCGAACACGTCCTCATAATGCTGGCCGAGCGCATTGCTCATGCGCGCGAACAGCTCGACACCGGGATGAATCGCGTAACCGACGCGTGCATCGGCGAGCCAATAGGAACCAAGCGTCACCCGATCGAACGGAAAGGTGTCGCGCTGGTCGAAATGCTTGCCGACATAAGCGATCGATCCGCCGTAGGTGAACTTGCCGGCCGATCCGTCCAACGCGACGGATCCGCTGTGCTTCGGCCGCCTCAGTTCGTGGACTTGCGTTAAAGTTGATTCGTCCGGTTGGGTGGATTTCAAATAGGCATAATTGGCGCTGAGCCGCAGCTTCTCGCCGAGCTTCCACCCGACGGTTGCCTCGATGCCGGATCGGTGGCTGATCTCACGCCTGTTCGCAGTGCTGAACAGGAACGTGCTGAAATCGAACACGTCGATGATCTCGTCGTGTAAACGTTGGCGATAGCCGGTGACCGAGGCGTCCAAGGGTCCGCGCCGATAGCGTAGCGCTAGCTCGAATCCGCGGGAGCTTTCCGGCTTAAGCGATGGATTGCCCAAAAAATTATTGGGGAAGAAGCCGTAGAGATCGAAGAAAGTAGGCTGCGCAATTCCTTCGCCATAAGATCCAGCAACCGAAAACCCGCCGCCAACACGCGCGAGGAGCGAAGCGCGCAGGCTGGTCGCGTCCTTGAAGCGGTTGAACATGTCGCGGCGTACGGCGAGGTCTGCAGTCACCGGCTTGGTCTCGCCGCGCCATTCGAAGGTGAGCGCCTCATGGTTGCGGCTTCGGTCCTGGTTCGAGAAGCCGCCGTAGATCGTGTCGCGAGCGTGGAAAGTCTCGCGTTCCAGATCGGCGGCAGCGATCAACGTGTGCGCGATCGCTCCGGTCGCAAAGCGCCGTTCGAGCTGCGCTGTGAGATTGCGCCGCGCACCGCGCGTCCGGTTCTGCTGTACGTCAGCAAGATAATTCTTGTTCGAGGAGCCGAGCAGAGAACCCGCGATCTGCGCGCGCCAAGGCGAGGAGACACTGCCGACGCTTGCCCACACCCGCCCGGCGGCAAGGCGATTTCGGCTGTTGTCGAGCGTGTCCGTGTGGGCGAAGGTCATCGGATCGAACCCGTCAAACTGGCTGTGGCCGGTGAGTGCCAGGCCGGAAGCGCCCAGCTGAACATTGGGGGCAGCGCGCCACGTCGCACGTATGCGCCCGGACAGGTTCCGGTACCCATCCCTGTCGCCCTGACCGTTGAAGCTGTCGATTCCCTCGGCCCGCTGAAAGCCGATGGCGGCAGCAAGGCTTGTGCGGTCAGTCACGAGTGCGCCTGATCCGCTCGCGCGGGCAAAACCGAAGGAACCGCCTTCACCCTTCGCTGCGTAGCCCGGGGCATCATCTAAACCGTTGATGGCGATCACGCCGCCGATTGCCTCGGATCCCCACAGCGCCGACTGCGGCCCACGTACCACCTCGATGCGAGACGCTAGGTCGGCGTTGAGCAATTCGAAGCGAGGCGCGTCTCCGGAGGCGGGATCATTGATCTTTATCCCGTCCACGAACAGCAGGCTGTGGTTCGCTTCGGCACCGCGGATGCGGACTTCGGTCAGAGATCCTGCCGGGCCAGAAGTAGCGATTGAAGCGGATGGCGTCAGCCGCAGCAAGGAGCCGACGAGCGGCTCATCCAGTCTCTCGATGGCTCGTTGGTCGATGATCGTAACGCTGGCTGGCGTTTGCGCTTGGCTTTCAGGTGCGCGCGACGCCGTAATGACGATCTGGCCGGTGTCGATAGGTAATGCGGGCATTGGAATCCTCCTGTTGACGAATGTCGTCACAGAGGGATCGCCGCCCGAAGGCAGCGGGGCCCCACGCCCCGCGGCTGTTCCCGGCCGAGGAAACGGACGACGGACCGGGGCAGGTTCCTGACTTCGCTGACCAATTGGTCGGCGTTCACAGTTGCGGGCACAGCGCCGGAATCTCGCCGGCTTCCCTTTGAACCGCCCCCGTCGAACTCGCGTTCGTGGGCGGCACCCTGGTCGGCGCTCCTGCTAGGCGGAGCGTTCATGGGCTGTCAAATTGCGCTTTACCGGACTATTGAGCGCGCATGACTAGCAATCACAGCCGACTCCTTGCGATCCTGACGGCGATCCTCGTCGCCGCAGCGTTGCGCCTCGTGCCACATCCACCGAATTTCACGCCGATCGGCGCAATGGCCCTGTTCAGCGGCGCCTATCTCGGACGGCGCGGCTTGATCGCTTTTGCGGCACCACTTGGAGCGCTCTTCCTCAGCGATCTCGTGCTCGGCTTTTATCGTGGGCTGCCGACGGTCTATTTCAGTGTCGCTCTGGTCGTCATCATCGGGTGGCTGTCGCTACAGCGCGTCTCAGTGCTTCGCGTCGGCACGGCGGCTGTCGTGAGCTCACTCCTCTTCTTCGCGATTACCAATTTCGGCATGTGGCTGTTCAGTGGCTTCTATCCCCGGACGCTGGCCGGGCTCGAAGCCTGCTATGTCGCCGCAATCCCGTTCTTCCAGAATACGATTGCCGGCGATCTCTTCTACGCGGCGCTTCTGTTTGGCGGCTTCAAGGTCGCCGAATTGCTCATGCCGCGATTGAGGGCAGGGATCGCACAGCCGGCCTGATCTGCTGAAGTTGCAACTTCTGCGCTCTCTCGATAAAGGCGCCGCTCAACTTGCTGCTGCTGGTCGGAAACCAGCGGCTAACTCAAGGAAAAGTCACATGAAGTCCGGTGTTCACCCCGACTACCACATAATCAACGTCGAAATGACCGACGGCACCAAGTTCCAGACCCGCTCGACCTGGGGCAAGGAAGGCGACACACTGCACCTGGAAATCGACCCGAAGGTGCATCCGGCGTGGACCGGCGGCACCCGCCAGGTCCAGGAAGGCGGCCAGGTCGCGCGCTTCAACAAGCGCTTCGGCGGACTCACCCTCGGCAAGAAATAAGACTTGATCCGCGAAGCACCGCGGATCGAGACGAACCGGCTGATCCTTCGCGCCTTTCGCGCGGAGGACCTCGACGCCCATGCAGCGACGCTCGGCGACGAAGAGATCATGCGTCACATTGGCGGAAAGCCGGTCAACCGCGAGGATAGCTGGCGCCGGCTGCTGATGGGCGTCGGCATGTGGTCGCTGATCGGAATGGGGCCGTGGGCCGTCGAGCTGAAAGGCAACGGCCGAATGGTCGGGCATTGCGGCTTCTTCCAGTTCAATCGTGAGATGGCGCCGCTCATCCTCGGTGAGCCGGAAATGGGCTGGATCTTCGATCGCAGCGTGCACGGGCAGGGGATAGCCTTCGAGGCGTGCACCGCGGCGCTAGGGTGGGCGGAAAAGACGATCGCGGCCGACTCGTACCCGGCAATCATCGACCTCGAAAACACGCCATCGATGAAGCTGGCCGAGCGCCTCGGCTTCGTTCGGCAGGCCGACGGCATCTATCGTGACGCGCCAATCGCGGTGTTTCGCCGCTTTTCGTCATGCTGAACTTGTTTCAGCATCCATTCTGAAGGCGCACGCAGGCCTTCTGGAAATGGATCCTGCAACGAGTTCAGGATGACGAGCTTGGGCTCGTCACCAGCCTCCACCGCCGCCACCGCCCCCGCCGCCGCCTGACGATCCGCCGCCTCCCGAGCCGCTGCTCGAGCCGGGGGCCGTCGAAGCCGAACTGATTGTGCTCGCCAGCGACGAACCGACACTGTCGGCGAAGCGGCCGGGGTTGCTCCAGGGGTCGCTCGATCCGGCATACCAGGCGAAGCCCTGGTGTCCGGAAGCCGCCGCGGCTGCTAGGACGCCGGCGAAGCGGTCGGCCCAGCGGTTCTCCACGCCGAGGGCGATGGCATAGGGCAAATACTTTTCGAATATCTCTGGCGTGTCCTGGGGAGCGGTCATGCGGTCGAGCCGCTCGCGCTCGGTGATCGACAGGTACTGCTTAAAGCCGGCGACGCGGTCGAGCACCGCCCGGCCTTCCTTCGTCGGCGCGTCGATCCAGATGAAGGCGGAGGCGACGAGTGGCAGCGCGAGCAGCGGGAGCGCGAGCGGCAGTAACCAGCCGCTTTCCAAGGCCTCGCCAAGAATCGGCAATCCGAGCGCGACCGCGACACCCCCCGAAACTACGGCGAGCATGCTCAGCAGGCATTTGCCCGTTGCAGTCGATCCCTGGAGCAAGGTCACCAGGATCGTGGTCAAAGCGAGTGAGCCGACGGTCACTCCCACCTGCCAGACCGCGGCTCCGTCGGTTGCCGCCACGATCGCAGCAGAGGTGAGCCAAAGGGCAGCGATCAGGAGAACCAGGCCGGCGGCCGCCCAGCCCCAGTTCTTCCGGAACAACTTACCTTCGTACCATTCCTTCAGAATGCTCTCCAAACCGCTCTTCGCAGAGGAGAATTTCTCATGATTCTTCTGTTCCATGACGATTGAATCGCCGCTTCTGGTGAGTTCGCGCAGGGCGGCCTCTTCTTCCGGCGGAAGCGGCTCCGGGCCGGCAATGCGATCAATTCGCGTCTTGTCGCGAGACAGCCAGCCGCCGTCTTGCTCGACGAGCCGGATATGACCCCGAACACCCATATCGACCAAAGCAGCGGCGAAGGTGCGATTGTCGAAGCGCATTCTGGTCACATACCGCATCGCGGCCGGGGACAGCTCGTCCGGCGGTGAGAAGAGCGGCACCACCGTTCCGGGGCGCGGATCGCGTCCGGCCCGCTTCCAGGCGACGAAATAGAATCCGACGAGCCCCGCCAGGCCCAAGGCGCCTGCGATGTAAGGCCCGTAATCGGTGAACCACCACAGCAAGCGGCTGTCCTGGTCCGGCTCGGCGACGACGCCCTTTGGGAAGGCGGCGGCGACCGTCAGCCCCTCATGGGCCCCCAGCGGCTCGGTAGTCCGGAACAGGATGTCGCCCGGCTTCTCCGCCACCACCTCGGCATTCGAGGCAGTGGACCCCTGCGGACCGGTGTCCGCGGCGCGCTCGCCGAACCTGACCGGCTCCGGCAGTCGAATGCGCGCTTCGGCGACCTCGATCGGGAAGATCCAGCCGTTGCCGGTCGCGTTCCAGTAGAGCTCGTCATAGTCCTTGAAGCGGCCGATCTCGCGCGTCGCGCGATAACGGATCACATATTCGTGCTCGCCTGTGTCCACGAGCCGGTTGGGATCGCCAATCTTGATCCGGACGCCATTGGCGACGGAGCCAGTCGAAGCCGGGACCGGCTGGCCGTCGAGCGTCGCACCCTCGAACGTAAACCCGACGTGGAACTGAGTGCCGTTGCGGCCGCGGTAACGCGTCGGGAAGTCGCGGTAGATGCCGTGATTGATGTTGATGTGCTCGACATTGACGTCGATCGTCTCCGCGACCTCGATCGAGCTGTCGCGCTGGACCTGGACGTCGCTCAGGTAGCGGAGAATGCGCTCGTCGGCATTCGCCGCCGCCGGGGCGAAGGCCAGGAGCAGGGCAGGGATCACCTGCCAGAAGCGCCCCATGGTCAGGCCGCCGGGCGGGCGAACGACACTTTCGGGGCGGTTTGGATCGACTGATCCTCATCCTGGTAGAAGGGCTCTTCGGTGAAGCCCATCGGCCTGGCGATCAGCACCGGCGGGAAACTCTGGACGGTTGAATTGAGGTCGCGAACGGTGGCGTTGTAATAGCGCCGCGCGCCTTGCAGCTCGCCTTCGATGTTCGCCAACTGGTCCTGCAGCTGAAGGAAGTTCGTGTTGGCCTTGAGCTCGGGATAGGCCTCGGCGACGGCGAAGAGCCGACCGAGAAGCCCGGTCATCTGCGCGTCCGCCTGTGCGGTGGCTTCGACGCTACCGGCGCTCAGCGCCTTGGAGCGGTTGGCGCTGACTTCCTCGAACACCTCGCGCTCGTGCGTCGCATAGCCCTGGACCGTTTCGACCAGATTGGGGATGAGGTCGGCGCGGCGGCGGAGCTGGACGGTGATCCCGCTGAAGCCTTCCTTCACCAGAGCGCGCAGGCGAACCAGCCGATTGTAGATGGCGACGAAGTAGAGAAGCACCAGGACAGCAAGGCCCAGAACGATCCAGACGATCATGCGATTTCCCCCGTATTCGGCCGGCGAACATAAAGGCGATTACAGCAGTCGCCTAGCCGTCATTGCGATGCGGATTCAGTCCGAGGGCAAGTGTTCCGTGCGGAAGCTGGATTGCCCGCGGCTCCTTCGAGGAGCTTCGCAATGACGCTACGACGACGATCCAGCTAATGTCTGCTTTCGACCCATTCCAGACATTAGCCTCGCTCCTTGAAGGTGTAGCTTTCTGAGGATTCGGCATATCGGTGCAGCACATCAAGAGCGAGGCCTTGCCTCGGCAGGGAGTCAAGGACAATCGGAGCGATGTTTGTGAAACCTGGCGCGAAACTTAGTCTAGTCCTGATCGTCGGCGTTTCGTCGCTGGCGGTTGCCCATTGGGGACCAGCTCTCGTCAAGAAAGATGGCGTCACACAAGCCAACGCGTCCGCAAGTAATCCCCTGCGAAAAAGCTATGTGGGCCTCAACTCCTCAGTTCAGGGCTCTAGCGTGAATATCGGCGGCTGCCTTCCAACTGATTATCTGTCGGGATCCGGCAACGCCACCACGTCGGCTGTCGTGGGCTGTGTTGTTCAGCCGTCCGGGACTTATTCCGGTTTTGCGACATGGCCAGACGCGGCGATTGCCGGCTACATGGTCACGTCCAGCAACAACAAAAAAACGGCCGTTGGCGTATATGGCGCATCAGGGACGACCACTCGCGGATCGGGCATCTACGGCGGGAACTTCTCGGTAGTGAACTGCCGGCTTTGGGCAACTGGTTGCGCTCCCGGAGGTGGGCTGGATTTCGCCGTCATGTACGGACTCGAAGTTGACGTAAATTCCTATTCCAAAGCCGGTTCCGTCGCACCATCGGGAGCCGCCAAGGGCTTCATCGCGCATCTGAACGGCGATGCAACGCCGTCAACGTCGGCACAGGCATATGACATCGTAGCGACCGGCGGCGCGCAGTGGGGGACCGGATACACAACCGAAGCAGCCGCGAGCCCGGTCGGGGTGTTTCTAAATAGCGCAGGTGCGGCAAACAGGCCGGGATCGAGCCAGGCTATACAGTTGATCTCGCGCGGCGCGGCGGGAGCGCCGACGACCAGCACAATTCAAGCCATCAAGGGAGGCGCGATCACTGTGTCGCATCCCATCGTGCTTGCTTCCTACACAGTCGCAGCTCTGCCGACCTGCAATATTTCCCTGAGGGGAGGGTTCGCGTTTGTCACAGACGCCGCCGCACCCACGTACAACGGTGCCTTGAAGGGCGGCGGATCGTTAGGCGTCCCGGTAGCCTGCGACGGCAACCACTGGACGAGCCATTAGATGTCTGCTTTCCACCCATTGCGGACATTCGAGCTAAACCGTTAGCTTTGCCCTGATGGCCAATACGACCGAAGATCAAGAAATCCCCGGCGGCGTCGTGCACGAGCTTCCCGCGGATCTGAAAGAGGCGTTGAGAAATGACCCGGGAGCCTTGTCGACGTGGCTCGACATCACCCCGCTCGCAAGGAACGAATGGATCTGCTGGATCGAGTCCGCGAAGAAGGATGAGACCAGGCGCAAGCGCATCGACTGGGGCCGATCGAGCCTTAACGAGGAGAAGCGGCGGCCATGTTGTTGGCCTGGCTGTCCTCACCGCTGAACTTCCAGCCATAACCTCCTGGTCAGTGAGCTTCGAGCCACGCAGCGCTGCAGAGCAGGATGAGTTCTCGTCTGGCGTTCGGCTCTGTTAGATGCCGTTCCACGGGTTCGCGGTCCTGCGGCGGCAGACGGCGGATGATTTCCGAAACGCTGCGGCACTGACCGGATTTGGCCAGCTCAAACGCCCGGTCGATGGCCGATTGCTTCGTCATCATCGCTCCCTAGCGGAAATCGACGGGATGCGAAGGGCAGGGCCTCCACTGCCGCGGAAGTGAAGGCAGGTCCCGGCCCAAAGCCAAGATGACGGTCACAGGCGCGCTTCGCGCAACCACCCCTGGCCCCTCCCTTCCACGGAGGGGGACTTAGAAGGCGCTTAGCCCGGTGATCGCGCGGCCCATGATTAGGGCGTGGACGTCGTGCGTGCCCTCGTAGGTGTTGACCGTCTCGAGGTTCGCCGCGTGGCGCATGACGTGGAACTCGGCGGAAATGCCGTTGCCGCCGTGCATGTCGCGGGCGATCCGCGCGATCTCAATCGCCTTGCCGCAATTGTTGCGCTTGATGAGGCTGATCGTCTCCGGCACCAGCTCGCCCGCCTCGAGCCGGCGGCCGACGCGCAAAGAGGCTTGCAAGCCGAGCGTGATCTCAGTCGCCATGTTGGCGAGCTTCAGCTGCACGAGCTGATTGGAGGCGAGGGGGCGACCGAATTGCTTGCGGTCGAGCGTGTACTGACGTGCCGCGTGATAGCAGGCCTCGGCGGCCCCCATCGAGCCCCAGCTGATCCCGTAACGCGCGCGGTTGAGGCAGCCGAACGGCCCCTTCAGGCCTTCTGCGTTGGGCAGCAGCGCGTCTTCCCCGACCTCAACCCCGTCCATGACAATCTCGCCGGTGATTGAAGCGCGGAGCGACAGCTTCTCCTTGATCTTCGGCGCAGAAAGGCCGGCCGTGCCTTTTTCGAGGACGAACCCACGGATCTTACCGTCATGCGCGTCTGATTTC
>Ga0207690_10001146_pt1 | contig 16853 bp, 16 predicted proteins | sample KBSC23metaG_FD_184315 | JGI IMG/M metagenome (GOLD analysis project Ga0207690, IMG submission 184315) | Corn rhizosphere microbial communities from Kellogg Biological Station, Michigan, USA - KBS C2-3 metaG (SPAdes) (version 2) | ecosystem: Host-associated > Plants > Roots > Rhizosphere > Soil ...
AGCCGGCTGCCCCTCGAAACGACCCGCTCCGGCCCGGCGCACCCGGTCTCGTTCGGCGACTAGCACCCGCACGGCCGGGCGCTGCGCGGGCAGCAGAGCCGTGTCGGTCGCCGATCCGAGACGGACAAGCTCGACGAACGCGTCCAGAGCGACCTGCTCGGTGGTGCGCTCGTCGCGCACCAGCTCGTCGGACGCCGCCACGGCATCCGGGTCGGTGAACCGAGGACCGCCACGCCGCGGCGATGTGGCACCGTCGTAGGCGGCAACCACGATGGCCGCCGACTCGGGATCCAGAAGCCCGGACAGTCGCGTCATCCCGTCAGCCGTCGCGGACACGCTCAGAAATCTCCGATCGCGCAGATATCGCTCACGGTCGGCGATGCCGGCCTCGTCGAGCTCGGCGCGAACTTCTCGGGCGCGAGCGGCGAGCTTCTCGACGCTCAACTCGGCGGCGCTGGCGATCAGTGCACGAACGGCCTCGTGCGGGGCGTCGCCACCGAGGCCCGAACGGATCACGTCCGCAGCATCCAGCCCGAGCCCGCCCGAGGTAACAGCGAGACCGAGAGGCGAGTGGGGAGACAGGTTACCGACCCGCACCAGGGCTCCGGCATCATGGGCCGATGCCCCTGTGATCTGCTGCACCAGCTTCTCGGGCGTGCGCGCACCCAGCCGTTGCGCAAGGCCCCCGTGCCCGAGTTCCTGTCGCGATCGGTAGGCGACCTCGGCGGCGACTACCGCAGCCTGTGCATCGATGGCGCGCCGCTGCTCCGCCAGGTCGCGCTGCGCGCCGAGCAACTCGAGGTCGCTCAACCGGCGCACCGTGACGGCGCTGAAGGCGGGGGATGTCATGCTCCATTTTCTCAAGATTCGAACATATGTACTAGTACCAGTTCTTTCAGAAGGCCCGCCTGTGGAGGAGAAGATGGGCCAGCTGACGCGGGCTAAGCCGCCGTCCCGGTCGTCCCACGTGTCCCGCGCCGCAGCGGGCGCTGCTCCGGCAGCGTCCAGTGGAACAGCACCGCAAGCACCCGCACCACGAAGGTCAGCGCGACGCACACCACGGCGGCCCAGATGGCAGGCACACCCACCGCGACCAGCAGAACCAGGCTGATCGCGCCCACCAGTGCTGCGACCGCGTACAGCGATCCCACCTGCATCAGGGCGATCGGCACGCTGAGCAGGAGGTCGCGCAGGATCGACCCGCCGACCGCCGACAGCGCGCCCACGAACACGGCCGGGATCGCGGGCAGTCCGGCGGCGAGTGCCGCGGTGGTTCCAATCGCTCCGAACAACCCGATCGTCAGCGCGTCGAGCGCGGTGATCAGCGGTTGGATGCGGTGGAAGATGCGCTGCAGCAGCATCCCGATCAGCGCGCTCGCCGTGGCCACGGGCAGGTACCAGTTGCTCAGCAGCGCCCTCGGAACCTCGTTGAGCAGCAGATCCCGCAGCACCCCGCCGCCGAACCCGGTCGCGATGCCGATGATCGCCACGCCGAGCAGGTCGAGCCGTCGGTCGCGGAACTGCGCAGCGAACAGCGCGCCCTGCAGACTGCCGATCCCGACCGCGAGCAGGTTGGCCCAGAGCGGGATGCTGACCGACGGGACGCCGGCGCCGGCCAGGGTCGCGAGCACGCTCACACGCGCTCGAACAGGCCGGGGTACTCGACCACGAAACCCGCGGCATCGACGGTGAGGTCGCGCGTGAAGTCGCTGTCGAGCGACTCGTAGCGGTAGAGATCCTCGTCGAGCCGGGTGTAGCGCTGGGCGTCGGGCAGCACGGTCAGCTCCTCGAAATCGATGTACGCCATCACCAGATCGGCTTCATCGTCGATCGCGAGATCGAGGCGGCGGATCGGCAGCGAGTTCGTGAACGGGGTCGCCGACAGGTCGATGTCGATGCACTCCTCGAGATCGAGGCGCCGCTCACCGTCGACCGTCCACGTTCCGGCGCCGTCGGATTCCAGCTCGATCGCCCGTTCGCCCGTTGCAGCCTCGAGGCGCAGCGTGCGGAAGGTCCAGTTGCGGTCACAGACGATCTCGTAGCTGAAGCGGCCGCGCGCCGAGTCGATCAGCGACTGGATCCGAATCGTGCTGCCCTCATCGATGTGCAGCCGTTCGAGCGAGTCGACCTCGAGCCCGCGCCACGCCAAGTCCGCCACGCGATCATCCTGGCACTCGGATCCGGGTGCCGACGACCAGGCAGTTATCGAAGACCGTCGAGTTCGGGGATGTACTGGCCGCTCTCTCCGTACAGAAGGTGGCGGTAATAGCGGTCATCCATCGGCTCGGCGTGATCCAGGGCTCGGGCGAGGACCGCGTCCGGAGTGCTGGCCGGCGCCGTGACGCGCACCAGGTAGCCGTCCTCGATGCGCGCGAGCTCATGGAAGTCTGCGCTGGTTCGTGACCACTCGGGTCCCGATTCCGTGCACGTGAGTTGCGGTTCCGGGCTCTGCCGATGGGCGTTCAATGCCGGGCCGCAGACGTGAACATCCGGTCGATCCGTCGTGAGGACGAATTGCACGGGGATCGGGCCGCTCAGGATCCCCGACTTGATGTAGCCCCAGGCGAGCGCCTGGGACGTCGTGCCCGGATACGCCAGGTGCGTTTCGCCATAGGGCTGGAACCCTGTCACCGAGGTCACCTCAGGGTGGATCGTCGATCCGAGGCGTTGTTGCGCGCTGACGAGGTCCGCGTGGGACTTCGCCTGGACTCCCAGCACGATCGTCGCCACGATGCAGGCCACTGCGATCGCGCGCGATGGCCCGGCGTGTGCAAGCAGGGCGAACGTCGCAGGTGCGAGGCCGGCGACCAGGTACGGCCACGGGACGGAGGGATCCCACCCGTGCGAGGTCTGAGCCGTGATGAAGACAATGACGCCCACGGCAAACCAAGGGATCGCCGAGAGACCGAGCCACCATCCGGCGCGTCGGCCGATTGCAGCCCGTCCGAGTCCCCCGAACGCCAGGAAGGCTATCGCCAGTGGTGCGAGCAGGCCGAGGAGCCCCAGCGGTCCGAAGCCGAGCAGAACGAAGACGATCACCTGCTGGAGGATCAGATACAGCACGACCCCGATCGCGAAGGCCGCCAGCGCGTGAATCCAGGGCGCCCATCGACGTCCGCGCATCAGCCAGCGTCGGAACGAGGCCATGGTCACCGCACGAGGTCGCACAACATGACGGTACTTCACGATCGACGATCGCGGCAGTCGAATCCGGCTGTGGAGGACAGGAGACTGAGACAATAGGACATCGAAAGTGACAAGCGGAACGGCGCGACCGCGCTCGTGCCGTGAAGTGGGTGCGCCGCAGAAGCGGCGGCGCACGAAAGGACACCGTGCCGACCTACCGTGACGAAGCCGTCGTGCTGCGCACCCACAAGCTGGGTGAAGCCGACCGGATCGTCACGATGCTGAGCAAGCAGCACGGAAAGATCCGAGCCGTCGCCAAGGGCGTGCGGCGCACCGGATCGCGATTCGGCGCCCGGCTCGAGCCGTTCATGGTGGTCGATGCGCTGTTCTACGTCGGCCGGTCGCTCGACATCGTGCAGCAGGCCGAGAGCGTCGGATCCTACGGGGCCGACATCGTCGGCGACTACCCGAGCTTCACGGCGGCGAACGCGATGGTCGAGGCGGCCGATCGCCTGAGCGATCATGAGGCGGGCATCCAGCACTATCTGCTGCTGGTCGGCGCGCTGCGGTCGCTGGCCAAAGCGGAGCATTCGCCGGGGCTCACGCTCGACTCGTATCTGCTGCGAGCGCTCTCGATCGCCGGCTGGGCGCCGAGTTTCGTCGACTGCGCGGTCACCGGCGCGCCCGGTCCGCATACCGCCTTCGTCGTGCAGCTCGGCGGCGTGGTCAGCGACGAGGTGGCCCCGCATGGCGCCCCGCGGCTGGACGCCGACACGCTCAGCCTGCTCGGAGCTCTGCTGGCGGGGGAGTGGCAGGCGGCCGAAGCGGCCGACGAGCGCGCCAAGGCCCAGGCCAGTGGTGTCGTGGCGGCCTACACCCAGTTCCATCTGGAGCGCGGGCTGCGCTCGCTGGAGCACCAGGACCGCGTGCCCCGGCCCGCCTAGCAAACCGGCGCGGCGTCAGGTGCCGGCTTCGCAGCTCCCGTGGCCGAACAGATAGACCCCCGGTGCGTGGATGCCGCTGGCCGTCCCCGCGGTGAAGGTCACGATCACGCCCCACAGCCCATCCTCCTGAGGATCGAGCAGGGCCTCGATGTGGCCCTCCCCGCGATCGCCGGAGACAGAGCCGGGCACGTGGGCCAGCACGTCGGCGAGGCTCGTTCCCACGGTCTGACCCTGCGTCTCGATGTCGAGACCGCGGGTGGTGCGCGCGGCGGTCGCGGTGGCGACGAACTGGGTTCCTCCGATGTCGGTCATGTAGGGGTCGAACTCGATTTGGAATCCGCCCCAGTCGTAGATCGACCGTGCCGCGTTGCACGACGTCGCGGCCACGGGGATGACCGTCGGGGCGCCGATGACAGCGGTCAGGGCCGCCGCCGCCGTGGCGACATCGGTGGTGTACGGCACGTTGAGGATCTGCTCCGAACTCGCCGTGCCCACTCCGACGCTGTGCGCCGAGACCTCGATGAATGCGGGCGCTCTGGGGTCGGGTGTCGCCGATGCCGGAGCCGTGGGGTGCTTCACGATCGGGGGCGCCGCGGTGGCCGGGCCGCCCGCACCACCGCCGGGGCCGCATCCGGTGAGCGCGACGAGCGCGATCGCCGAAAGGAACAGTGCGGGTGCCAGCCTCAGGCGACGGCTCATGTGCTCAGGCTAGGGGTGCTGGGCCGCCCTGCCTATGGTGGGTTTTCCCGCCCCGTCTCCCACCGGCTGTTGTGGAGACGCGCTCGGTAGGCTCGCGGGCATGGTCGGCAAAACCCACAAAGACGCCGTCGACTTCAAACCCGTCGACTGGACGGGTCTCTACCCGCCCGCGATCGCCGCCTCGGCGGTGCCCGACCATGTCGCGATCGTCATGGATGGCAACGGCCGCTGGGCGAACCGGCAGGGCCTCACGCGCATCGAGGGTCACCGCGCGGGGGAGGCGGCCTTGCTGGATGTCGTGGCCGGCGCCATCCAGATCGGCGTCAAGCACCTGAGCGTCTACGCCTTCTCGACCGAGAACTGGTCGCGCAGCCCCGAAGAGGTGCGTTTCTTGATGGGCTTCAACCGCGACGTGCTGCACCGCCGCCGCGACCAGCTCAACGACTGGGGCGTGCGGGTGCGCTGGGCGGGCCGCAAGCCTCGGCTCTGGCGTTCGGTGATCGACGAGCTGCAGTTCGCCGAGCGGCTCACCGCGCACAATGACACCCTGACCCTCACGATGTGCGTCAACTACGGCGGTCGCAACGAGGTGACGGATGCGGTGCGTGCCATCGCCGAAGAGGTCAAGGCCGGTCGGTTGAAGCCCTCAGGCATCAGCGAGAAGACGATCCAGAAGCACCTGTACATCCCGGATCTACCCGACGTCGATCTCTTCGTCCGCAGTTCGGGGGAGCAGCGCACTAGCAACTTCCAGCTCTGGCAGAGCGCATACGCCGAGATGGTGTTCCTCGACACGCTCTGGCCCGACTTCTCGCGCACCGACCTCTGGCAGGCGATCGAGCTCTACGCGAGTCGCGCTCGCCGCTTCGGGGGGGCGGTGGACGCGCCGGCGCTCTAGCGGTCCGGCCCTCTATAGCGAGCCGAGCCAGCGAGTCGCGTCTGCCCGCGACCGCAGCCGGACGATGCGCAGATCCGGGTGGACCGCTGCCGCCTCGGCGACATGGTGGCGCCAACTGTTCCGCGTGCGCCATGCCCAACGGATGATGTGGTCCCGTTCCGTGAAGAACGTCCAGAGCGGTCCTTCGACGTTGCCGTTCCACAGCTCTTCGCGGCGTACCCGGCGTCGGAGGGTGCGTCGGATGACGCGCGCCATCGTCAGCGCGATCGGCAGGTCGAGCCAGACCAGCGTGTCCGCGCGCTCGGCCAACAGTGGACGCAGCTCGCGGTACTGCCACTCGGTGATCCACCGCTCGGCGCGCGTGAAGAGCTCGACGTCGTACGTGAAGGTCTCCCGGGGTACCCAACCTGGCCCGTGCCGCAGAGCGTCGATCTCGGTGGGCGGGATGCCGGTCCGCTCTGAGATGCGTTTCGCCAGCGTGGTCTTGCCCGAGCCCGACACCCCGGCGACCAGGATGCGCTGCATCGGGCGAGCGGACTCGGGGTGAGACATCCGAAGATCTTATGTGCCACCGGCGCCATGCCACAGCGCACGTGGTGGTCTCTTGTGGAGCGGCCGTCGCGCGCTCATGCTCATGGGATGGTCTCTGACGCCCTTGCCGCTGCCATCCCCCAATTCGGAGACCCTCGCGGGTACTTGGCGGTGGCATCCATCGGCATCCCGCCGCGCAGCGCCGTCGAGGCCCTGACCGCCGATCTGGCCGCCTGGTCGATCGCGCAGCGCGACCCACAGGGCTACGACCCGGTGATCGCCCGCACCCGCGAGCACTATTCGCGACTCGTCGGCGTGCCGGCGAGCCGGGTGGCAACCGGATCGCAGACCTCCGTGCTCACGTCGATCGTGGCCGCGGCCGTCCCCGAGGGGGCCGAAGTACTGGTCGCCGATGGCGACTTCTCATCGATCGTCTTCCCCTTCTTGCAGCGGACGGGCATCCGGGTTCGGTCGGTTCCGCTCGAGGCGCTCGCCGACTCGATCACCGACGACACCTGGCTCGTGGTGTTCTCGATGGTGCAGTCGCGCAGCGGCGTGATCGCGGACGTGCCGGCCCTGCTCGAGGCGGCGGCCCGCACGAACACCTTCACGTTCTGCGACTTCACCCAGGCGGCCGGGGTGCTTCCGGTCGACGCCTCGCTCTTCGACATCACGGTGTGCCACAGCTACAAGTGGCTGTGCGCGCCGCGCGGCGTCGCCTTCCTGACGCTGAGCGAGCGCGTCGATCCGCTGCTGACGCCGATCCAGGCCGGCTGGTACGCCGGGGACGACGTCTGGACCAGCACCTACGGGCCGACGATGAAGCTCGCCCACGACGCGCGCCGCTTCGACGTCTCACCGCCATGGCAGGCCTGGATCGGGGCCGAGCAGTCCATCAGCCTGTTCGCCGGCCTCGACATCGCCGAGGTCTGGGCGCACTGCGCGGGTCTGGGCGACCAGCTGTGCGATGAGCTCGGCATCCCGCAGCAGCACCAGGCGATCGTGACCTGGGCGGATGCCGACGGCGACGACCTGCGCACGCTGATCGACGCCGGCATCCGCATCTCGGGTCGCGCGGGCCGGCTGCGTGCCTCGTTCCACCTGTGGAACGACCCGAGCGACGTGACCGCGGTGCTCAGGGCGCTCAAGCGCTGACCGTCCGGACTCATCGGCCCCGATAGGCTGGGTTCCTCGCCCAACCGCGCAAGCCGGCGCGGCTGAACCCTGGAGTCCTGTGTGGCCACGCCCAACCCGCTCGAATCGATCATCTCGCTGGCCAAGCGCCGCGGCTTCGTCTTTCAGTCAGGCGAGATCTACGGCGGATCTCGCTCCGCCTGGGACTACGGCCCGCTCGGCGCCGCGCTGAAAGAGAACATCAAGCGCGAGTGGTGGAAGTTCATGGTGCAGACGCGCGATGACATCGTCGGCATCGACTCCTCGGTGATTCTGCCTCGCCAGGTCTGGGAGGCGTCCGGGCACGTCGAGGTGTTCTCCGACCCGCTGGTCGAGTCGCTGCACACCCACAAGCGCTACCGGGCCGACCACCTGCTGGAGGCCTACGAGGAGAAGCACGGGCATCCGCCGGCGAACGGCCTGGCCGATATCCGCGATCCCGACACCGGCCAGCCGGGCGCCTGGACCGAGCCGCGCAACTTCTCGGGTCTGCTCAAGACGTTCCTCGGCCCGGTCGATGACGAGGAGGGGATGGCGTATCTGCGCCCCGAGACCGCCCAGGGCATCTTCGTCAACTTCGCCAACGTGCTCTCGAGTGCGCGCATGAAGCCGCCGTTCGGCATCGCCCAGGTGGGCAAGAGCTTCCGCAACGAGATCACGCCGGGCAACTTCATCTTCCGCACGCGCGAGTTCGAGCAGATGGAGATGGAGTTCTTCGTCGAGCCCGGCACCGACGAGGAGTGGTTCGACTACTGGATCGACGCCTGCTACGACTGGTTCATCGAGCACGGACTGAATCCCGAGAACGTGCGGCGCTACGAGCATCCGAAAGAGAAGCTCAGCCACTACTCCAAGCGGACCATCGACCTGGAGTACCGTTTCCGCTTCGGCGGCAGCGAGTGGGGCGAGCTGATGGGCGTCGCCAACCGCACCGATTTCGACCTCAAGACCCACTCCGAGAAGTCGGGCGTCGACCTGTCGTACTTCGATCAGACCAAGAACGAGCGCTGGATCCCGTATGTCATCGAGCCGGCATTCGGCTTGACCCGCGCGCTCATGGCGTTCCTGGTCGATGCCTACGCCGAAGACGAGGCGCCCAACACCAAGGGCGGCGTCGACAAGCGCACCGTGCTGCGCCTCGACCGCCGGCTCGCCCCGATCAAGGTCGCCGTTCTGCCGTTGTCGCGCAACGAGCAGTTGTCGCCGATCGCGAAGAAGCTCGCCGACGAGCTTCGCCTGCACTGGATGATCGAGTTCGACGACGCGGGCGCCATCGGTCGCCGTTACCGCCGTCAGGACGAGATCGGCACGCCCTTCGCCGTCACCGTCGACTTCGACACTCTCGACGACCAGGCGGTCACGGTGCGCGAGCGCGACACGATGAGCCAGGAAAGGGTGTCGCTCGACCGCCTCACCGGGTACCTGGCCGAGCGTCTGCTGGGTTCGTGACCGAGGCGCCGCCGGTCGCGGGCGCCCGTCAGGAGTCGGCCTCCCCGCCGCCTCTGCCGTACCACCGCCTGCTCCGCGCCCTGCCCGGCTACCGCTGGTGGAAGCCGCTCGTGGCGCTGGTGATCACGGCGGTGCTCTGGGTCGTCTTCACCGGCATCGTGCTCGTGATCGGCGTGGTGATCGCGACGACGCAGGGGCGGATCGACTTCTCGTCGACCGAGCGAGCGACCAGCGACCTGCTCGGCATGTTCGGAGTGGTGGATGCCGGCGATCCGCTCTCGGTGTCCGTCGCCCTGATCGGCGTGGCCACCCTGCTGCCCGCGACCCTGCTCGGCTACTTGATCGTCGGACTGCGTCCGCTCACCGTGCTGCGCTCGGTGCAGTTCCGCTTCCGGTGGCGGTGGCTCGGGTTCAGCCTGCTGCCCGCCCTGGTCGTCACGGTCGCGGCGATGCTGCTGCAGTTCTTCGTTCTGCCGCTGTTCCTGGGCGGTCCGAGTGTCGTCGCACCCACGATCCCGCTGGGCACCTTCGCGATCTGCGCGGCCATCGTGGTGGTGGTCACGCCGCTCCAGGCCGCGGCCGAGGAGTTCGCGTTCCGCGGTCTGATCACTCAGATGTTCGGCGGCTGGCTGCGTGCAGCGCCGCTGGTGATCGTACTCAGCGCCATCCCGTTCGCCGCCGCGCACACCCAGTACCTGGGTGACGGGGGTTCGCTGACCTGGGCGACCGCCGACGTCACCCTGTTCGCCCTGGTCGCGGGGTTCGTCACCTGGCGCACCGGCGGCATCGAGTCGAGCATCGCCCTGCACGCTGTGAACAACACGCTGGCCTTCCTGGGCCTGGCGTCGAGCCTGGGAGGAACGACCTCGACCAGCGCCAACGCCGGCGGAGACCCGCTGCCCCTCCTGCTGTCGTTCCTGGTCTCGGTGGTGACGATCGTGCCGTACGCGATCTGGATCGATCGAGCGGCGCGGAAGCGCGGCATCCAGAACCGGCTGATGCCGATCGCCGCCCAGGCTCCCGCACCGACGGAGGAGCCCGTCACTCTCGGCGGGAATAGCTGACACGTCATCCGGTTGATCCTGATATGAGCGAACCGATCAAGGTGGATGTCTGGAGCGACATCGCCTGCCCGTGGTGCTTCATCGGCAAGCGCAAGTTCGAGGCGGGCGCCGCCGAGTTCGGGGGCGAGGTGGAGGTCGAGTATCACTCCTTCGAGCTGTCACCCGATACGCCGGTCGACTTCGACGGCACCGAGCAGGACTACCTGCTGACCCGCGGATTCCCGGCCGACCGGATCGACGGCATGCTCGCCCGGGTCACCGGCATCGCCGAATCCGTCGGACTGCACTACGACTACGACGCGCTGCAGCACACCAACACCGTGCTCGCGCATCAGCTCATCCACTACGCCAAGGCGCACGGCCGCCAGCTCGAGATGACGGAGCGGCTGCTTGCCGCCTATTTCGAGCAGGGGCGGCATGTGGGCCGGGTCGACGACCTCGCCGACCTGGCGGCCGAGATCGGCTTCGACCGAGACGACGTGGTGCGCTCGCTCAGCGCGAACGAGTACCTCGACGCGGTGCGGGCCGATCAGGCCCTGGCGGTCGAGTACGGCATCCAGGGCGTCCCGTTCTTCGTGATCGATGGCAAGTACGGGGTGTCCGGCGCTCAGGATGCCGCGACCTTCGCTAACGTGCTGACACAGGTTCGCGACGAGAAGGCAGCGGTGGGATGAACGAGAAGCTCGAAATCCTCGGTGACCCCGAAGCGGAATCCTGCGACGGCGAGTTCTGCGAACTGCCCGCGCACCGCGAGCAGGCGGTCATGAACCGCCGGGTCGACGAGGATCGGATCTAGCGCGGCTGCAGTTCGTCGCTGATGTCGGCGACGGTGGCGTGCAGTCCGGCGATGAGCCGGTCGGCATCGACGAAGGCGCTCAGCCCGTGCTCGCCCGCGCCCATCGATACGCGGCGCCCGACGACGCGCTCGTCGATGTAGACCGGCCATGCGGTGGTCGACCCCAGCGGAGTGATGGTGCCGCGCTCGTAGCCGGTCGCCTCGAGGGCGACGGATGCCTCGGGCAGCTGCAGCTTGTTGACCCCGACCACCGCACGCAGCTTGGCCCACGAGATCTGCCGGTCGCCCGGGATCTCGGCGAACAGGAAGCTGCCGTCGTGCCGTTTGACCACGAGCGACTTCACGATGTCGGCCGGCGTGATCCCGAGGATCTGGGCCGCCTCCTCGAGCGAGCGGGCATTGGTGCGCTCGACGATCTCGAGCGGGATGCCGCGGGCGGCGGCATCCGCGGTCACCCGGTCGCGTCCGGTCTGCGGCACTGTCGGCATGCATCCACCCCTCTCTGAGACAATCGAGACATGTCCACGATATCCGCGCCCGCGCGGCCGCTCATGATCGGGCCCCTGCGCCTCGACGTGCCGGTCGTGCTCGCGCCGATGGCGGGGATCACGAACACCGCGTTCCGCCGGTTGTGCCGCGAATACGGTGCCGGGCTGTACGTCAGCGAGATGATCACGAGCCGCGCGCTGGTCGAGCGCACGCCCGAGAGCCTGCGCCTGATTCAGCATCACAAGTCGGAGACGCCGCGCAGCATCCAGCTCTACGGCGTCGACCCGAAGACCGTCTCGGATGCCGTCACGATGCTGGTCGCCGAAGACCGCGCCGATCACATCGACCTGAACTTCGGATGCCCGGTGCCCAAGGTCACGCGCAAGGGCGGGGGAGCGGCGCTCCCGTGGAAGCTCGACCTGTTCCGCGAGATCGTCGAGGGCGCGGTGAAGGCTGCGGGACCGCTGCCGCTGACGATCAAGATGCGCAAGGGGATCGACGCCGACCACCTGACCTACCTCGAGGCGGGCCGCATCGCCGAGGGCGCCGGCGTGGCGAGCATCGCCCTGCACGCGCGCACCGCGGCCGAGTTCTACTCGGGCACCGCCGACTGGTCGGCGATCGAGAAGCTCAAGAGCACGATCACGGGCGTTCCCGTCCTGGGCAACGGCGACATCTGGAGCGCCGAGGATGCCCTGCGCATGGTCGACGAGACCGGCTGCGACGGCGTGGTGGTCGGGCGCGGCTGCCTGGGCCGCCCCTGGCTGTTCGGTGACCTGGCGGCGGCCTTCCGGGGCGAGACCCTCAAGGCCGAGCCGACGCTCGGCGAGGTCGCCGCCGCCTACCGTCGGCACGCAGAACTGCTCATTGAGTTCTTCGACGACGAGGGACGCGGCTGCCGCGATCTGCGCAAGCACGTCGCGTGGTATTTCAAGGGCTACTCGGTGGGCGGCGAGATCCGGGCGGCGCTCGCGACCAGTAGCAGCCTCGACGAGATCGACGAGATCCTGACTCGGCTCGACCTGGAACAGCCGTACCCGGGCGCCGACGCCGAGGGCCAGCGCGGCCGCGCGGGCACGCCGAAGCAGCCGACCTTGCCCTACGGCTGGCTCGACAGCCGCGAGCTGAACGAGACGCACCGGGCCGAGGTCGCCGAGGCCGAGCTGCACCACAGCGGTGGTTGACGCTCCGGCACCCGGCTATCGACCGGAGGACAGCGAGCGCTGGTTGCCCGAGCAGCACTCGTCGCGGCGCAGCGACTTCGCCCGGGATCGCGCGCGGCTGCTGCACTCCAGCGCGCTGCGCAGGCTCGCCGTCAAGACCCAGGTGCTCAGCCCGTCCACCGGCCTGGACTTCGCGCGCAACCGCCTGACCCACTCGCTCGAGGTGGCGCAGATCGGCCGGGAGCTGGCCATCAATCTGGGCCTGGATCCGGATGTCGTCGACACCGCCTGCCTCGCTCACGACCTCGGCCACCCGCCATACGGTCACAACGGCGAGCGCGCGCTCAACGACTGGGCCGCCGACATCGGCGGCTTCGAGGGCAACGCCCAGACGCTGCGGTTGCTCACGCGGCTCGAGCCGAAGGTGTTCGATGCCGACGGCAGAAGCTACGGCCTGAACCTCACTCGCGCGAGCCTCGACGCGAGTTGCAAGTACCCGTGGCCCGAGGCGGACGGCATCGCCGACCCGAGCGGACGCAGCAAGTTCGGTTTCTACGCGGATGACACCCCGGCCTTCACCTGGCTGCGGGCCGGAGCACCGCCCCGGGTCCGCTGCATCGAGGCCCAGGTGATGGACCTCAGCGACGACATCGCCTACTCGGTGCACGACTTCGAAGACGCGATCGTCAACGGCTACCTCGACGTGCCGGCGCTGAGCGCCCGGGTTGACCACGAGGCGCTCGTCAACAGCATGTTCGCCTGGATCGGCGGCGAGATCCCGCACGACGAGTTGATCGCCGCCTTCGACCGGCTCGACAATCTGGAGGCCTGGCTGGATGCCTGGGACGGCACCCGCCGTGACCTCGCGCGCCTGAAGAATCTGACCAGCCAGCTCATCGGCCGGTTCGCGGGTGAGGCGGTGCGGGCGACCCGGGCCGCGCATCCCACCGGATCCCTGACCCGCTTCGCCGCCGACGTGGTGGTACCGGCCGAGACGCGCGCCGAGATCGCGGTGCTCAAGGGCATCGTCGCCGCGAACGTGATGTCGACCAATGCGCGCCGGCCGATCTACGCGCAGCAGCGCGACATCCTCACCGAGCTCGCGGATCACCTGTGGGCGACCGGGCCGCGCGATCTCGACCTGGGGTTCCAGGCCGACTGGGAGGCGGCCGGCGACGACACGGCCCGACGCCGGGTCGTGGTCGACCAGGTGGCCTCGCTGACCGACGTGTCGGCCAACGCCTGGCACGAGCGCTATCTGGGCTAGCGGACGGCGGCCCGGCGCGGCATCCGACCCCCCTCCTAGAATCAGCACATGCCCGGCCTCATTCGCAGAAGCGATATCGACGAGGTCAGGGCGCGCATCAACCTCGCCGACGTGATCGGCGACTACGTGACGCTCAAGAGCGCCGGTGCCGGATCGCTCAAGGGCCTGTGCCCCTTCCACGACGAGCGCAGCCCCAGCTTCAACGTGCGCCCGGCGGTCGGCTACTACCACTGCTTCGGCTGCGGCGAGAGCGGTGACGTCTTCACCTTCTTGCAGCGGATGGATCACGCGAGCTTCCAAGAGGCCGTCGAGCGGATGGCCGCGCGGATCGGCTTCGAACTGCACTACGAGGATGGCGCGCAGGCCACCGAACACGGCAACCGCGCTCGGCTGCTGGCGGCCAATGCGGCGGCCGAGAAGTTCTTCCAGGAGCAGCTGACGACGCCCGAAGCGCAGCTGGGCCGCGACTTCTTGGGGGAGCGCGGGTTCGACGCCGCCGCGGCCGCGCGCTTCGGGGTCGGGTTCGCTCCCAAGTCGTTCGACGCGCTGCGCACCGCCCTGATCGCGCAGGGTTACAAGGAGGACGAGCTGCTCACCGCGGGCCTGCTCAGCACCGGCGACCGGGGCAACGCCTACGACCGCTTCCGTGGACGGCTGATCTGGCCGATCCGCGACATCACCGGCCAGACCGTCGGCTTCGGCGCGCGCAAGCTGTTGCCCGACGATCAAGACAAGGGTCCCAAGTACCTCAACACCCCCGAGACGCCGGTGTATCACAAGAGCCAGGTGCTCTACGGGCTCGACCTGGCCCGGCGCGACATCGCCAAGGGCAAGCAGGTGGTGGTGGTCGAGGGCTACACGGATGTCATGGCCTGCCACCTCGCCGGCGTCACCACCGCGGTCGCCACCTGCGGCACCGCGTTCGGCGTCGACCACATCAAGATCATCCGGCGCGTGCTGGGAGATGTCGCCAACGCGAACACCCAGGGCACCGGCGAGGTGATCTTCACCTTCGACCCCGACGAGGCCGGGCAGAACGCCGCGAGCAAAGCCTTCGCCGAGGAGCAGCGGTTCGCGGCGCAGACCTTCGTCGCGGTCGCGCCCGACAACCTCGACCCCTGCGATCTGCGCAAGGTGCGCGGGGATGCCGCCGTGCGCAACCTCATCGCGACCCGGAAGCCGATGTTCGAGTTCATGATCCGGCGCCAGCTGGCCGGACACGATCTCGAGACGGTCGAGGGCCGGGTCGCGGCGCTGCGGGCCTCGGCGCCCGTCGTGGCCGGCATCCGGGATCGCGCGATGAGCGTCGGCTACGTGCGCAGCCTGGCCGGCTGGCTGGGCCTGGAGCCGGACGAGGTCTCGCGTGCGGTGGCGGGAGCGCGGGCGGCGGCGGGACGCGCCCCGGCGCGCAGCACCTCGGCCGACGGGAGCCGTGGCGCGAGTGGTGCAATACCGGTCGACGCTCCGCGGGCCGACACGCAAACCGGCGCGGCCGACACCCCGCCGCGCGCCAGCGAGATCAACCTGACCGAACTGCCGACCGACCCGATCACGCGCGGGGAGCGGGATGCCCTGATGGCGATGCTGCAGCATCCCGAGGCCGTCGGTCACGACCTGATGTCGCGGGCGATGCGGGTGCGGTTCGGCAACGCGACGCTCGCCGTGATCCGGGATGGGATCGCCGCGAGCATCGACCAGGCGAGCGCGCCGGACTGGCTGCAGCAGGTGGGCGGCCAGGTGCCCGCGGGATTCCAGTCGCTGGTGATCCAACTCGGGGTCGCGCCGATCCCGCAGCGCGACGACCAGGTCGCCGAGTACTGCGAAGGCGTCGTGGCGGCGCTGGTCGACCGTGACCTGCTCAGGCAGAAGGCCGAGGTGCTCGGCGCGATGCAGCGTGCCAAGTCGGAGGGCGACCAGGAGCGCTGGGATCGCCTGAGCCGCGAGTCGGTCGCGCTCGAGACCGAGCGGCGCCAGCTCCGCAAGGAATAGCCGCTGGATCGCCGGTTGACGCACCATTCGCGCGTCTGAACATTTCAATGCCGTAAATATCCGTTGCCGAGGTGTCCTCGCGGTAGAACCGCCTGCAGCCCTGTGTTAGGACTGACGGAGTACGGGTGGGCGGCTTCTGCGTGTCCGCCCCGCACCATGCACAGGAGTGCAACTCAACAGGAAGAGGTGGACGGATGACATCCGTGTCCAACAAGGGCTGGCGCATCGCCGCCGTCGGGAGCGTGGCGGCTGTCGCCCTCGTGCTCGCCGGCTGCGCGAGCGGCGGCGGCAGCGGCAACAACAGCGGCTCGGGCAAGAGCATCGTGGTCGGAACGACCGACAAGGTCACGTTCCTCGACCCGGCGGGCTCGTTCGACAACGGTTCGCTGACCGTGCAGACGCAGGTCTTCGCGACCCTGATGAACTCCAAGCCGGGCACCGCAGACGTGCAGCCCGACCTCGCCTCCAAGGCCGAGTTCAGCGACCCGAACACCTACACGGTGACCCTCAAGCCGGGTCTCAAGTTCGCCAACGGTCACGCCCTCACGGCATCCGACGTCAAGTTCAGCTTCGATCGACAGCTGAAGATCAACGACCCGAACGGGCCGTCGTACCTGCTGAGCGACCTCGACAACACCACGATCGACGGCGACACGACGATCAACTTCCACCTCAAGGCCGCGAACGACCAGGTGTTCCCGCAGGTGCTCAGCACCAGCGCCGGCGCGATCGTCGACGAGCAGGTCTTCGCCGCCGACAAGGTCACGCCCGACGCGGACATCGTGAAGGCGCACGCCTTCGATGGTCAGTACGACATCGACAGCTACGACTTCAACAACCTGATCACCTTCAAGGCCAACAAGAACTACAAGGGCCTGCTGGGTGCTGCGAAGACCAGCAACGTCACGCAGAAGTACTACACCGACGCCTCGAACCTGAAGCTCGACATCCAGCAGGGCAACATCGACGTGGCATACCGCAGCCTGTCGGCCACCGACCTCAAGTCGCTGCGCTCCGACAAGAAGGTCAAGGTCGTCGACGGTCCCGGTGGCGAGATGCGCTACATCGTGTTCAACTTCAACACGATGCCGTACGGCGCCACGCAGCCGGATGCCGACGCCGCCAAGGCGCTCGCCGTGCGTCAGGCGGCGGCCGACCTGGTCGACCGCAGCGAGATCGCGGACCAGGTGTACAAGAACACCTACACGCCGCTGTACTCGTTCGTCCCGAACGGCCTGACCGGCGCCACGACGGTGCTCAAGGAC
>Ga0207690_10001160_pt1 | contig 16674 bp, 15 predicted proteins | sample KBSC23metaG_FD_184315 | JGI IMG/M metagenome (GOLD analysis project Ga0207690, IMG submission 184315) | Corn rhizosphere microbial communities from Kellogg Biological Station, Michigan, USA - KBS C2-3 metaG (SPAdes) (version 2) | ecosystem: Host-associated > Plants > Roots > Rhizosphere > Soil ...
CCGCGACGTCGTGGCCGGCGCCGCCGCCGGCCTGTACACGGTGGCGGTGAGCTGGGGCTATCTCGATGGCGGCGATCCGCATGCGTGGGGCGCCGACAAGGTATTGGATCATCCGGCCGAACTGGCCGAACTGCTGCAGCTGCAGCCGGTCACGGCATGATCGAGCTGATCGAACAAAACGCCGTGCTGCAAGGCTTCATCGACAAGTGGCTGGCGGTGCAGCCACAGCAGCGCGTCGCGCTGGCGTTCGTCGATGGCCGGCGCTATCCCGGCCATGTCGCGCTGGCTGCGCTGGAGCAGGAGCTGCTCGGCGCCGCCTACGGCATCCGCGAGCCGCAGGTGGCCACGGCCAAGCTCAACTGGTGGGCCGAGGAGCTGGCCGGTGCGCCGGCCAGCGGCGGTCGCCATCCGCTGACCCAGGTATTGTTCGACGACGAGCGGGCGCATGCCCTCGCCAGCGACCTGTGGCTGGCCCCGGTACTGGCGGCCATGGCGCAGCTGGAGCAGGGCACCGCGACGGACTTTGCCGCGCAGATTGAGGCGGCGACGCCGTTGCATGGCGCATTGGCCGCGCTGGAAACCGCCTGGTGGTACGGCGCCGATGCATCACCGGCGCGGGCGTCGCGGGTCGCCGTGCTGAATCACCTGCTGTATGCGCTGCTGAGGCTGGAGCAGGATGCCGAACGCGATCGTCTGCCGCTGCCGATGGCGCGGCTGGCCCGGCATGGCCTGAGTCGCGCGCAATTGCGTAGCCACGGCGTGGCGCGGCAGCAGGCAGTCAAGGCGCAACTGGACGATCTGCTGGCCAGCTGGGCGGAGTCGGCCACGCTGGCCGGGCCGCTCAGCGTGTTTCGCGCACTGGAATCGCGCCACGCGAACAGGCTGGCGCAGCGCGCGGCACGGGCCGGCGATGCGCTGGCGGTATTGCAGGCCGGCCACTCGCGCACCGGGCTGGCGACCTCACTGCAGGCGTGGCAGGCCGCCCGCGCGTGGCGCCGGCAGATGGCGTAAAACGACCCAAGACGCAGTGTTTCCGTCACACCACTATTGCGCGGCAGCCTGCTTGCCCCAAGATTGCTTGCTTCGCGGCGACCCGTTCGCCGATGTCAGGACCCCCATCATGCCGAACCAGGAAAATACCGCCCGTCTGCTGCCTGACGTCGCCGTGCACGCGCAACCGCATCTTGCCGGCGCGCTGGACTGGGTCGGCATGGCCGACATCCAGGTGCCGGTGCTGTTCGACGCCGGCGATGGCCATGCGCAGCGCGCCAGTGCCCGGGTCGGCGCCTTCGTCAACCTGAACCGGCCTGACAAGCGCGGTATCCACATGTCGCGGCTGTACCTGCAGGTCGAGCAGGCGCTGAGCACGCAGACGCTGGGCGCCGACATGCTGCACGTGCTGCTGCGCGGCTTCCTCGACTCGCACAAGGATCTGTCCGACCGCGCCTGCCTCAGCATCCATTTCGAGCACCTGGTGCGCCGCCCGGCCCTGAAAAGTGCCAACAGCGGCTGGCGCGCGTACCCGGTCTGCATCGAGGCCAGCCTCACCGGCGACGAGTTCCTGCTGGAGTTCGGCACCGAGGTGGTCTACTCCTCGACCTGCCCAGCCTCGGCCGCGCTGTCGCGCCAGTTGATCCAGGACCAGTTCGCCAGCGACTTCGACGCCGGCAAGCCGCTCGACCACGCCGCGGTGCTGGCCTGGCTCGGCAGCGAGAAGGGTGTCGTCGCCACCCCGCATGCCCAGCGCAGCGTGGCGCGCCTGCGCACCCGCCCGGTGATCGGCACGGGCTTCCACCTGATCGGCCTGATCGATCGCGTCGAGCACGCACTCGGCACGCCGGTGCAGACCGCCGTGAAGCGCGAGGACGAACAGGCCTTCGCGCTGGCCAACGGCGGCAACCTGATGTTCTGCGAGGACGCCGCCCGGCGCATCCAGAAGGCGCTCGACGCCGACGCCGCGCTGAGCGATTTCCACATTCGCGTCGAACACCAGGAAAGCCTGCACCCGCATGACGCGGTGGCGTATGCCAGCAAGGGCGTGGAGGGCGGTTACGGCTCCACGCCGTGACGCCCGCTTCGTAGGGTGGACACGGTCCGCCGCTGCCGTCTGTCGAAAGCCGGCGATCGCTTCGATGCAGTCGTGCTTCACGCGAGGTTGGCGTGAAGGCGGGGACCTTGCGTCGACGGGTTCGGCTTTCCCGTAAGGTCAGTGGACGTCAGGGGAATTTGCGTGGGAGCGGCAGCGGGAAAAATGGAAGTGCTCGGGCACCGGGTCGTGGCCGCCTGTGCACATCGGCTGGCAGCGCAGCAGTCGCCAGCCGGCCAGCAGGCTGCCGCGCCACGGGCCGAAGCGTGTGACTGCAATCCGTGCATAATCGGAGCAGGTGGGGTGGAAGCGGCAGCGGGGACCGAGCAGGGGGCTGAGCCAGCGCTTGTACAAATGCAGCATCCACAGTATCAATCGGGTCACGACATTCACGGTGCCGGAGCGGCTGGCGACAGGTAGTGGTACAAGTATTCCAGAAGCGAGCTTGCCGGTGTAGGACACATGGGCTATAACACCCGGCCGCCACGGCCAAAAACGGTGAAGGGATATGGCGAAAACGACGCGTAGTTCGACCGCCGCCAAGGCGCAGAAAGGCAAGACTTCGGCCCAGACCAGGGCCGCCAGGTCGAAGACGGCTGCAAGCAAGGGGCGGGTCGTGAAGGGCGCCGGCAAGGCACCTGCGAAGGCCGGCCGCGGCGCGACGGGCAAGGCTGCGCCGAAGAAGGCCGTCGCCAAGCTGGCGACGGCGAGGAAGCCGGTCGCCAAACCCGCGGCCAAGAAAGCCGTCGCCAAGAAAACCGTCGCCAAGTCACCCGTGAAGAAACCCGCTGCGAAAAAGGCGGCCGTGAAGAAAGCCGCCGTGAAGAAGGTGGCGGCCAAGAAAGTCGTTGCGAAGAAGCCGGCGCCGAAGAAGGCTGCCGTGAAGAAGGCTGTCGTCAAGAACACCAAGCCAGGGAATGGCGCCGCCGCGAAAACGGCAACGAAACCGGTGACCAAGGTGGTTGCCAGGAAAGCGCCGCCGGCCAAACCCGTGGCGAAGCACGCCGCGAAGCCGGTGGCCAAATCGGCGGCGAAACCCGTCGCCAAACCCGTCGCCAAGCCGGTACCGGCGGCTGTCAAAAGCGTATCCCCGGCACCCGCCAGCACCCTGTTCAAGGGCAAGGTGGCGAGTGCAACCGCCATGGTGACACCGCGCGCAGCCCCAGCCGCCGCGGGCCATGCCTCTTCCCACAAAAGTCAGAAAAACTCGTCGTCCTCAATGAATAAATCCGCTGCAAAGAAACTTGACAACGGCATCACCCGCGAAGACGGGCGATATGCGCTGCCATCCACCAGCAACATCGCGTTGCCCAAGGGGTACCACCCCTCGCCGAGCGAGGAGTACATGAACCCGATGCATCTGGCCTATTTCCGCAACAAGCTGCGCGACTGGCGCGATCAGCTGGTGGAAGAGTCGCGCCAGACCATGGACAACCTGCGCGAGGAGGTGCGTGACGTCGGCGATGAAGCCGAACGCGCCACTCGCGAGACCGAGAACTCGCTGGAGCTGCGCACCCGCGATCGTTACCGCAAGCTGATTTCGAAGATCGACAAGGCGCTGCGCCGGATCGAGGAAGGCAGCTACGGCTTCTGCGAGGAGACCGACGAGGAAATCGGCATCGACCGCCTCGACGCGCGCCCGATCGCCACGCTGTCGCTGGATGCGCAGGAACGTCGCGAGCACCTGCAGAAGCAGATGGGCGACTGAGCGTCGCTGCCGCGTCACGAAAAAAAGCCCCGCTCGATGCGGGGCTTTTTTTTAAGAAGTGAGGGAAGAGGAGTGAGCAGTGAGAGAGGGCAACGGCATGTTGTGCTCCGGCTTTTCTCTCACTGCTCACTCCTCTCCACTCACTCCTCGCCCTTCGTTGCCGCCGCCGCATAACCCTTCAGTTTCGCCAGCATGGCCGCCAGCCCGTTCGAACGCGTGGGCGAGAGATGCTTGGCCAGGCCGATCGTGCCGATGAAGGTGGGTTCGGTGGCGACGATTTCCGTGGCCGGACGGTCGGAATAGACGCGCAACACCAGCGCGATCAGGCCGGACACGATTGCCGAATCGCTGATCGCCTCGAAGTGCATCCGCGAGGCGTCGCCGCTGGGCACCAGCCAGACCATCGACTGGCAGCCGTGCACGCGATACGGCTCGGCCTTGTGCTCTTCGGGAAACGGCGGCAGCTGCCGCCCGAGATCGATCAGGTACTGGTAGCGCTCGGTCCAGTCGCCCAGGAAGGCAAATTCCTCGGCAATTTCCTGCTGGGCCTGCTCGGCGCTGGTGGTGGCGATGGCGTTCATGCGCACATTATCGCGCGGACAAGCTGAATTCACGAATGCACGCAGGCATCGCTCAGCCCTTCGCCACACTCCAGCGCGTGCCCTGGGCGCTGTCCTCGATCGCGATGCGCATGGCCGCGAGTTCGTCGCGGATCGCGTCGGCGCGCGCGAAATCGCGGGCGGCACGGGCAGCCTGGCGCTGTTGCAGCAGGTCCTCGATGTGCGCCGCGTCGACCGTACTCTCGCCGCGCCGGAACCACGCTTCCGCATCCTGCTGCAGCAGGCCGAGCAAGGCGCCGCCGCCGAGCAGGGCGGCTTTCGCCTCGACGCTGCCGGACTGGCGCGCGGTATCGGCCAGCACGGACAGTTCGGCCAGCGCCTGCGGCGTGTTGAGGTCGTCGCACAAGGCGGCCTCGATGCGTTCCGGCACCGGCAGTTCGCCGGGCGGCAGTTCGACGTCGGCCAAGTCGCGCAGCACGCGATACCAGCCGTCCAGTGTGCTGCTCGCCTGGGCAATGGCCGCCTCGGACCAGTCCAGCGGCTGCCGGTAGTGGCCGCTCAACAGGCGCAGGCGCAACGCCTCCGGCGGATGCAGCTGCAGCAGTTCGTGCACCAGCAGCACGTTGCCCAGCGACTTGGACATCTTGCGGCCATCGAAGGTGAGCATGCCGTTGTGCATCCACCAGCGCGCGAACACCTTGCCGCCGTGGGCGCAGGTGGACTGGGCGATCTCGTTCTCGTGATGCGGGAACAGCAGGTCGACGCCGCCCGCATGGATGTCGATGGTGTCGCCCAGGTGCGCCGCGCTCATCGCCGAGCACTCGATGTGCCAGCCGGGGCGGCCGCGGCCCCAGGGGCTGTCCCAGCCGGGCAGCTCGGGCGTGGACGGTTTCCACAGCACGAAATCGCCGGCGTTGCGCTTGTACGGTGCCACCTCGACGCGGGCGCCGGCGATCAGTTCCTCGGGATCGCGGCCGGACAGCTCGCCGTAGGCCGGGTACGAGCCGACGTCGAACAGCACGTGGCCTTCGGCGGCGTAAGCATGACCGCTGCCCAGCAGGTTTTCGATCATCGCGATGATCGGGCCGATATGGGTGGTGGCGTGCGGCTCGACGTCCGGCGGCGCCACGCCGAGCCCGGCCATGTCCTCGCGATACGCCTGCGCGAAGCGCGCGGTGATCGTGCCGATCGGCACGCCCTGCTGCTGCGCGGCGGTGTTGATCTTGTCGTCGACGTCGGTGATGTTGCGCGCGTACAGCACCTGCGAGTAGTGCCGGCGCAGCAGGCGCACCAGCACGTCGAACACCACCGGCCCGCGCGCGTTGCCGATATGCACGTAGTTGTAGACGGTGGGACCGCACAGGTACATCGTCACGCGCTCGGGATCGAGCGGGGCGAACGCTTCGGTGCGGCGGGTCAGGCTGTTGTAGAGCGATATCGGCATCGTGGAATCCGCGGCGTGGGGCGGCGCAGGGCAGGGCGCAGCCAGCCCGGCATCTTAACAAGGTGTAAGCGGCCGGGTCGCGCACGCCTCGCCGCGGCGGATTCTAAGGGTGCATTCAGCGTGAATTTGCTCGAATGGTGCCAGTCCGCGCGCCGGTGCGCGCCGTTATTCCGAATTTGGAGGTCACCATGACCAAGCTGTGGCTTTCCGCACTGGCGCTCGCCCTGGTGGCGTCCGGCGTTCATGCCCAGGATGGACGTTATGCCAATGCCGACGACAACACCCACTACGGCTGGGCCGACGTGCTGCGCGCCGATCCGGTGCAGGGCGTCACCCGCACCGAAGTGCCGCGGCAGGAATGCTACGAGCAGCCGGTGGTTCGCCGCGAGGGCGGCAACAGCACGGCCGGCACGGTGCTGGGCGCCGTGATCGGCGGCGTGCTGGGCAACACCGTGGGCAAGGGTGACGGACGCAAGGCCGCCACCGTCGCCGGTGCCGTGGCCGGCGGCGCGGTGGGCAACCGGGTCTCCAGCCGCGGTGGCGAGTACGAGAGCACCCAGACCGAATGCCGCCAGGTCAGTTCGGTCAGCGAGCAACGCCGGATCATCGGCTACGACGTGGAATACCGCTATCGCGGCGAGGTCTACACCTCGCGCCTGAACTACGACCCGGGCGAACGCCTGCGCGTGCGCGTGCGGGTCGATCCGGCCGATTGATCTTCCGCTGGCCGACCAGCCGCAGTGCCGCCACTTGTTGGCGGCACTGTCGTTCAGGGGTTCCAATTTTCTTGTTGCATGGCAGCGAAATTGCCGCCATCATGAGCACTCGCTATCTGGTATCCGCATGTCCACAGCCGTCTATACCGCCACTGTACTGACCAGCGCCCGCGCGGCTGCCGGCATGACGTCGCGTGCGCGCCGACCGCTGGATGGACATTCGGCCGGGTAGGCAGTCGCACGCGTTTTCATGTGCATCGACGACAAACCCGGCCCGCGTGCCGGGTTTTTTGTGTTTTGGACGAGAGTGAATCATGGCCCTAAGGCATTTCATCACCACCCAGGATTACAGCCGCGCCGAGATCGACGCGCTGCTGGAGCAGGCCACCGCGTTCAAGCGCTCGCCGCGCGGCCAGCAATTGGCGGGCAGGTCGGTTGCCCTGCTGTTCTTCAATCCGTCGATGCGCACCCGCACCAGCTTCGAGCTGGGCGCGTTCCAGCTCGGCGGCCACGCGATCGTGCTGGCGCCGGGCAAGGACGCGTGGCCGATCGAGTTCGAGGTAGGCAGCGTGATGGACGGCGACACCGAGGAGCACATCGCCGAGGTGGCGCGGGTGCTGTCGCGTTACGTCGACCTGATTGCGGTGCGCGCATTCCCGAAATTCCAGGACTGGTCGGTGGACCGCCAGGACAAGGTGATCAAGGCGTTCGCGCAATACGCCACGGTGCCGGTGATCAACATGGAGACGATCACCCATCCCTGCCAGGAGCTGGCCCACGCGCTGGCGCTGAAGGAGCACCTGGGCGACCTCGCGAAGAAGAAATACGTGCTCACCTGGACCTACCACCCCAAGCCGCTGAATACCGCGGTGGCGAACTCCGCGCTGCTGATCGCCACGAAGATGGGCATGGACGTGACCTTGCTGTGCCCCACGCCGGACTTCGTGCTGGACGAGCGCTACATGCAGTTTGGCTACCAGAACGCGAAGGAAAACGGCGGCTCGCTGAAGGTCAGCCACAATATCGAGGAAGCCTATGCCGGCGCCGACGTGGTCTATGCCAAGAGCTGGGGCGCGCTGCCGTTCTTCGGCCGGTGGGAGCAGGAAAAGCCGATCCGCGAAGCGAGCAGGCACTTCATCGTCGACGAGGCGAAGATGGCGCTCACCAACCGCGGCCTGTTCAGTCACTGCCTGCCGTTGCGCCGCAACGTCAAGGCCACCGACGCGGTGATGGATGCGCCGTACTGCATCGCCATCGACGAAGCGGAAAACCGCTTGCACGTGCAGAAGGCGGTGATGGCCTCGCTGATCGGCCAAGGCTGAAAATCGGCCATGTATACGCCAAAGCATTTTGCGGAAACCCGCGTCGAGGCCCTGCACGGGCTGATCCGCGCGTATCCGTTTGCCACGCTGGTGACCCATGCGGCCGATGGGTTGACGGCCAATCACCTGCCGTTCGAACTGGTCGGCGAGGTGCTGCACGGCCATGTCGCCCGCGGCAACGAGCTGGCGCAGCTGGACGGCGCCGAGGTGCTGCTGGTGTTCCGGGGGCCGCACGGCTACATCAGCCCGAACTGGTACCCGAGCAAGCACGAGACCGGGCGCGAAGTGCCGACCTGGAACTACGCGGTGGTGCACGTGCACGGCCGGCTGCGGGTGATCGACGATGCGGCATGGCTGCGTCGCCTGCTGGAAACCCTGACCGACCGCCATGAGGCCGGCCAGCCGCAGCCGTGGAAGATCACGGATGCGCCGGACGACCACATCGAGAAGTCACTGCACGCGATCGTCGGCCTCGAAGTCGCGATCGATCGCATCGAAGGCAAGTTCAAGCTGAGCCAGAACCATCCCGCGCGCAACCGCGCAGGCGTAATCGCCGGGCTGCGTGAGCGCGACGGCGATGGCGACACGGCACTGGCCGCATGGATGACCCGACAAGAGGAATCGAAACCATGAACCATCAGCATCACTACCGCGTCGACGTGGAATGGACCGGCAACCTCGGCAGCGGCACGGACGGCTACCGCAACTACAGCCGCGACCACGTGATCCGCATCGACGGCAAGCCGGTGATTGCCGGTTCCTCCGACCCCACCTTCCGCGGCGATGCCACGAAGCACAATCCCGAGGACCTGCTGGTAACCGCGCTGTCGACCTGCCACATGCTGTCCTACCTGCACATGGCCACCGTGGCCGGCGTGGTGGTGACGGCGTACACCGACGCCGCCGAAGGCAGCATGGCCACCGAAGGCGACGGTGGCCGCTTCGTCGAAGTGGTGCTGCGCCCCGTGGTGACGATCAGCGCCACCAGCGACGCGGCCAAGGCCGAAGCGGCGCACGAGGCAGCGCATCACGCCTGCTTCATTGCCAACTCCGTGAATTTCCCGGTGCGCTGCGAGCCGCGCATCGTGGTCGAATCCGCCTGACCCCATCTTCTTTCCAGGATCTGCAAGCCATGAGCAAAGACATCGTCCTCGCCTTCTCCGGTGGCCTCGACACCAGTTTCTGCGTGCCTTACCTGCAGGAGCGCGGCTGGGCCGTGCATACCGTGTTCGCCGATACCGGCGGCGTCGACGCCGAGGAGCGCGCCTTCATCGAGAACCGCGCGAAGGAGCTGGGCGTGGCCAGCCATCTCACCGTGGATGGCGGCCCGGCGATCTGGAACGGTTTCGTCAAACCGTTCGTGTGGGCGGGCGAGGGCTACCAGGGTCAATACCCGCTGCTGGTATCCGACCGCTACCTGATCGTCGAGGCTGCGCTGAAGCGCGCTGCCGAACTGGGCACGAAGGCCATCGCGCACGGCTGCACCGGCATGGGCAACGACCAGGTGCGTTTTGACCTCGCGGTGAAGGCGCTGGGCGACTACGAGATTGTGGCGCCGATCCGCGAGATCCAGAAGGAGCACACGCAGACGCGTGCGTACGAGCAGAAGTTCCTGGAGGAGCGCGGCTTCGGCGTGCGCGCGAAACAGCAGGCCTACACCATCAACGAGAACCTGCTCGGGCTGACCATGTCCGGCGGCGAGATCGACCAGTGGCAGGCGCCCGGTGCCGGCGCGGTGGGCTGGTGCAAGCCGCGCGCCGAATGGCCGTCCAAACCGCTGCGGGTGAAGATCGGCTTCGAGAAGGGCGAGGCGGTCTCGCTGGACGGCGAGGCGATTGCCGGACACGCCATGCTGGCGAAGCTCAACGGCCTGTTCGCGCCCTACGGCGTGGGCCGCGGCCTCTACACCGGCGACACCACCATCGGCCTGAAGGGCCGCATCATCTTCGAGGCACCGGGCCTGACCGCGCTGCTCACCGCGCACCGCGCGCTGGAAGAGGCCGTGCTCAGCAAGCAGCAGAACCGCTTCAAGCCCGAGGTGGCACGCAAGTGGGTGGAGCTGGTCTACGAGGGCTTCTTCCACGACCCGCTGAAGACTGACCTGGAGGCGTTCCTGGCCTCCAGCCAGGCCACCGTCAACGGCACGGTGACGCTGGAGACGAACGGCGGCAGCGTCGGCGCGGTAGCGGTGGAGTCGAAGCACATTCTCAACGCCAAGGGCGCCACCTACGCGCAGTCGGCCGACTGGGGCGTGGAGGAGGCCGAGGGCTTCATCAAGCTGTTCGGCATGAGCAGCACGCTGTGGGCCGAGGTCAATCGCGGATGAGCGCGCTGCTCGATGCCACGTTGAAACACCTGCAGGCACTGGTCGGTTTCGACACGCGCAACCCGCCGCGTGCGATCGACACCGGCGGCATCTTCGACTACCTGCGCGCGCAGTTGCCCGGCTTCGACGTGACGGTGACCGACTTCGGCGCCGGCGCGGTGGCCCTGCACGCGGTGCGCGGCGAGCCGAAGTACCTGTTCAACGTGCATCTGGACACCGTGCCGGACTCGCCGGCATGGACGGCTGACCCGCACGTGCTGCGGGTCACCGCCGATCGCGCAATCGGCCTGGGCGCGTGCGACATCAAGGGTGCGGCAGCGGCATTGCTGGCGGTGGCGAATGCCTGCAGTGGCCCGTTGGCGCTGTTGTTCACCACCGACGAAGAAGCCAACGACGCGCGCTGCATCGCCGGCTTCCTGCGCGAGCCGCATGCCTACGAGGCGGTGATCGTGGCCGAACCCACGAAGAGCGAGGCGGTGCTGACGCATCGCGGCATCCAGTCGGTACTGATGCGTTTCGCCGGCCACGCCGGGCACGCCTCGGGCGAGCAGAAACCCGGCGACAGCGCGTTGCACCAGGCCGTGCGCTGGGGCAACGCGGCGCTGGACTTCGTGGCGGCGCAGTCGCACGAGCGCTTCGGCGGGCTGACCGGCCTGCGCTTCAACATCGGCCGTGTCGAAGGCGGCATCAAGGCGAACATGATCGCGCCCGCTGCCGAGGTGCGTTTCGGCATGCGTCCACTGCCCACGATGAACCCGGACCAGTTGCTGACGCGTTTTCGCACCCTGGTGGAACCGCCGCCGGTGGAATTCACCGAGACCTTCCGCGGCGCCTCGCTGCCCGCCGGCGACACGGCGAACGCCGAGGCCAACCGGCTGGCCGCGCGCGACCTCGCCGACGAGCTGGGCATCCCGGTCGGCAATGCGGTGGACTTCTGGACCGAGGCCGCGTTGTTCTCCGCTGCCGGCTATACCGCCTTCGTCTACGGTCCCGGCGACATCGCCCAGGCACACAGCGCCGACGAGTGGGTCGCGCTCGACCAGCTTCAGCATTACGCCGAGGTGATCTTTCGCCTTATTGAAAAGTGCGGCCATGGATGGCCGCTTCTTGATCCTCGCGTTCAGGGATGAACGCACTGGAAAACACAATGGACACGGCCAAGCACAACACCCGCAAGACCATCGTGCGCCTGCTTTCGAGCATGGGCAGCGCGAAGGAAATCCAGCAGTACCTGAAGCGCTTCTCCGCACTGGACGCCAAGCGCTTCGCCGTGGTCAAGGTCGGCGGCGCAGTGCTGCGCGACGAGCTGGCCGACCTCGCTTCGTCACTGACCTTCCTGCAACAGGTGGGCCTCACGCCCATCGTGCTGCACGGCGCCGGCCCGCAACTGGACGAGGAGCTGGCCGCCGCCGGCATCGAGAAGCAGACCGTGGGCGGCCTGCGCGTGACCTCGCCGAAGGCGCTGGGCATCGTGCGGCGCGTGTTCATGCAGCAGAACCTGAAGCTGGTGGAAGCGCTGCAGTCGATGGACACCCGCGCCACCGCGGTGCCGTCGGGCGTGTTCATGGCCAGCTACCTCGACCGCGATACCCTGGGCCTGGTCGGCAAGGTGGAGAGCATCAACCTGGCGCCGATCGAGGCCAGCCTGCGCGCAAACTCGATCCCGGTAATCGCCAGCCTGGGCGAGACCGACGAGGGGCAGATCCTCAACGTCAACGCCGACGTCGCCGCCAACGAGCTGGTGCGCGTGCTGCAGCCGTACAAGATCGTGTTCCTCACCGGCACCGGCGGCCTGCTCGACGGCGCGGGCAAGGTGATCGACTCGATCAACCTCAGCACCGAGTTCGAGCAGCTGATGGCGCAGCCGTGGATCAACGGCGGCATGCGCCTGAAGATCGAGCAGATCGCCGACCTGCTGGCCGATCTGCCGCTGACCTCCTCGGTGTCGATCACCCGGCCCTCCGAACTGGCCAAGGAACTGTTCACCCACAAGGGTTCGGGCACCCTGGTGCGGCGCGGCGAGAAGGTGCAGCGTTTCGAGTCGTGGCAGGGCGTGGACCTGGCGCGCATGCGCACGCTGATCGAATCCAGCTTCGGCCGCGCCCTGGTGCCGGACTACTTCGAGCGCACCCGCCCGTACCGCATCTACGTCAGCGAGAACTATCGCGCCGCGATGATCCTCACCATGGAGGACGGCCTGCCATATCTGGACAAGTTCGCCGTGCTCGACGACGCGCAGGGCGAAGGCCTGGGTCGTGCCGTGTGGCAGGTGATGCGCGAGGAGAATCCGCGATTGTTCTGGCGCTCGCGCCACCGCAACCAGGTCAACATCTTCTACTACGCCGAGTCCGATGGCTGCCTCAAGCAGCCGAGGTGGAAGGTGTTCTGGTACGGCCTGGACGGCAACTTCGACACCATCGCCCGCTGCGTGGCGCACTGCGCGCAACGCCAGCCGACGCTGGTGGATTGAACAAAACCAACCCCCTCCCCTGCGAAGCAGGGGAGGGCTGGGGTGGGGTCGCTCTTGATCTTCAAGATCAAAAGCGTACCCCCTCCCAACCTCCCCCTGCGGTGCAGGGGGAGGGGCAGAAGCATCGCAGGAGTGAAACAGTGACACACAACAAGAAAACCATCGGCATCGTCGGCGCCCGCGGCCACACCGGCACCGAACTGATCCGTCTGATCGCGGTGCATCCGGTGCTGCAACTGGCCTTCGTCTCCTCGCGCGAGCTGGATGGCCAGCGCGTGGCCGACCACGTTGACGGCTACGCCGGCGAATTGCGCTATGCCAGCCTGGACCCGGCTGCGGTGGCGGCGCAGGCTGCCGACGTGGTGATCCTGGCGCTGCCGAACGGCAAGGCGGCCCCCTACGTCGAGGCGATCGACGCGGCGAAGCCGGACACGCTGATCCTGGATCTCTCCGCCGACCACCGCTTCGACAAGGGCTGGTACTACGGCCTGCCGGAACTCACCCGCGGCAAGTGGCGCGGCGAGAAACACATCAGCAACCCCGGCTGCTACGCCACCGCGATGCAGCTCTCGATTGAACCGCTGAAGGATCTGCTGGCCGCGCCGCCGGTGTGCTTCGGCGTCTCCGGCTATTCCGGCGCCGGCACCACGCCCTCGGACAAAAACGACCCGGACAAGCTGCGCGACAACCTGATGCCGTACGCGCTGACCGGCCACATGCACGAGAAGGAGGCCAGCTTCCGGCTCGGCGTGCCGGTGGAGTTCATGCCGCACGTGGCGCCGCATTTCCGCGGGCTCACCGTCACCACCAACCTCTATCTCACCCGCCCGCTGAAGCGCGAGGACGTGCTGCAGCGCTTCCATGCCGCCTACGACGGCGAGAAGCTGGCCGTCGTGACCGACGAAGCGCCGTGGGTCAGCCGCATTGCGCACCGCCACCATGCCGAGGTCGGCGGCTTCGCGGTGTCGGCCGACGGCAAGCGCGTGGTGATCGTGGCCACGCTGGACAACCTGCTGAAGGGCGCCGCCACCCAGGCAATGCAGAACATCAACCGCGCGATCGGCGTGGACGAGTACACCGCGATTCCCTTGTCGTAGGAGCGGGCGATACGGATACGCATCACGAATGGCGGAAGAACAGCATCGCCCGCGAGCGGGCTCCTACATGAAAGAAAACAGGATTCGACCATGACCCAGCCCCTCTGGCAGAAATCCAACATCAAGATCGACGCGAAGATCATGCAGTTCCTCGCCGGCGACGACGTGCTGCTGGATCGCGAGTTCTTCCTGCACGACATCACCGCCAGCAAGACACACGTGGAAGGACTGGCCAACATTGGCGTGGTCAGCGCCGACGAAGCGGCGGCGCTGAAGCGCGAACTGGATGCGCTGGCCGACGATTTCCGCAGCGGCACGTTCGTGCTGGACGAACGCTACGAGGACGGCCATTCGGCGATCGAGGCACGCCTCACCGAGCGCCTCGGCGATGCCGGCCGCCGCGTGCATACCGGGCGCAGCCGCAACGACCAGATCCTGGTCGCCACCCGCTTGTGGCTGAAGGACAAGCTCGCCGCCCTGGAGTCGCATTGCCGTGCCATCGCCCAGGTCTGCCTCGACCGCGCGGCGCAGCCGGCGCTGCCGCTGCCCGGCTACACCCACCTGCAACGTGCCGTGGTGTCGTCCACCGCGATGTGGTTCGCCGGCTTCGCCGAAGGCTTCATCGACAATGCGCTGCGCGCGCGGCAGACGCTGGCGCTGATCGACGCCAACCCGCTGGGCACTGCCGCCGGCTACGGCGTGAACCTGAAACTGGATCGCGCGCACACCACCCAGGCGCTCGGCTTCGCGCGCATGCAGATATCGCCGATCTACGCGCAGCTCTCGCGCGGCAAGTTCGAGATGGCGGTGCTGGAAGCGGTCGGCGGCGCGCTGCTCGACCTGCGCCGGCTGGCGTGGGATCTGTCGCTGTTCACCACCGCCGAGTTCAATTTCGTCAGGCTGCCGGCCGAGTACACCACCGGCAGCTCGATCATGCCGAACAAGCGCAACCCCGACGTGATTGAACTGCTGCGCGCCAGCTACGCCAGCGTCGCCGCTGCGCGCACCGAGATCGAACAGCTGCTGTCGCTGCCGTCCGGCTACCAGCGCGACCTGCAGTTCTCCAAGGGCTCGATCTTCCATGGCGTGCGCCATGGCCTGATGGCGCTGGAGCTGGTGCCCGACCTGCTGGCGCGGCTTGAGTGGAATGGCGCGGCAATGCGCGCGGCGATCGAACCGGCGATGTACGCCACCGACGTGGCGATCGAGCAGGCCGCCGCCGGCGTGCCATTCCGCGACGCCTATCGCGCGGCGGCGGAAACCGCGGCATCGGCAGGGCAGGGGCGCACGCCGGAGAGCAGCCTCGCCGCACGCGTATCGCCCGGGGCGGGCCACGATCTGCATCTGCACGAGCTCGCCGGGCGTCTGGCAGGGCTTGGTCCGTCGTCGGGCGGGTGAGGGGTACTCGGTCCATGCCGCGCCAGCATCCAGTCAACAATTTCGATGCCGTGCGGCTACTGGCCGCCGGCATGGTGCTGTGCTCGCATCAGTTCGCGTTGACCGGTCGGGTGGAACCGCGCCCCTTCGGCCTGCTCACGCTGGGCACTTTGGGCGTACTGGTGTTCTTCGCGGTCAGCGGCTACCTGGTGGCGCAAAGCTGGGATCGTGACCCGCATGCCCTGCGCTTCGCGGCCAAACGCTTCTTGCGGGTGTGGCCGGGCCTGGCCGTGGTCACGGCGGTGGCGGCGCTGGTGGTGGGCCCCCTGGCGACCGAGGCGACACTGTCCGAATACTTCCAGTCGCCGCTGACCAGGGACTATTTTTCCCAGCTTTATCTCGGTATCCGGTTCTTTCTGCCAGGCGTCTTCGAGCAGAACGCATGGCACGCGGTCAACGGTTCCTTGTGGACCATTCCTGTCGAGGTGCGCTGGTATGGCGTCCTGCTGCTGGCGGGCCTGTGCGGATTGCTGCGCAAGCGCATGCGCCTGGTGTTGCTTGCATTGGTACTGGTGTACGCGGGTTACATCCATGTCGTGTTCGACGTCCAGTACAATCCGCAGGCACGGTTCCCGCTGCCGGATTTCGGCAGCGAATACGGCAGCTATTTCTGCTATGGAGCGGCCCTGTATTACTTCCGTGATGCATGGCGCAACCACGCTGGCTGGTTGACCGTCGTGCTTGTCACGGCGGCTGCATTGATGGTGGTGTTTGACCACGGCTACACCGCGCTGTTTCTGTTGTTGCCGTGGCTCGTGATCCGCTTTGGCACGTCGTCCACGCCATTGCTGCGCCGTGCCGGCCGTTACGGCGATTTCTCCTATGGCATCTACATCTACGCGTTCATGATGCAGCAGCTGACGATTTCGCTGATCGGCGCAGATCACTCGTTCTGGTTCGGCCTCATGGTGTCGGCGACCTGCACGCTGGCTTGCGCCGTGCTTTCGTGGCACCTCGTTGAGCGGCCGGCGCTGAATCTCAAGCATCGCCTGCCGGCAGCACCCCGACAGGCAGTCGATCCAGGTGCCGTCGCGTCCGCACTGGCGCCGTCAGCCACGGCGGTGGCCTTCGTGCGCGTGGACAACACGGAGGTGGTGTCGAACGAGGTTTCGTCATGACGGCGTCGATGGGGCTTTCCGCCCAGCCACTGCCCGTGTGGCGCCGTGCCGTGCTGAAGGTGGGCAGCAACCTGCTCGCCGCCGACGGCGGCGGCCTCACGTCACGTTATGCCGAAGCGCTGGCCGCCTTCATCGCCGCCAGCCATGCCGAAGGCCGCGAGGTGGTGCTGGTGTCCTCCGGTGCGGTGGCGGCCGGACGCGCGCTGCTGCGCCAGCATGCGAGCGCCAGCGATGGCCTGGCCGCGCGGCAGGCGCTGGCCGCGTTGGGCCAGGCGCCGATGATCGCACTGTGGCAGTCGCTGTCCGCGCGGCCGGTGGCGCAGGTGCTGCTGACCCACGACGACCTGCGCAACCGCCGCCGCTACCTCAACGCGCGCGCCACCCTGCGCG
>Ga0207690_10001162_pt1 | contig 16670 bp, 24 predicted proteins | sample KBSC23metaG_FD_184315 | JGI IMG/M metagenome (GOLD analysis project Ga0207690, IMG submission 184315) | Corn rhizosphere microbial communities from Kellogg Biological Station, Michigan, USA - KBS C2-3 metaG (SPAdes) (version 2) | ecosystem: Host-associated > Plants > Roots > Rhizosphere > Soil ...
GAGCGCTCAACCAATGGTATGAGGCCGAGATCGACGCGAAGATGCGGCGCACGGCGACGCGGCCGCTGCCTGCCGGCCGAATGGACCGCCAGAGCGCGCTTCACTTCGGGGTCGGTCTCGGATCCTTCTCGGTCATCCTGATGGGGGTTGCGACCAATTGGCTCGCGGCCGTGCTGCTCGCCGCCTCGATCCTGTTCTACGTCTTGATCTACACCGTCTGGCTGAAGCCGAGAACGGCGCAGAATATCGTGATCGGAGGAGCCGCGGGCGCCTTCCCGCCGCTCATCGGGTGGGCCGCGGCGACGGGCCGGATCGAATTGCTCCCCGCGCTGCTGTTCGCGATCATCTTCCTTTGGACTCCGCCCCATTTCTGGGCGCTGTCCATGTTTGTCCGGTCCGATTATGCGGCCGCGGGAATCCCGATGCTGCCGGTCGTTGCCGGCATCGAGAGCACCCGGAAGCAAATCTTCCTCTACAGCCTGCCGATGGCGGCCGCGGCGATCGCCCCCTGGCCGCTCGGGCTGACCGGTGCCGCTTACGGCGTTTCGGCGGCGATCCTCAGCTTCGTTTTCGTCGTGCTTGCGGGGCGCGTGCTGGCAAGCCGCTCGTCCGACCCGTCCCAAATGGGCGCTGAAAAGCACCTCTTCGCTTACTCGGTCTTCTATTTGTTCGCGCTGTTCACGACGCTGGTCGTGGACCGGTGGATCACATGGTGAAGCAGGAGGACGAAATCGTCCGCCGCCAGCGCGAGCGGTCGAAGATTCTTGCCTGGCTGCTCGGCGGGTTCGTGGTCCTGATGTTCTTCATCACCATCGCCAAGGCGAGCCTCAATTGGTGACCGCGGCCGCCCAGAAGAACAACCGAACCGCGCTGACGATGGCGCTGGTCGCGCTCGGATTCCTCGCGCTCGCCTTCGCTTCGGTCCCGCTCTACCGCGCCTTCTGCCAGCTGACCGGCTTCGACGGCACTCCGCTTCGCGCCGAGAAAGCGCCGGGCGCGGTCGCCGGCTCGATCGGCGTTCGGTTCGACGCCAACGTCGACCAGAAGCTGCCGTGGCGGTTCGAGCCGGTTCAGAACCAGGTCCGGATCGCGCCCGGCGAGCGCACGACGATCTACTATGAGGCCAAGAATCTCAGCGCCCGGCCGATTACCGGCCAGGCGGTGTGGAACGTCACCCCCGATACGGTCGGGCAATATTTCAACAAGATCCAATGCTTCTGCTTCACCGAGCAGACCCTGCAGCCCGGTGAAAGCGTGAAGATGCCGGTGGTCTTCTACGTCGATCCCAAGCTGCGCCAGGACGACGGCACCAAAGCGATCGATGAGATCACTTTGAGCTACACATTTTACAAGGTGGAAAGCAGCGGCACGGGCCGCTAGAGCCTCCCCGCAAAGGACATGAGGAAAGCACGAACGAAATGGCCGGTGCAAAGAACCACGACTATCATCTCGTAAACCCAAGCCCGTGGCCGATCATCGGCGCCACTGCCGCCTTGTTCTTCTTCGGCGGGCTGGTGATGTGGTGGCACGACAACCCTTATGGCCCGGTCACTTTCGGGGTCGGAGTCGCGGGGATCATCGCGACCATGTACCTGTGGTGGACCGACGTCATCGCCGAAGCGCACGGCGGCGACCATACGCCCGTCGTCCAGCTGCACCTCCGCTACGGAATGATCCTGTTCATCGCTTCGGAGGTGATGTTCTTCCTCGCCTGGTTCTGGGCCTTCTTCGATTCCGCTCTGTTCCCATCGATGGTCGATGCCGTCGGCCATCAATGGCCGCCCAAGGGCATCGAGGTTCTGAATCCGTGGGGCTTCCCGCTTCTCAACACCCTGATCCTGCTATGCTCGGGAACGACCGTGACCTGGGCGCATCACGCGCTGATCCACGGCGACCGGGACGGGCTCAAGAAGGGCCTCGCCTGCACCATTGGCCTCGGCATGCTGTTCACCAGCATCCAGGCCTATGAATATGCCCACGCGCCATTCGCCTTTAAGGGCAACATCTACGGCGCGACCTTCTTCATGGCGACCGGCTTCCACGGTTTCCATGTCATCGTCGGAACGATCTTCCTCACCGTCTGCCTGTTGCGCGCATTTCGTGGCGACTTCACGCCGAGGCAGCATTTCGGGTTCGAAGCGGCCGCCTGGTACTGGCACTTCGTCGACGTCGTGTGGCTGTTCCTCTTCACGTCCATCTATGTCTGGGGCGGCTGGGGCGCGCCGCACACGCCCTGACGATGAGCGGGGATTCCCCGCTGACGGCGGCGATTGCCGGGAAATGCCCGAAGTGCGGGGCCAAGACCTTGTTCGCGGGGTGGGTGCGATTCGCAGACCGGTGCCGGGCCTGCGGACTTGATTTTTCGAGCTTCAACGTCGGCGATGGTCCGGCCGCCTTCCTCATCCTGATCGTCGGCGCCGTGGTGGTCGCGGCCGCGCTTGTTCTCGACGCCGCTGCCGAGCCGCCGTGGTGGGTCCATCTCGTGTGGCTGCCCGTCGCCACCGCTTTGACCGTCGGTGGGCTGCGAATCGCCAAGGCGTGGCTGCTCGGGCAGGAGTATCGCCACCGCGCGCGTGAAGGGCGGATCGTCGAATGACTCGGCGCCTTCCGCTCATTCCGACGATTGTTGTTGCCGCGGCGATCGCGGTGCTGATCGGCCTCGGCATATGGCAGCTGAAGCGCGCCGTTTGGAAAGAACAGCTGCTCGCCCGGTTTGCCGCAGCCGAGAAATTGCCGCCGATCACCTGGCCGACGACCCCGCTCAAAAGCGACCAGCTGCCGCTGTTCCGCCACGCGACCGGCGTTTGCCTGCGTCCCATCGGCAAATGGGCAATCGGCGGCGAAAACCGGGCCGGCGAGCCAGGCTACGTCCAGATCATCGACTGCACGACCGGTGCGGAGGGGCCGGCCATGAGCGTTGAGGTCGGCTGGTCGACAAATCCCAATGCCCGCGTCGACTGGCGAGGCGGGCCGGTCAGCGGGATCATTGTACCCGACAGGCGCACCCGCATGCGGCTGGTCGCGGCGACTGCCCCGCCGGGCCTTGAGCCGAGCCGCATGCCGAGCGTCGAATCGGCCAGCCCGATTACACCGTCGGGCCACCGGATGTACGCCGCGACCTGGTTCGCATTGGCTCTCGTGGCGCTCATCATCTACTCTATTGCGATCGTGAAACGCGGGAGATCCGGAAAGACATGAGCGGAGAGCTGCATCGGCTTGCGAACGGGCTGACCGTGGCGGTCGATCCGATGCCCGGGGCCGAATCGGTCGCGATCGGCCTTTATGCGCAGGTCGGTTCGCGCTCCGAGCCGGAGCATCTTTCCGGTTTAGCGCACGTCGTCGAGCACATGGTGTTCAAGGGCGCGGGAAGCCGCGACACGCGCGCGCTGGCCGAAGCGATCGAGGACGTCGGCGGGGCGATCAACGCCTGGACCGCGCGCGATCAGACGGTCTTCTATGGCCGGACCCTGGCCAAGGACGCGGAGCTGCTCTGCGAAATCCTGACCGATATGGTACGTTCGCCCCATCTCGCTGAAGACCACCTCGAGCGCGAAAAGGTCGTGATCCTGTCCGAGCTTGGCGAAGTCGTCGATTCGCCCGATGACCTCGTCCACGAACATGTGTTCCAGGCGGCGTTCGAAGGTCAGCCGCTCGGCCGCTCGATCCTTGGCCGCGCCGAGACGCTGCGGGCGATCACGCGCGACGATTGCCGGTCGTGGATCGAGGGCGAGCTGGTCCCGTCGCGGCTGATCCTGTCGGCGAGCGGGAAGGTGGAACCGGAAGATATCCTCAAATGCGCCGAGCGGCTTCTCGGCGATTTGGAAGATTGGCCCGGAGTGCCGATCGGCCGCGCCGAATTCACCGGCGGAGTGCGCAACGACCGCCGCGAGTTCGAGCAGGCTCACTGGTGCCTCGCCCTTCCGGGCCTCGCGGCGGGCGATCCGCGGCTGCCTGCTCTGTCGATCTTCGTCCAGGCACTCGGCGGCGGAATGTCGTCACGCTTGTTCCAGGAGCTGCGGGAGGAGCGGGGCCTCGCTTATTCGGTGAGCGCCTGGAGCCAGGCCTATGCCGACACGGGCCTCGTCGCCATGAGCTGCGCGGCGGACCGCAATCGGGCGGTGGATTCGATGCACCTCGCGCGCTCCGTGCTCGCGGAAGCGGTCGAGACTCTCGGCGAAGCCGAAGTCGCGCGCGCGCGCGCCCAGCTCGAGGCTGGATTGCTGATGGCGATGGAAACGCCGCAGAGCCGCGCAGACCATATGGCGCGTTCGATCGAAGTGTTCGGCCGGATCCTCGGCACCGACGAAGTGCTCGAGCAGCTCCGGTCGGTCGATGCCGCAACGGCGAGGGCCGCGGGGGCCGCGACGATGGCCGACGGCCGCGCTGCGATCGCCTCAGTCGGGGCGCAGCTCGCGCTCGCTGCCTAGTTCCGGGCGTGACCGACCTTTCAACGCTAGTCGCCGAGCCCTGGGCCGACTGGGGCCTGCTCGATTGCGGCAATGGGCAGAAGCTCGAGCGCTATGGGCCGGTCGCCGTCGTCCGTCCCGAGCCGCAGGCGATGTGGGCGCCGGCGCGCGACGACTGGGACCCGGACGCGACTTTCGTCCCGGGCTCGGATGATGAGGGCGGCGGGCGCTGGGTCCAGCATCGATCCGTGCCCAAGCAATGGGAATTGTCGCGCGGGGCCGTGCGGTTCCATGCCTCGCTTACACCCTTCCGCCACCTCGGTTTCTTCCCCGACATGGCGCCGCAGTGGGACTGGATGCGCGAGCGATCAGCGGACGCCGATGTGCTCAACCTGTTCGGCTACACGGGGGTCGGGACCTTGCTTCTGAGCAACGCCGGCGCGCGGCTGGTCCATGTCGATGCGTCGAAGAAATCTGTCGAGCAGGGCAAGGCGAACGCGGCCCTGTCCAATATGGCCGATCGCCCGATCCGCTGGATCGTCGACGATGCGACCAAATTCACCGCGCGCGAGGTGCGGCGGGGCCACCGTTACGACGGCATCCTGCTCGACCCGCCCAAGTTCGGGCGGGGGCCGGAAGGCGAGGTGTGGCGGCTGGAGGAGAATCTCGCGCCGCTGCTCGCCGATTGCCGCAAGCTGCTCGACGAGAACAGCCGCTTCCTCGTGCTCACCGTCTATGCCGTGCGCATGTCGGCGCTGGCGATCGGGGAGCTGGTCAAACAGACTTTCGGCGACCTCGGAGGTGTGGTCGAGCTGGGCGAGATGGCGGTTCGGGAAGAGGCTCGTGGACTGTTGCTGCCGACGGCCATCTTCGCCCGCTGGTCTAGGTCCGGCTAGCGCGGATCGCGGCACCGGCCACGAACGGCGCGCCGGCGGACAACAGCAGCGACACTGCCGCTTCGAGCAGGATGGCATTCGCCGCCCCGAAGATCAGCAGCGGCACGGCCAGTGGCAGCAGCAGCAATCCGGCGAGCGAGCCCGCTCGAGGCAAGCCGGCGGTTACGGCCGCGACCGCTACCGCGAGCGCAGCAAGACCGGGCGTGCCGACGGCGAGCGCCAGTTCGACTTCAGCCAGCGACGCGCCATTCATCGCCAGCAGCGCGGACGCCGGAATCGCCGCGACCAGCAGCAGCGGCGCGAAGGTGAGCCAGTGCGCGGCGATCTTGGCGAAGGCCACGCTTTCCTCGGCAAGGCCGTGAAGCATGAGCTGATCGAGCACGCCGTCCGCCCGGTCGGGCTCGACCAGCCGCTCGATCGGCAGGAGCGCAGCCGTCAGGGCGGCGATCCACAAGACGCCGGGTCCAATTTGCGACAACAGCCTGGCATCGGGTCCGATCGCGAACGGTACGAGCGTCGCGACGAGCAGAAAGAAGGCGATCGGCAGCCAGGCAGTGCCCGTGAAGCCGCGGCGCAGGTCGCGCGCAATTACCGCGCCAATCACGCCGTATCCCCTTGGCCAAGCTTCAGCTTGGGCCAATCGCCCCCGAGCTGCTGATGTGACGCAGCGACCACTGCTCCTCCGGCCTCGAGATGTCGCTCGACCAGGGCCCCCAGCCGCTTCCTCCCGTCGGGGTCCAGCGCGTTCAGCGGCTCATCGAGCAGCCACAGAGGGGCGCGCGAAGCGGCAACGCGCGCCAGCATCGCGCGCTTGAGCTGGCCGGACGACAGGAGCCTGACCGGAGCCTCGGCGAGATGATCTATCCTGAGCGCAACCATGGCTTGCTCAACAGCACCGCCCCAAAAGCCCAGGGCGTGCCGAAGGAGCAGCTCGCGATCCAGTGCGACATGATCGTCTGCCAGCGCGAGCGATGAGCGCTCGACCTGACCGCGTTCTGCGCGCAGAAGCCCGGCGGCAAGCCGGATCAGGCTCGATTTGCCGCTTCCATTTGGCCCCGTGACCTGCAGGCGCTCTCCCGGTCCAAGCTCGAAATCGAGGTCCTCGACCAGCACATTGCCACCGCGTTTCAGAGTGACATTGCTGAACTTCAGCAGGCCTTTCATCTAACCGCATCCTCAAGGGTGTGCATGTCGTCGTCCGACAGGCCGAAATGGTGCCCCACTTCGTGGACCAGCACGTGAGTGACGAGATGCTCGAGCGTATCGTCTCCGCCAGCCCATTCATCCAGGATCGGCCTACGGAACAGGCGGATCTGCTCGGGCAGGGTGCCCGATTGAGTGACGCTGCGCTCGGTCAGCGGAACGCCTTCGTAGATGCCGGTAAGATCGAACGGATCCTCGATCTCCATTGCTTGGAGCGTCTCGTCGTCGGCGAACTCCTCGATGAGGAGGACCACGTCGCTCAGGCTCTGGGCGAACGGCTCGGGGAGCGCGCGAAGCGTCGCGCGAGCGATGGCCTCGATCTCGTCGGCAGACGGCGGGGGTCCAAGGCGGCGCATCGCGGCCGCATAGGGGCATGGACGGCTACGCGGCAAGGTTGCCCGCCGCGACCGCGCCGCTTACATGGGCGCCCTTCCAGCGAATAGCGGAGCGGTGGCCGAGTGGTCGAAGGCGCTCGCCTGGAAAGTGAGTATACGGCAAAACCGTATCGAGGGTTCGAATCCCTCCCGCTCCGCCACTCGCCGATAACTTTTCGGCATTGGCTCGTAAGTTGAGCCCTGTCCAAGGTGACGGAATGAACGATCGACGCGCATTTCTCGGCCTGGCCGGCCTCAGCGCCGCGGGGCTGCTTCTGTATGGAACCCTGGGCAAAGCGACCCCGAATATCCGGTTCGCGGTCAATCATACGCCGGACGAATGGCGACGCATCCTGGGACCGGAGCGCTACCATATTCTGCGCGAAGGGGGCACCGAACCGCGGTTCACGAGTCCGCTCCTGAACGAGCATCGCAAGGGCACGTTCGTGTGCGCCGCATGCGCGCTACCGCTGTTCAGTTCGACGACGAAATTCGAAAGCGGGACCGGCTGGCCGAGCTTCTGGAAGGTCCTGCAGAACGCGGTCGTGACCGAGGCGGACCAAAGCTTCGGTATGGTCCGGACCGAGGTCCTCTGCCATCGCTGCGGCGGCCACCTCGGCCATGTCTTTCCCGACGGTCCCAAGCCGACGGGGCAGCGCTATTGCATGAACGGGCTGGCGCTGCGCTTCCGCCCAGCCTGATCAGGCGACGATGCGCAGCTTCCCGCGCTTGCCCGGCGCCTGGTAGCAGACCATTCCGAGTTCCTGCTGAAGCCGCTCGAGTTCCTGCCGCTTCGCTTCCTTCTGCGCCTCGGCATAACGACGCTCGCACTCACGCTCTTCCTCGGTCGGCTCGCGGAAATAGGTGATGGTGATGCGATGTCCGAAGACATCGTCGCCGCGAAGCTTCAACTCGGCGTCGCAGTCCGCCGGCAGCTGGTCGCGAACTTCAATCAGCTTGCCGATAAGGTCATCGATCGACCCATGGTCTTTGATGTCGATGAACTCTTTGACTCGTCTACTCATTCGTGACCCTCCCCGGCCCCGGGGCGTTAAATAGCTTTGGCGCGAATCCCTGCGCAATCCAGGTTGGCGCGTTTATCCCCAGAGAAATTGCGCGGTTGTGAATCGGCTTGAAAGCGAAGGGTCAGGAAGAATGCGGAGCGGATCGACCGTCGAACTCACCGCCGGGCCTCTCCGGCTCGAGCTTAACCCGTCGGTCGGCGGCAGCATTTCAGCCTTCGAATGGACCGGAGCGGGCGGGCCGCGCGGGATATTGCGCAAACGCGACGGGCCGATCGAGAAGGTCCTCGATGCGGCAAGCTTTCCGCTCGTGCCCTACGTCAACCGTGTTCGCGGGGGCCGCTTCTCCTTTCGCGGGCGCGAAGTCCGGCTCACCCCCAACATGCCGGGCGATGCGAGCCCCCTTCACGGCCAGGGTTGGCTCGGCGCCTGGGTCGTCGCGGAAAAGAGCGAGACTCGGGCGATCCTGAGTTTCCGCCATTCGGCCGGCGAATGGCCCTGGGATTATGAAGCTCGGCAGGAGTTCGAGCTCGACGAGCGCGGCCTCACGATCGGCCTGACGTGCCGCAACGGCAGCGCGGAGCCGATGCCGTGCGGCCTGGGCCAACATCCCTATTTCGATTGCGGTGCCGATACGCTGCTCGACACCCGGGTGACTCATGCCTGGACGATCGACGAGGATGTGCTTCCTCTGGAAGAGGTCGTTGCCGACGGACGGTACGATCTTCGCGAACGGCTCGTATGCGGGCAGGACCTCGATAACGGCTTTGGCGGATGGAACGGCGAAGCACGGATGGATGACCCCGAATGGCCGTATGGCGTGACCCTGTCGTCGCTTCAGGCGCGCTTCTTCCAGCTTTACTCGCCGAGCCAGGGCGGCATTTTCGTCGCCGAGCCCGTAACCCACGCCAACGCCGCGCTGAATGCGCCCGAAGCAGAGTGGGAGGAGCTTGGGATGCGGGTGCTCGAGCCCGGCGAATCGATGCGCCTCGACATGCGGATTGCCCTCGAACTCAAATAGCGGCCGTTCAGGTTGAAGCCTGCGAAATCGGCTTATATAGCCCGCTCTCCTTTGAAGGGCCGCGCTCGGAGACGTGGGTGAGTGGCTGAAACCAGCGGTTTGCTAAACCGCCGTACGGGGGATTCCCGTACCGAGGGTTCGAATCCCTCCGTCTCCGCCATTGCAGGTTCGGCAGTCATGCCGTCCGCCTCGATGGCGGCGAAGGCAGCGAATAGCTCCGAAGGTCAGGTGAGTGGAGGAAGGGCCCGGACTTCCCGGCGCTCCTTCTCAAGGCGTTCAAGCAGGAGGCTACGGGCTCGTTCGAAGCGTGGATCGCCGCGGACAAAGGCTGGCTCTTCTGCGATATCCGCGAAAAGCGTGCCGTTTGCCAAGATCAGCCTTGCGGTTCACTCGTCACTAGCCGTGACGGCCTCACCGCCAAGATTGCCACAGCCCTGGCGCAAGGCGGGATAAGCGCCAACATCGTTGCCGGTTATTTCCATGATCACATTTTCGTGCCGTGGGATGAGCGCCACAATGCCCTTCATATCCTGAGCGATCTCGGAGACGAGCGGGCCTAGCCGTTTGTGCTTGTGCCGTCGGCGTGAAAGCCTCGCCTTGGCTTTGATAAGCTGAATTGATGCGGTCGGAGACATTTTCGATTGGCACCTGGCCGGCCGGGCCAGCAAGTCCGGTAGGGAACCGACCTCGCCGTTCCCGCTCAGATTTGGAGGCAAGATGATCAGCTGTCTGGTTGAGTATCAAATCGATCGAACCCGGGAAGTGCAGTTTGAGCGTTTTTGCCAGCTCTGGCTTGAGCTCACTCCGAAATTCGGCGGTGTGCACCATGGCTATTTCCTACCGAGCGACGGGCCCAGCGATCGCGCGCTCGCATTGTTCTCTTTCGACAGCCTTGCGGAATACGAACGCTATCGAGTCGAAGCCGCGACAGACGAACAAGTGATTGCTGCAAATCGGCTCCGGGATACAGAGGCAGGCGTGATCCGCTGGGACCGCTCCTTCTTCCGGCCACTCTTGCCCTGAGCTTCTGACCGACAGAAATTAAAAGTGAGAGCGTAGCACCAAGCTAATGTCTGCAACGGGTGGAAAGCAGACATTATCCGATTAGCACACCGTGACGGGGACCTTCTCTACCCATTCTGGAGTAAAGGCCGCATCGCGGATGGTCCAACCGAATGCTGCCACGTCATCGGCAGTGACCGACCCGAGCAGCGCCTTGCGGAGCGACGGGTGAATTGAGGGCAAAGCAGCAGCGGCAAGGAATGCGCTAGGCAACCACGGCCGGACCGCTCCCCCGAGCAGGCGTTCGTAGAGAAAGCGATAAGCCTTGAAGCTGTTCAGCTTTCCTTCGCCCAGATCGAAGGCCGACACTGTCATCAGCGGCCCGATCAAGTTGGCGACTGCGCCCGCTTCGATGTCATCGGGAATATCGCGACGAATGGCCTCCAGGAGCGTGCGGTAGAGGCGCGACTGAGCGTTGATGCGTGCGCCTTCTGTCGAATGGCGCGCCCAGCGATCGCCGGCATCGGCGCCGCGCTCGGCCACGTCGAGCGAGCGGCGAATATAGCGCTGCTCGGCGGCGGAGAAGGTCGCGAACTCCATCATTTCGGAGATCATCTGGAACGACTGCTTCTGGGCCATTTCGACACCTGCACCTATTTGAATTGCAGGTACTTTTCGCACGGAGAAAGGCCCGCCCTCCAATGCCCTTCTGCGATGTTTGCGATGCCGGAAATGCAAGGAGACCCACGGCACGTTGCCTCAGGCCTCCCTGGCGATGTTAGTGGGAATCAGGCAATCTTGAATAGGTAGTCGAGCGACAGCTTTCCGCCACCAAGTGCGATCAAAGGCAGAAGCAACCCGGCCCAGCTGAGGTGCGTCGGCCAGGCGTCGGGATAAACGAAGACTTCGATCACAGTCGTCATCACCAGTAGCCCGGCCGCTGACAGCCGGGTGAAGAGACCCACCATAAGCAGGATCGGGAAGAGATGCTCGGCTGTCGTCGCGGCATATGCGGCTGGGATGGGCGGGATGAACGGCAAGTGATAGTCGGTGCGGAAGAGCTCGAACGCGCTATCGTCGATCGTCAGCCAGCTACCTTCGGCGATCTTGGTCCTGCCCGACATGAAGAAGACCGCGGCGATGCCGAGCCGTTGCACGAGCAGCAGCAGCGAGGGCGGCAACAGCTTGGCGGCCGTATTGGCGAGAAGCTCGAACGGCGCGCGCCAGTTCAATGATGTGGTGGTGGCGGTCATGGGATGCTCCTGTGGGATGAGGCGGCGAATGCGCCGGCGTTGGCGAGGGACGTGAACAGCGACCCGATGTCGGTGTCCGGATAAAGCCCGGCCGTGGCGATGGCGGCGGCGCCGACGCTCTCGCCGAGACGGATGCCGAAGAGAAAACGATGGCCCGCTCGATCGAGGCGGCTTGGCTGGACGTCCAGGCCGGGCCGCGTCAGCAACACGCCCTCGGCCTTCCACTCCAACTCGAGCTCACCGACGGACCCTTCGCGGTGTGCGAGCCAGATGCTCATTGCGGGTGCGGTTAGCCAGTCGAAGCGGGTCGCCGGATGAAGCCGCAAGCGAAGCGCCTGCCAGTCGTCACGGCCGCTGACATGGGCCATTTCGAGCGGATCTTCATCGCTCGCGAACAAGGACTCGATGTGGAGCCGCTCGATGCGAGCGACCTCGGAAAGATAGGGAATCTCACCAAACCAGGATTGTTCCTGGAGCCAGTCGGGGAACCGTGCACCGTAAAGCGCGAGAACCGGGCGGCGAGGCGGACATTGGCTCGCGTGCTCAGCCGCGACGGCATCGAACATTTCGTCGCCGAGGAGCTGCGCGACCACCGGATAGTTGGCCCGCAGCGCATCAACGCAGCCGCTGAGCACGGTGTTGCGATAGATGCTCATCGCGCCCTCCGCGGGCTCTCCGATCGCGGCGGCGAACTCGCGCTGGAACTCAAGCAGCAAGGGCGAGGCTCCCCTCGAGGGCGTCCTGCGCTCGCTGGCGCTCTGCCATCAGCTCGGCGAAAGGCGGCAAATTGCCGTCGCGTTCGATCAGCGTCGGCCTTGCGCCAATTCTCGCGATGAAATCTTCGTAGAGGCGCCAGACGTCATCACTGACCGCCGCGTCATGGCTGTCGATCAGCAACGTGCCTTCCTTGTCCAGGCTGTGCCCGGCGAGGTGGACCTCCCCGACGAGCTTCGCCGGGATCGCCTCGAGCCAGGCCGCGGGGTCATAACCGAGATTGTGCGCTCCGACCGCGACATTGTTCACATCGATCAGCAGGCCGCAGCCGGTACGTCGGGCGAGCTCGGCGAGGAAGCTGGTCTCGCTCCATTGGTGATCCCGGAGCGCCAGATAGTGGCTCGGATTCTCGATCATGATCGAGCGGCCGAGCACGTCCTGGACGCGGCCGATGTTGTCCGCGAGGCGCGCCAACGCCTCATTCGTCCGAGGGACCGGAAGGAGGTCAGGAAAGCAGCGCCCGTCGAGCCGCGACCAGGCCAGATGCTCGGAGACGAGTTCCGGCTCGAACCGATCGACGAGGAGCTTCAGACGGGCGAGGTGATCGGCATCGGGCGGTACGGCGCCGGCAAGGGACATGCCGACGCCGTGGAGCGAGAGAGGGCGCTCGCTCCGAACCGTCTCGAGCATGGCGAGGCGGGGGCCGCCGTTGACCATGTAATTTTCGGCATGGACTTCGAACCAAAGGCCCGCCGCAGGCGTGGCAAGCGCCTCTTCAAAATGTTCGGCCTTGAAGCCGACACCTGCGGCGAGAGTCATTGGAGCTTACCGCCCGATCGGGGTCAGCGAGCCGTTGCCCTTGGGCGTCTTGATCGCCGTGCAAGTGCCGCGGGTGACATACTTCCAGGCGTCACCCTGATAGTTCTTGTGCGACGTGCCCGCGCAGGTCGTGCCGGCGCCGGCCTTGCAGTCGTTTTTGCCGGCAAGCGAAATGCCGTAGCACTTGTCCTTGCCGGGCTGCGGCGGGACTGGGCTCGCGCTGGCCGCGGCGGCGGTCAGCGAAGCGAGAACGGTCGCAGCGGCAAAGGCGTTTAGCTTGTTCATTGCTGTCTCCTGATGCCCCAGCACGAAGGGGTGTGGCGCCCCGCCAAGGGGCGATGGACGGGGCGCCACTGGGTTGCCGGCCTTTTCGGGGGGAGCGGGGGCCGGCGGGGAAGTCGAATCAGCCGTGGAACACGTCCGAGCTGAGCAGGACGGCCGGCACCTTGCCGTGGTTGACCCAATAATGGCTGAGCCCATCGGCCTCGCGGCTGATGTCGCCGGCCTTGTGCTCGATAGGGGCGCCGCACGCGCTGCTGTATTCGGTGATCGATCCGCTGACGGTGTAGATCAGCGCCGGGCGGTCCTTGTGGCTGTGAAGCGGGACGATTCCGCCGGGCTGGACGACCAGGCGGCGGGTGCGCAGCTGGCGGCCGTCGACGTTGATCTCCGGTCCGAGGTTGATCGCACCGATCACCGTGTCGGTAACGCCCTTCGGCATCGTCGGGGCGTTGGCGAAATCCACTGAACCCGGCGTCGGGCAAGTTCCGGCAATCGCTGGTGACGCGAACGCGAGTACCGAAGCGAGGGCCAGCGGCGCGCCTTTGAAAATGGTCTTCATCATGGTCGGTTGTCCTGTTGTTTGTTTCTAACTGGTCGCCTCGAAGTCGGCGGTCGGTGGCGGGATCCATTTCTCCCCGGCTCAACCGGGGCCGGACCGGCTCCTTGGCGTGGTTTTGAAATTACGGATTGGAGCGCTGCCGGCCCAATCGGATGTCGGCATGAAGTCCATGCACAAACGGCATTTCAGCCAGAGAGGGCACTCCGGCAGATTCCCCGGCGAAACAGGAGGAATGAACGATGGACATGCCCACGCCGGCGGAAATGATCGCAGGCGACAAGCCTCTCGCTGGCCGCGTCGCGATCGTCACCGGTTCGACGAGCGGGATCGGCCTTGGAATTGCGCGGGCGTTTGCATCTGCGGGCGCTGACGTCGTGATCAACGGCATTGCCGATCAACGCGTGATCGACGAGCTCTGCAGCGAGTGCGCGGGGCTAGGCCGAAAAGCGGTCTACGACGGCGCGAACCTGATGGACCCGGCTGCCTGCACGTCGCTTGTAACCAATGCGATCGATCGGTTCGGCCGGCTCGACATCCTGGTCAACAACGCCGGTATCCAGCACGTTTCGCCGGTCGAGGCTTTCCCGCCCGAGAAGTGGGACGCGATCATCGCGCTCAACCTTTCAGCGGCTTTCCATACGATCCGGACCGCTGTCCCACGCATGAAGAAGGCCGGTTTCGGCAGGATCATCAACGTCGCCTCCGCCCATTCGCTCGTCGCGTCGCCGTTCAAGAGCGCCTATGTCGCGGCCAAGCATGGCGTGCTCGGCCTGACCAAGACGGTCGGCCTCGAAACCGCGCGCCATGGGATCACCTGCAACGCGATCTGCCCGGGCTACGTCTGGACCCCGCTCGTCGAAAAGCAGATCGACGACACGGCCAAGGCGCGCGGGATCAGCCGCGACCAGGTGATCAATGACGTGCTTCTCGCCGCGCAGCCGAGCAAGCGTTTCGCCACGGTCGAAGAGCTTGGTGCACTCGCCGTTTTCCTCAGCTCACCCGCCGCCGCGTCGATCACCGGCACGGCTCTCAGCGTCGATGGAGGATGGACCGCGCAATGACACCGATTCAACAGACCAGAACCCTTTGCCCGCACCTCGCCGCCGCCACCCTGTGGGCGACGAAGCGCACGCGCATACGCCGCAACGGCCAGCCGCGAGTTTATCACGCTCGCACCCTGGGTGGACCCGCGATGGACGACTTCCTGGCCCTCTGAATGACCAGCAACCGTCCGAAAGTGGTGATCGTCGGCGCGGGTTTTGGCGGCCTCGAAGCCGCCAAGCGCCTTGCGAATGCGCCGGTCGACGTGACGGTCATCGATCGCCGCAACCACCATTTGTTTCAGCCGCTTCTCTATCAAGTCGCGACCGCAGCGCTTTCGCCGGCCGACATTGCCGCCCCGATCCGTTCGATCCTGGCCCATGCGCGGAACGTGCGCGTGCTGCTCGACGGCGTCTCCGCCGTGATCCCGTCGGAGCGTGCCGTGCGCCTGGAGAGCGGAAAGGTGATCGAATATGACTGGCTCATCCTCGCGACGGGAGCACGGCATTCCTACTTCGGCCGCGATGATTGGTCGCGCCATGCGCCGGGAATCAAATCGATCGAGGACGCGACCGACGTCCGCCGCCGTGTGCTGCTCGCGCTCGAACGAGCCGAGACCGAAACGAACAAGCGGGTTCGCGATGCCCTCCTGACCTTTGTGGTGATCGGCGGCGGTCCGACAGGGGTCGAAATGGCGGGCGCGATCGCCGAACTGGCCCGCAAGTCGGTCTCGCGCGATTTCCGTTCGATCACGCCGCATTGCTCGCGCGTGGTGCTCGTCGAAGCGGGCTCGTGCCTGCTCCCCTCCTTCCCCGAACGCCTGCAGCACAAGACCGTCCGCTCGCTCGAGCAGCTTGGGGTCGAGGTCCGGCTCGGCGCGCCAGTGACCGAAATCGGCGCGCGCCATGTGCGTGCAGGAGACGATACGATCGTCGCGCACACCCTTGTCTGGGCGGCCGGCGTCCAGGCATCGCCTGCGGCCGAATGGATCGGCGCGGCCGCCGATCGCTCGGGCCGGGTCAAAGTCGTGCCGGAGCTGCACATTCCGGATTACCCCAATATCTTCGTGATCGGCGACACCGCCGCTTGCCCCGACGGACGAAGCGGAACGCTTCCCGGAATCGCGCCGGTCGCCAAGCAGCAGGGCCGTTATGTGGCTAACCGCGTCCTTGGCCGAACGCGCCGGCCGTTCCGGTACCGCGACTATGGCAATCTCGCGACCATCGGCCGCAGCTGCGCCGTCGCCGATTTCGGCACGATCCGGCTGTCCGGCTTCGCCGCGTGGCTGATCTGGTGCGTCGCGCACATCTGGTTCCTGGTCGGCTTTAGGAGCCGGCTCTCCGTCATGCTCAGCTGGGCGTGGAACTACGTCACGTTCGCGCGCAGCGCGCGGCTCATCACCGGACCTCTGCCGGTACCCCCCGCATGGCCCCAACCCGCATGAAAGGCGCATCCATGAAAAGCGATCTGCAGCAAGAAATGAAGGCGCTCGGCCAGACCGTGCTGGTGCTTCAGGGCGGCGGCGCCCTGGGCGCCTATCAGGTTGGCGTTTACGAGGCGCTCGCCGAGGCTGGCGTCGAGCCGGATTGGGTCGTCGGAACCTCGATCGGCGCGATCAATGCCGGAATCATCGCCGGCTCGCCCAAGAATGAGCGGCTGGACCGTTTGTGCGAATTCTGGAAGCGCGTTGAGAATGCGCCGACAGCTAGCAACTATCTGCCGGCGTGGCTTGCGGCGACGGCGCGCAATGCGGTCGCCGTCACCAACGGAATTCCCGCTTTCTTCCAGCCTCAGGCCGCCGCCTTCCTCAGCCCGCACATTCCACTCGGGCCGGACGACGCCGCTTACTATTCAACCCGGCCGCTCGCCGATACGCTCGAGGAGTTGATCGACTTCGACCAGCTCAATAGCGGAGACGTCCGGCTGACCGTCGGTGCGTCGAGGGTCAGCAACAGCGAGATGGTCTATTTCGACAGTCGCAACATGACGATCGACCTGCGCCACATCATGGCCTCGGGCGCGCTGCCCCCGGCCTTTCCCGCGGTGCGCATCGACGGCGAGCTCTATTGGGACGGCGG
>Ga0207690_10001166_pt1 | contig 16638 bp, 15 predicted proteins | sample KBSC23metaG_FD_184315 | JGI IMG/M metagenome (GOLD analysis project Ga0207690, IMG submission 184315) | Corn rhizosphere microbial communities from Kellogg Biological Station, Michigan, USA - KBS C2-3 metaG (SPAdes) (version 2) | ecosystem: Host-associated > Plants > Roots > Rhizosphere > Soil ...
GTTGCACATCATTGCGGTGGGCGCGCTGATAGGGATGGCCTGGACGGCGGGCCAGCGTAGTGGGCGTCGCTGGATGAGGGCGTGTTTGCCAGTTGTTTTGCTGGTGGTGGCATACCAACTCTGCAATTGGCTGGTTGAGTACGCCAACGTACTTTGGCATCTGGAGTTGTCCGCATCGACGACGGAACGTTTTGCGGAAGGCTCGGGGCGGACGCAGTTGTGGGTGCATGCATGGCATATGTTCGTCGCGCATCCGTGGCTGGGCGGCGGCTGGGGTGATTACGCCTGGAATCAGCTTGTACAGACCGATGTGCTCGGCCCCGTCACAATGTCGCTGAATGCGCACAATATCGTGCTGGATCAACTGGCCAAGGTGGGCCTGCTGGGCTTGCTCTCTATTGCACTGCCCATGCTCGGCTTCCTGTGGAGTTTGCGAAAGCGCCGGATGACGCCAGAGCTGGCATTCCTGCTTTCCATCGCCGCAGTAATGGGTGTGCATTCGATGTTGGAATATCCGCTGCACTACCTGTTTTTCTTGCTTCCGCTCGCTTTTGCTCTCGGTTATGCCGATGAGCGCAATTTGCGGGTGCCGTCCAGTGGCATGGTCTTCGTGTCGACTGCCGCTATTTCCATCGGCAGCGTCGCGCTGATGGTTCATCTTTGGGGCGATTACAAGGCCGTGGAGCGCCTTCACTACGCACCGGACGGCGCGGAGAAGGAAATTGCCAGATACAGTCAGCACGGGCCGACGTTGCTACTGCCCTACGAGAACCTGGCGTTCGCGATTCAATGGAACGTCACCCCCGAGATGGCGTCATCCTTGGAGAAGCTCGAATTCCACGCCATGCAGTTTTATCCGGGGTCTCTGACGGTTCAACGCTATATGCTCGCACTTGCGTATCTTGGGCGGACCGATGACGCCATGGTGTACGCGCGCCGTATGCGCGCCAGCTATCCGGCCGATTACGCCACGCAGACTTGGATTCTCATGCAAGCCTGTGAAAAGCAGGGGGATGGCAAGCTGAGGGCGCTTTGTACTCGGCTTAAATCTGAAAATCTGCTCGTATCGGCGGCGAATTCGTCGGTTGAAAAAACACTCCTCCCTGCATCGCAATAGTTGAAGCGCCCTTAGGGCGCTTTCTTATTGGAAAAATTAAAAATCGTTGCGCCTTGCGTGCGGACTCATCTCCTCGCTTAGTCTTCTCCGTCTCAAATGCCAAGAGAAATCGGCAATTGAACATTCGAAACAATGACAGAGGAGTAGTCAATGCGTCTGAAGAGCAATACAGGCAAGCAGGCCCAAACGGGCTTTACCCTGATCGAACTGATGATCGTCATCGCGATCGTCGGCATTCTGGCCGCGATTGCCGTGCCTGCATATCAAGATTACGTTACGCGTTCACGGGTTACCGAGGGGCTGACATTGGCTTCGACTGCCAAGACACTGGTTTCTGAGAATGCCATGGCTGGCCTATCACTTGACCAGGGCTATGCTTCCGATACCAAGGCGACAAAGAACGTCCAGGCAGGCGGTATTACGATCGACGCGTCAAATGGGGAAATCACCATTGCGTATGCAAGCAACGTCGCTCCGGACGGAGAAAACACCCTGGCTTTGAAACCGACGGCAAACGATGTTGCCTTGAGCAGTGGCAATCGGCCCACCGGCCCGATTCGCTGGGATTGCTACGCAAAAGGTGTCCAAGCTCGTGTGGGTTCCGCCGGATTGACTGGCGCACCGACACTGGCAGCCAACCTCACGCCATCTGAGTGTCGTTGAGCCGCTATACACAAAAAAGGGCGTCGAAGGACGCTCTTTTCATTGGTCGAGGGACTTGTTACACCGCCACCCACTCCCCCGATTTCCCCCCCCGCTTCTCCATCAACCGCACATCCCCAATCACCATCCCCCGATCCACCGCCTTACACATGTCATAGATGGTCAGCAGTCCAACCTGCACCGCCGTCAACGCCTCCATCTCCACCCCAGTCTGCCCCCGCGTCTCCGCCCGAACCGTACAGCGGACAGTGCACGCCGCCTCGTCCAGCGCAAACTCCACCGCCACCTTCGTTAGCGCCAACGGATGACACAACGGAATCAAATCCGACGTCCGCTTGGACCCCTGAATCGCCGCAATGCGCGCAATCCCCAGCACATCGCCTTTCTTGGCCGTGCCATCGCGCACCAGCGCAAACGTCTCAGGCAGCATGCGAATGGTGCCAGTAGCCACCGCCACGCGATGCGTGACAGCCTTGTCGCCGACGTCGACCATATGGGCTTGTCCGGCGGAATCGAAATGGGTGAGTTGCGACATGGTTGGCAGCGCGTTTTGCGGGGCAGAGTACGAAGCGTTTTATGATAGCAAGCACCTGGCTTGCGGCGATGTTGCCGCGCTGATTCCGCCTTCTGTGCTATCTGTGCTTTCCGTATGACGCTTTCCATTTTTCGGCCGCGCGTTCATAAGCTGACGGCCGCTGTGTTGTTGTCGACATGGCTTGCACCGCTGCCGTTGCCTGTATTGGCGCAGGCCGCGGCTTCCGCACCGGTGGCTTCGACGCATCTGGATTTGGGTTCCGCAGCGGCGGCGGATCAGGTGCAGAGCAACCTGAACCGCAGCGTGCAGATCGGCCGCCAGTCGCCGTATCTGCAGAAGGATCCGGCCGTGATTGATGCGCCGACGTACGAATTGCCCGACATGGGCGATCCGTCCACGGCGTCGTTGTCGCCGGAAATGGAGCGCCGCCTGGGCGACCGCGTGATGCGCCAGATCCGCCGCGACCCGGACTACGTGCCCGACCCATTGGTCACCGATTACCTCAACACCATCGGCTACAAGCTGATCGAGGCGGCGCGCCGCCAGCACGTGGCGGGCAGCACCTCGGCGTCGAGCTTTGAGCTGTTTGCCGTGCGCGATCCGGGCATCAACGCGTTTGCGTTGCCGGGCGGCTACATTGGTGTGAACACAGGCACGCTGGTGGCCACGGAGAGCGAATCCGAGCTGGCCTCAGTGCTTGGTCACGAAATCGGGCACGTGCTGCAGCGGCATATTGCGCGTGGCATCGACAAGTCTGGCGAGTCGATGTGGATTGCGCTGGCGTCGATCCTGCTGGCCGGGCTGGCGGCCACCAAGAGCGGCGATGCTGCGCAGGCGCTGGCGATGGGCGGCCAGGCGGCGGCGGTATCGAACCAGCTCGCCTTCTCGCGCAGCGCCGAGCGCGAGGCGGATCGCGTCGGTTTCACGCTGCTCACGGGCGCCGGCTACAACCCGGACGGCATGCCGGACTTCTTCCGCCGTCTGCAACGCGTGACCAACATTGCCGATACCGGTGTGATTCCCGGTTACGCGCGCACTCACCCGCTCACTGGCGAGCGCATCGCCGACATGGAAGACCGCGCGCGTGGCTTGCCGCACCCGCGCCAGCCGCGCCGGCCGGAGTTCGCTTTTGCCAAGGTGCGCGCGCGCGTGTTGCAGGAGACGTCGACCAGCGCTTACATCGACGTGCGCAACGCGATGCGGTCGCAGTTGTCGTCGGCGCCGGATGCGCCGGTCGAGAAGCGCGCGGCGCTCTGGTACGGCGTGGCCGTTGCCAACCAGATGGCGGGCCGGCTGGACGAAGCCGAGCAGGCGCTGCTGGAAGCGCGGCGCCTGTACGGCAACATTCCCGGCATCACGTCGGGCAGCGTCGAACTGGACGTGACGGCCATCGAACTGGCGCGCGCCCGTGACCGCACATCCGAAGCGCTGGCGTTGGCCCATGCGGCACTCGTTGCGTATCCGTTGTCACGTGCAGTGGGCATCACCTACGCACAGACGCTCCTAACGGCGGGCCGGGCAGATGAGGCGATTCCGTATCTGAAGGACAAGACTCGCGAAGACACCGCCCAGCCGATCTGGTGGGACATGCTTGCGCGTGCCTATGCCGGCAAGGGCAAGCGCGTCGAGCAGCATCGCGCGCTGGCTGAGAAGTACGCGCGGGATGGGGCGTGGGGTTCAGCGGTGGAGCAGTTGAAGCTCGCTCGCGAGGCGGGGGATGCGGATTTCTACACGCTGTCCGAAGTGGATGCGCGCTTGCATCAGATGGAGCGGCAGTATCGGGAGGAGAAGGCGGAGGATAAGGCGTTGCCTAAGTAGTTGCCGGCTGGGCCACGAATCCATAGCGCCCGGCGACTTCCGAGCAGCCAATCGGCTCGATATCCAACGTCTGTCCGCCGATCGTCAGCGTACCCAGCACCGCGCCACACGCTTCCCCGTGCCACTGGGCCAATGAAGAAAACGGCTCCAAGTCATGATCGTGCAGCAGGGCAACGGTCTCTTCCGCATCGAAGCCTGCCACGCGACCCGACAGCAGCACACCACCGTGTTCATCGACAAAGCAGCCGCTGGGCGAGAACGCAGCGCCACTGGTTGTCATCAACGTCGGCGATTCACTGTCGGGCGATAACCGCACAACCCACGGCGTGTAATCGAGTTCGACAAACACCCGCTGCGGCCCGTTCTGAAAGAACCAGCGGCCCGCATCGTCATGCGCGTAGTTGCGCACGATAAAGTCGATAAGCGCCGCATGGCGGATCGGCTCGCCCGACAGCTTGTGCCGCTGCGCATATTCGTTGCGCATGCGCCATTGGCCGCGCCGGTCGAGCGCCAGCCAGCCGAAGCAGTTCGGCACGTTCGGCCACTTGGCCATCGCTTGGCGGACGATCTCATCCATGGGCGTCTCCCGCGTGCGGCTGGCGGCCAAGCACATCATCGAAAAAGCGCAGGATACGGGCAGGCATCCAGTCGATCCGGCCCGTATTGCCATGGCGCAGCAGGAAGCCGACATGACCGCCATGCAATGGCTGATCGAGCACGATCTCGGGGGACACGTCCGCCGGGCCGGGCAGGTGGCGACCGGGCAGGAACGGATCGTTGCGCGCGTTCAGCACCAGCGCCGGCACGCGCACGTCACCCAGCAGGGGCTTGGACGATGCGCGCGTCCAGTAGTCAAGCACGTCGCGAAAACCGTGCAGCGGTGCAGTGACGAGATTGTCGAACTCGCCCAGGTTGCGCGTGGCCATCACGGCGGCGCGGTCGTACAGGCCGGGGTGCTGGTCGAGCTTGGCGTTGGCCTTGTCCTTGAGCGTGCGCAGGAACATGCGCGTGTACACCATGTTGAAGCCTGTCGACAGCGCGGCGCCGCCGGCTCGCATGTCCAGCGGGGCAGAGACCGTCGCGGCGGCGCTCACGTAGCGCGCATCGGTACCGTGTTCGCCCAGAAAGCGCAGCAGCGCATTGCCGCCCAGCGAGATGCCGACGACCAGCAACTTGCGGCCTTGTGGTCGGCAGATCGTCTGATAGAGGCGCTCGAGAATCCACGCGATTTCAGCGCTATCACCGCAGTGGTACATACGCGGTGCAAGGTTCATCTCGCCCGAGCAGCCGCGAAAGTGCGGGATCACGCCCAGCCACCGGCGCGCGCGCAGCGCGTCCATCAGCAGGCGTGCGTAATGGCTGCGCGAATCGCCTTCCAGCCCGTGGAACATGACGACGAGCGGCGCGTGGGCGTCGGTGTCGTGCGTGGTCCAGTCGAGGTCGATGAAGTCGTGGTCGGGCGTGCTCCAGCGCTCGCGCCGGTAGGTGATGCGCGGAAAGCGCCACAGCCGCGCGGGCACGATGGTCTGCGCATTGCCGCCGATCAGCCACCACGGCGAGCGGAACGCATGTGGCTCGAACGGCCCCGCGAGCAGCGCGCCCAGATTCAGTTCAAGGGGAGTGGCGTGGCGAGACGGGTGAGTCATCAGAGAAAGACGGCAGCCACGCCGGGCGTGGCGCGCTTAGTGCAGGGAGTGCGTGACGCTGGCCATGGACGCGGCCACGCGTTCTTCGGCGGCCTGGCTGGAGTGCACGTGAGCGATGCGCCAGCCTTCGTGGTTCTGCATCAGCACGTAGGTCGTGTGCACATACAGATCGGCTTCAGTGGCGGTGGCGGAGAAGCGCAGCGCTTCCGTCGCCTCGAAGATCGACACGCCCAGCGATGAGTGCACTTGTTGGCTCAGGCACTCGATCCAGACGGGGTTCTTCTCGACCAGCGCATCGAGGCAGCCACGCAGTTGTTCGTGGCCATGCAGGCGCTGGCCGTCGGGCAGGATGAAGCTGACCGAATCCTCATCCAGCCACAGCTTGAGCGCGCCATCGGCATCGCGGCGCTTGAGGGCATCGCGATAGGCTTCGAGGATGTCCTCGGCGGCTTCGAACAGGCGGGCAAATCGTGGCATGGCGGTGGACGTTAAGGAGAGCGTGTTACTGCGGCTGCAGCAGCCGGCGCAATTCATGAAACACCATCTCGGGGCCGATGTCGCGCAGACAGCGCAGGTGGCCCAGCGGGCATTCGCGTGCAAAGCACGGGCTGCACTCCAGATGGAGCCACATGATACTCGCAGCGGGCGACAGCGGCGGCGTGTGGCGCGGGTCGCTGGAGCCGAATACGGCCACCTGCGGGCGTCCCAGGGCAGCGGTCACATGCATCAGGCCCGAGTCGTTACAGATCGCGGCTTCGGATCGCGCGAGTAGTTCGATCGCCTCATCGAGCGAGGTCTCGCCGCACAGGTTGCGTACGAACGGCGCGCGTTCGACGATGGCGTTGGCCATTTCGCGATCCTTGCCCGAACCGAGCGCGACGATCTGCGCGTATGGGAACGAGCGACGCAGCATCTGCGCAAGTTCAGCGAAGTGCTCAGCGGGCCAGCGCTTGGCGGGGCCGTATTCCGCGCCGGGGCAGAAGGCGATCAGCCGCGCATTGCCGGGAATGTCGAACTTGGCAGACGTGGCGGCCACGCGCTGTACGTCAACGTTCAGCTTCGGATCGGGCAGCGTGTCGGGCAGCTTGGCGTTGGGCTTGAAGGCCAGCGCCGCATAGTGCTGCACCATCGGCGGCCGCGCGTTCTTGGGCGGATTCGGGTAGCGCACGTTCAGCACGCCCAGGCGCGATTCGCCCTTGTAACCGATGCGCAGCGGAATGCCGGCCAGCCACGGAATCAGCGCGCTCTTGAACGAATTCGGCAGCACGTAGGCGGCGTCGAACGTCTCGTTCTTGAGCTGCTGGGCAAACATCGTGCGGCTGCCGAGCTGCAACTTGCCATGGGCGAGGTCGGTCGGCAGCACACGGGCGATTTCCGGCATGCGCGCGAGCACGGGCGCGACCCACTTCGGGGCGATCGCGTGGATCTGCGCGCGCGGGTGCCGCGCCTTGATCTGGGCAAACAGCGGCTGCGCCATCAGCGCATCACCGATCCAGTTGGGGGCGATGACAAGGATCTTGCGCATCATCGATTCGCCGGCAGCGGGTTGCAGGCAAGGTGACGATGGTCCGTCGGTAGGTGAAGACGGCTCAATGGTGGCCCTTCAGTTCAACGCCGGGGGCCAGCTTGTAGACGGTGCCGCAGTATGGGCACTTGGCTTCGCCCGTGTCGGCGATGTCGAGGAACACGCGCGGGTGGTAGCTCCAGGCCGGCGTCTTGGCGGTCGGGCAGTGCAGCGGCAGGTCGTCTGCGCCGATTTCGATCGTGGATACGGTTTGCGTGGTCATGATGAGTGAGGAATGCCGGCGCGGTCTGAGCGGATCAGCCACGCCTGGTATGGGCCGCCAATTCAAATGCCAAAAATTTCGACGAAGAGGCGAAATTGTAAGGGGTGGGCGCGGGCGCGCCAACGCCGATTGTTGCAGTGCGTGGCGCGCGGCATGAATCGCCACGCAGGCCTGGGCGACTGCCCGTTGTCGTTAAGCGGATGCTTAACATCAAAAGTATAATCGTCTGTTTCCTACGAGCCACCCATGTCGCCCCCGACGTTCCTGCGCGCACGCGCTGCCGGCTGCCCTTGTCCGGTCGATCAAAAAGAGTCTGATTCGCCACTTCTGGGGGCGCCATGGCGCTAGTCCGCTGGGCGGCGGCACTGCAGCGCCGCTGGGAGGCGATCGATCCGGCTGAACGCGCGGGCTTCTTCGCCGGCGTGCGGGCCTATATGCCGTCGATGCCGCCCGTGCTCGCCTGGGGGCTGGTGACCGGCGTGGCCATGAGCAAGTCGGTGCTGACCATCCCGCAGGCGATCGGCATGACGATCTTTGTGTATGCCGGATCGTCGCAACTGGCGGTGCTGCCGCTGCTGGCCGCAGGTCTGCCGATCTGGACGGCGCTGCTGACAGCGTTCATCGTGAATGTGCGCTTCATCATCTTCAGCGCGGGGCTGATGCAGCATTTCGGGCACTTGCCGTTTGTGCGGCGCGTGGTGCTGGGCGTATTCAACGGCGATCTGCCGTTTGTGCTCTTCACCCAGAAATATCCTTCCGCGGCGCCGGAAGCGGGCAAGGAGGGCTACTACTGGGGCATGGTCCTGCTGAGCTTCGTGGGCTGGCAGGTGTCGTCCATCCTGGGCATCCTCGCGGCGAGTGTGTTCCCTGATGCGTGGGGCCTGGCGCTGGCCGGGACGCTCGCGCTCATTCCCGTCATGGTGTCGACCATTCGAGGCCGGGCCACCCTCATGGCGGTGGCCGTGGCGGCGGTGCTGGCGCTGATCGCCTTCAAGCTGCCGTATCGATTGAGCCTGGTGATTGCCGTCACTGGCGCGATGGCCGCTGGCCTAGCTGCGGACGAAGCCGCCGCGCGCCTGCAATGGCAGCGCCGCCGCGCCATACGGTCCGCTGCCGACGAGGAGGACGCATGAGCGCGCTCGAAATCTGGCTGGTAATTGCCGGCATGACGGTGGTGACGATCATCACGCGCTCGTTGTTTCTGATTGTGGGCGACCGCGTGACGCTGCCCACGCGCCTGCAGCACGCGCTGCGCTTTGCGCCGGCCGCCGCACTGGTCGCCATCGTGCTGCCCGATCTGCTCTGGAACCACGGCAACTTCGATGCGTCCTGGACCAACCCGCGCCTGATGGCCGGCATTGCCGCCACCGCGTTCTATGTGGCGACGCGGCGCATGCTGGGCATGATCTTCGTCGGCATGGGGGTGTTTACCGTGCTGCGTCTCTGGGGATGAATGTGTCGGGGTCCGCTTCCACACGCAACGGCGTGATCTTCGCCTTCCTGGCCTACACGATGTGGGGCCTGTTTCCGCTGTACTTCAAGCTGCTCAAGGCCGTGTCGCCGGTGGAGATTCTCTCGCACCGGGTGATCTGGTCATTGGCGGTGATGGTGGTGATCCTGCTCGTCAAACGGCATTGGACGTGGCTGTGGGCGCTGCGCACGCAACCTCGCGTGGTGGGGCGCTACGCCGCCAGCACCTGCTTGCTGGCCGCCAACTGGCTGACCTACATCTGGGCCGTCAACCACGACCACGTGCTCGACGCCAGCCTGGGCTACTTCATCAACCCGCTGGTGGTGGTGATGCTGGCTGCGCTGGTGTTGGGCGAGCGGTTGCGGCCGGTGCAGTGGCTGTCGGTGGCGCTGGCCGCCAGCGGGGTGGCCTGGCTGACGTGGCAGGCCGGGACGTTGCCGTGGATTGCCCTGGCGCTGGCCTTTTCGTTCGGGCTGTATGGCTTGCTGCGCAAGACCTCACCGCTGGGCGCGCTGGAAGGGCTGACGCTGGAGACACTGCTGCTGTTTCCGCTGGCGCTGGCCTACCTCGGGTGGCTGGCTGCGCAGCACCAGAATGCGTTCCTGGCCGCATCGCCGGGGGTGCAGTTGCTGCTGGCACTGGCCGGCCCGCTGACGGCGCTGCCGCTGCTGCTGTTTGGCGCTGGCGCGCGGCGCATTCCGCTTTCGCTGCTGGGTTTGCTGCAGTACGTGAGCCCGACGCTGCAGTTGCTGCTGGGCGTTTGGCTCTATAACGAGCCGTTCGCGGGGCCGAAGGTGGCGGGCTATGTGCTGATCTGGGCGGGGCTCATGGTGTATTCGGCTGAAAGCTGGATGCGGCTGCGCCGTCGCACGCCGCTGCCAGCCTGACACCTGCCGATTGCTCCGCCGGACTGCCCCCCGATTGGCCTCATCAAGACGGTGGAGCCGGAAGGTTCAGCCGACGGGGGGGACGCCAAGAACGCACGTTTTGACCAGTCGCATCGGGTAAAATCGTCGTTTTCCGCGATTCTTCCGTAGCTGCCATGCCTCACGTCCTGCGTCTGTCCGATCTCATTTCCGAAGGCAAGCTTGCCGGCAAGCGCGTCTTTATCCGCGCTGATCTGAATGTGCCGCAAGACGATGCCGGCAACATCACCGAAGACACCCGCATCCGGGCATCCGTTCCCGCCGTCCAGGCCGCGCTGGACGCCGGCGCCGCCGTGATGGTCACCTCGCACCTAGGCCGCCCGACGGAGGGCGAATTCAAGCCGGAAGACTCGCTGGCCCCGGTGGCCAAACGCCTGTCCGAACTGCTGGGCCGCGATGTGAAGCTGGTGCAGAACTGGGTCGATGGCGTGGAAGTGGCACCCGGTCAGGTCGTGCTGCTGGAAAACTGCCGCGTGAACAAGGGCGAGAAGAAGAACAGCGACGAACTGGCCCAGAAAATGGCCAAGTTGTGCGACGTCTACGTCAACGACGCCTTCGGCACTGCCCACCGCGCAGAAGCCACCACCCACGGCATCGCCAAATTCGCTCCGATCGCCTGCGCCGGCCCGCTGCTGGCGGCTGAGCTGGATGCGCTCGGCAAGGCGCTGGGCGCACCGAAGCGCCCGCTGGTCGCCATCGTGGCCGGCTCGAAGGTGTCGACCAAGCTGACCATCCTCAAGTCGCTGGCGGACAAGGTGGACAACCTGATCGTCGGCGGCGGTATCGCCAACACGTTCATGCTGGCCGCGGGCCTGAAGATCGGCAAGTCGCTGGCCGAAGCCGATCTGGTGGGCGACGCCCGCGCCATCATCGACATGCTCGCCGCACGCGGCGCTTCGGTGCCCATCCCCGTCGATGTGGTGTGCGCCAAGGAATTCAGCGCCACCGCTGCAGCCACCGTCAAGGACGTGAAGGACGTGGCGGACGACGACATGATCCTCGACATCGGCCCGAAGACGGCCGCGCAACTGGCCGAACAGTTGAAGTCCGCCGGCACCATCGTGTGGAATGGCCCGGTCGGCGTGTTCGAGTTCGACCAGTTCGGCAACGGCACCAAGGTGCTGGCCGAGGCGATTGCCGCGTCGTCGGGCTTCTCCATCGCGGGCGGCGGCGACACGCTGGCTGCCATCGCCAAGTACAACATCGCCGACAAGGTGGGCTATATCTCCACCGGCGGCGGTGCGTTCCTGGAGTTCCTGGAAGGCAAGACGCTGCCGGCCGTGGAAATCCTGGAGCAGCGCGCACAGAATCAGGCCGCTGCAGTCTGATCGCCGATCGCTTCCTCCCTCAATAACACCAACGAGACACCGCCCCCATGACCCGCGCCACCAAGATCGTCGCCACGCTCGGCCCCGCGTCCAGCACGCAGGAAGTCCTGACCCGCATGATCTCGGCGGGGGTGGATGTCGTGCGGCTGAACTTCTCGCACGGTACCGCGCAGGATCACATCGACCGTGCGCAGCTCGTGCGCGAGGTGGCGCGCTCGATCGGGCGCGAGGTCGGCATCATGGCCGACCTGCAGGGCCCGAAGATCCGCGTCGGCAAGTTCGAGAACGGCAAGATCACGCTGGAACCCGGTGACCGCTTTACGCTCGACGCCCGCTGCGAACTGGGCAACCAGGAGCGCGTTGGCCTCGACTACAAGGAACTGCCGCGCGACGTTGGCCCGGGCGATCTGCTGTTGCTCAACGACGGTCTGATCGTGCTGCAGGTCGAGCGCGTGGTGGGGGAAGAGATCGAAACCATCGTCAAGATCGGCGGCGATCTGTCCAACAACAAGGGCATCAACCGCCAGGGCGGCGGGCTGTCGGCCCCGGCGCTGACCGCCAAGGACATGGAAGACATCAAGACCGCGATGGCGCTGGGCGCCGATTACGTCGCGGTCAGCTTCCCCAAGAACGCGACCGACATGGAAATGGCGCGCCAACTGGCTGCCGTGGCCGGCGCACCGCACAACCACAAGGCGCGCATGATCGCCAAGATCGAACGTGCCGAGGCCATTCGCCCCGGCGTGCTCGAAGAGATCCTGGCCGCGTCCGACGGCATCATGGTCGCGCGCGGCGACCTGGCGGTGGAGGTGGGCAACGCGGCCGTGCCGGCGCTGCAGAAGCGCATGATCAAGCTGGCGCGTGAAGCCAACAAGCTGACCATCACCGCCACGCAGATGATGGAATCGATGATCGTCAACCCGGTGCCGACGCGCGCCGAGGTGTCGGACGTCGCGAACGCCGTGCTCGATGGCACCGACGCGGTGATGCTTTCCGCGGAAACCGCCGCCGGCCGCTACCCGGTCGAGACCATCGAAGCCATGGCCGCCATCTGCGTGGAAGCCGAGAAGTCGCAATCCGTGCACCTGGACACCGACTTCCTCGACCAGACCTTCAGCCGCATTGACCAGTCGATCGCCATGGGTGCGCTGTTCACGGCGCACCACCTGCAGGTCAAGGCGATTGCCGCGCTCACCGATTCCGGCGCCACCGCGCTGTGGATGAGCCGCCACGGCATCAACATCCCCATTTATGCGATGACGCCCAACGTGGGCTCGCAGCGCAAGATGGCCCTGTACCGCAACGTGCAGTCGCTGCCGCTGGCCAACAGTGCCGACCGCGACGAAGCCCTGCATCAGGCCGAAGAACTGCTGGTCGCGCGCGGTGTCGTGCAGCGCGGCGATTTCATCGTCCTGACCGTCGGCGAGCCGATGGGGCAGGCCGGTGGCACCAACACACTCAAGATTGTCCGCGTCGGCATGCACTGACGCCCCCGACGGAACGCCGATTGCTACCCCCTTTCAGATGCGTTCCTGAGACCGAATACAGATCGATCCATAGGAGAAAACCATGCCACTCGTCTCGATGCGCCAACTGCTGGACCACGCCGCTGAAAACGGCTACGGCCTGCCGGCATTCAACGTGAACAACCTGGAGCAGGTCCAGGCTGTGATGGAAGCTGCCAAGGAAGCCGGCGCGCCGGTCATCCTCCAAGCCAGCGCAGGCGCCCGCAAATATGCCGGCGAGTCCTTCATCAAGCACCTGATCCAGGCGGCTGTTGAAGCCTATCCGGAGATCCCGCTGGTGATGCACCAGGACCACGGCCAGAGCCCGGCGATCTGCCAGGGCGCGATCGACCTGGGCTTCGGCTCGGTGATGATGGACGGCTCGCTGCGCGAAGATGGCAAGACCCCGGCCGATTTCGACTACAACGTCGACGTCACTCGCCGCGTGGTCGAGATGGCCCACAAGGTGGGCGTGACCGTGGAAGGCGAACTCGGCTGCCTAGGCTCGCTGGAAACCGGCATGGCCGGCGAGGAAGACGGCATTGGCGCTGAGGGCGTGCTCGACCACTCTTCGCTGCTGACCGATCCGGAAGAAGCCGCGCAATTCGTCAAGGCGACGCAGCTCGATGCGCTGGCCATCGCTATCGGCACCAGCCACGGCGCCTACAAGTTCTCGCGCAAGCCCACCGGCGACATTCTGGCGATCAGCCGTGTGAAGGAAATCCACGCGCGCATCCCGAACACCCACTTGGTGATGCACGGCTCGTCGAGCGTGCCGCAAGAACTGCTGGCCATCATCAACCAGTACGGCGGCAAGATGAAGGAAACCTACGGCGTGCCGGTCGAAGAGATCCAGGAAGCCATCAAGTACGGCGTGCGCAAGATCAACATCGATACCGACATCCGCCTGGCGATGACCGGCGCGGTGCGCAAGTTCCTGGCCGAAAACCCGGACAAGTTCGACGCCCGCGAATGGCTCAAGCCCGCGCGCGAAGCCGCCAAGCAAGTCTGCAAGGCGCGCTACATCGAGTTCGGCTGCGAAGGCCAAGCCGGCAAGATCAAGCCGGTCGGCATGTCCGTGATGGCGCAGAAGTACCAAAGCGGCGACCTGGCGCAAGTGGTGCAATAAGCATTTCACGTCACATCTAGCAAACGGCTGGCACTGCGCCAGCCGTTTTGCATTGCGTGGGCCACCTCATGGGCCACGTATAATGCTGGCCTTCCACGTTTCTCATTCCTCTGGGTTCCGCCGTGTCCGCCACCCCTGCATCCTCCGCCCTCTATGAATCGTCGATCACCAGCCTGCCGTTGCTCGGCCGTGGCAAGGTGCGCGAGAACTACGCCGTTGGCGACGACAAGCTGCTGATGGTCACCACCGACCGCCTGTCGGCGTTTGACGTGATCCTCGGCCAGCCGATTCCGGACAAGGGCCGCGTGCTCGCGCAGATGTCGGACTTTTGGTTCAACAAGCTGCGCCACATCGTGCCGACGCACGAAACGGGCATCGCACCGGAAACCGTGGTGGCCCCGAATGAAGTCGACCAGGTGCGCGGCCGCGCCATCGTGGTCAAGCGCCTGAAGCCGATCCTGGTGGAAGCCGTGGTGCGCGGCTACCTGGCCGGCAGCGGCTGGAAGGACTACCAGGCCACCGGCGCCGTGTGCGGCGTGCATCTGGCACCCGGCCTGCAGAACGCGCAGAAGCTGCCCGAGCCGATCTTCACCCCCGCCGCCAAGGCCGAGATGGGCGAGCACGACGAGAACATCTCCTTCGACGAAGTCGAGCGCCGCATCGGCCCGGACCTCGCCGCGCAGATCCGTGACGTGAGCATCCGCCTGTACAAGGAAGCCTCTGACTTTGCCGCCACGCGCGGCATCATCATCGCCGACACCAAGTTCGAGTTTGGTCTGGATGAGAACGGCACGCTCACGTTGATGGACGAAGCGCTCACAGCCGATTCGTCGCGCTTCTGGCCGGCCGATTCGTACCAGGTGGGCACCAACCCGCCGTCGTTCGACAAGCAGTTCGTGCGCGATTGGCTCGAAGCCGTGCGTATCGACGGCAAGCCGTGGCCGAAGACCGCGCCGGCGCCCGAATTGCCTGCCGACGTGATCGAAAAGACCGCCGACAAGTACCGCGAAGCACTGACCCGCCTGACCGGCGAGTCCCTGCGTTAAGACCCTGGAGCGATGACGATGACCGCACACGAATCGGCCACCCAAGCTGCTCCGCTCGTTGGCGTGGTGATGGGCTCGAATTCCGATTGGGAAATCATGCGCCACGCCGTGGACATGCTCACGCAGTTCGGCATTCCGTTCGAGGCGCAGGTCGTCTCGGCGCACCGCATGCCGGACGACATGTTCCGCTATGCCGAAGCCGCACGCGGCCGGGGTTTGCGCGCCATCATCGCCGGGGCCGGCGGGGCGGCGCACCTGCCGGGCATGATCGCCGCCAAGACGATCGTGCCGGTGTTCGGCGTGCCGGTGCCGTCAAAGTATCTGCGTGGTGAAGATTCGCTGCTCTCCATTGTGCAGATGCCCAAGGGCATTCCGGTGTCGACGTTCGCCATTGGTGAAGCGGGTGCTGCCAATGCTGCGCTCGCGGCCATCGCCACCATTGCCACGACTGACACGGCGCTGGCCGACAAGCTCGAAGCCTTCCGTGTGCAGCAGACCGAAGTGGCGCGCGGCATGACATTGCCGGTCCATGGTGCCTAAGGTGCCCAAGCAACAGACGACCCCATTCATGGCCGACGACCTGAACCCGCGCCTCTCGCAAGCTCACACGCCGGAATCCCGCGCGCTGAACGTCCCCAACGCGATCTTGCCCGACGCGTGGCTCGGCATGCTGGGCGGAGGCCAACTCGGCCGCATGTTCACGCACGCCGCGCAGGCGATGGGCTACAAGGTCTGCGTGCTCGACCCAGACCCGAACAGCCCCGCCGGCACCATTGCCGAGCGCCACCTGTGCGCTGGCTATACCGACGAAGCCGCACTGGCCGAAATGGCTGCGCTGTGCCCGGCGGTCACCACTGAATTTGAGAATGTGCCCGCGCTGGCGCTGGATCGCCTGGAGCAACTCGGCGCCTTCGTCGCGCCGCGCGCCAACTGCGTGTCGATCGCGCAGAACCGCATCGCCGAGAAGAAATTCTTCGCGCTGTGTGCCGCGCGCACCGGCATCCACCCGGCGCCGAGCTGGGTGATTGAGCACGATGCCGATATCGAGCAACTGCCCGCTGACCTGCTGCCCGGCATCCTGAAGATCGCCCGCATGGGCTACGACGGCAAGGGCCAGGCGCGTGTCTCCACCGTCGACGAACTGCGCGCCGCCTGGGGTGCCATGCAGCACGTGCCGTGTGTGCTGGAAAAGATGCTGCCGCTCGCGTACGAGGTGTCCGTGCTGGCCGCACGTGGCGCGGATGGCTCCACCGCAACCTGGCCGCTGGCCGAGAACGCGCACCGTGACGGCATCCTCTTTTCGACAATCATGCCGTCGCGCAGTGTCTCGGACGACATTGCCACGCGCACGCGTGCCGCCGCCGCGATGATCGCGGAAGAGATGGGCTACGTCGGCGTGCTGTGTATCGAGTTCTTCGTGCTGCAGGACGGCTCGCTGGTGGCCAACGAGATGGCGCCGCGCCCGCACAACTCCGGCCACATCACCATGGATGTGTGTGAAACCAGCCAGTTTGAGCAGCAGGTGCGCACCATGGCCCGCTTGCCGCTGGGCAGCACGCGGCAGCATTCGCCGGGGCGTATGCTGAATGTGCTGGGCGACGTGTGGTTCGAATTCGGCCTGGAACGCACGCCCAAGTGGCACGAGGTGATGGGCCATAGCGGCGCCA